>JAEEGL017156686.1_pt1 | contig 76239 bp, 57 predicted proteins | sample 9134231 | NCBI WGS metagenome assembly JAEEGL01 (sample SAMN16246548, study PRJNA631951) | gut metagenome | biome: gut microbiome; feature: rumen; material: fiber-attached | host: Bos | place: Iran: Karaj | collected 2018-10 | reverse complement strand
TTGAAATTGACAAAATATAGTTATTACTATATAATATCTTTGAAATATTCGGGTAATCGAGCAGAAATGTTAGGAAAGTCCATGCTAGCACAGTCTGAGATGACTGTAGTGTTTGTGCTAGATGAATAAATAAATCTAGGCATTGACGGCGATATCGATTCCTAAGTCAAATGATACGGATAGATGCTCAAAAGTGCCACAGAGACGAGCTTTATGGAAACATAAAGATGAAACGAGGTAAACCCCGCAAGCTAGAAACCCAAATTTTGGTAGGGGAATCTTCAAATAGGAAATGAACTATAAGAAGGATAGGAAACTATAGATAAATGATTACCGATTACAGAACATGGCTTATAGAATATTTCATAATTTATAAGGACTATTTAGTCCTTTTACTTTGAAAGGATGTGGGATTATGGAAAGAAAAAATTTAATAAGAAATTTCTCCATAATCGCTCATATCGATCATGGTAAATCAACACTTGCTGATAGAATACTAGAACTTACAGGAGCTCTAGAAAAGCGTGAAATGAAAGATCAAATCTTAGATTCAATGGATTTAGAGAGAGAAAGAGGTATAACTATTAAGCTAAATGCTGTAGAACTAAACTATAAAGCTGATGATGGTAATACTTATATAATGCACTTAATAGACACTCCAGGACACGTAGACTTTACTTATGAAGTAAGTAGAAGTTTAGCTGCATGTGAAGGAGCTATATTAGTTGTTGATGCTGCCCAAGGAATTGAGGCACAAACACTCGCAAATGTTTATTTAGCTCTAGATAATAACCTAGAAATATTACCTTTAATCAATAAAATTGATTTACCAAGTGCCGATCCTGATAAAGTCAAAAAAGAAATTGAAGATGTTATAGGTATTCCTTGTGATGAAGCTGTTTTAGCTTCGGCTAAAGAAGGAATAGGTATAAAAGAAATACTAGAACAAATCGTTAAATATGTTCCAGCTCCTAAAGGTGACGAAAACGCCCCTTTACAAGCTTTAATATTTGACTCAGTATTTGATGCCTATAGAGGAGTAATTCCTACTATTAGAGTAGTTAATGGACGCGTTAAAAAAGGTGATACTATTAAAATGATGAGTAATGGTGCCACATTTGAAGTAGTTGAGGTTGGAGTACATACACCTAGAGAAGAAAAAAGAGACTTCCTAGAAGCTGGAGATGTAGGTTTCTTAACTGCGGCTATTAAGGATATTAACCTTGTTAGAGTTGGTGATACTATCACTTTAGCTCTTAATAGTGCAAATAGTCCTCTACCAGGTTATAAAGTAATGAATCCAATGGTTTATTGTGGATTATACCCAATAGATAGCGCTAAATATAACGATTTAAAAGATGCACTAGATAAACTTAAGCTTAATGATGCATCCCTTGTATATGAGCCTGAAACATCTCAAGCCTTAGGCTTTGGCTTTAGAACTGGTTTCTTAGGCTTATTACACATGGAAATTATACAAGAGAGAATAGAAAGAGAATTTAAGATTGATTTAATCGCCACAGCACCATCTGTTATCTACCATCTATACTTAACTGATGGAACTGATTATACAATTGAAAATCCGTCTAAAATGCCTGATATTCAAAGAATATCTAGAATTGAAGAACCATATGTAAGAACATCCATTATGACACCTGAAGAATATGTTGGTTCTATTATGGATTTATGTCAAAATAAGCGTGGAATATTCTTAAATATGCAATATATCGATGATAAAAGAGTAAATATCTCATATGAAATGCCTTTAAGTGAAATAGTTTATGATTTCTTTGATAAACTAAAAAGTCAAACTAGAGGATACGCTTCATTTGATTATGAATTCTCTGAATATAAACAAAGTGCCCTAGTAAAAATGGATATTATGCTTAATGGTGATACAGTTGATGCCTTATCAACAATAGTTCATAAAGATTTTGCCTACAATAGAGGTAAAATAATATGTGAAAAGCTTAAAGAAATAATTCCTAAGCATCAATTTGAAATACCTGTTCAAGCAACTATCAATAATAGGGTTATTGCTAGAAGTGATATAAAAGCATATAGAAAAAACGTTCTAGCAAAATGCTATGGTGGAGATATTTCAAGAAAGAAGAAATTACTTGAAAAACAAAAAGAAGGAAAGAAGAGAATGAAATCTATTGGATCTGTTGAAATACCACAAGAAGCATTCATGGCTATACTTTCTTCTGATGAAAAATAAAATCTTGCTCATTAGTTACACTAATGGGCTTTTTTATTTAACTTGAAATTTACTTTATAAAGGGCTATAATTATTTTGAAGGAGAGATTTTTTATGAGAAAACTAATAAGTATTGCTTCAGTAGGATTACTTGCCTTATCAATTTTTGGTTGCAGCAAAAAAACTACAAGTAATACAACTAAAAAGAAAACAAATAATAATACTATAGTAACTAATACAAAAACTAATGAATCTACAACAATTAAAACAACTACTAAAAATACAACAAAGATAACTACAAGAAAAACAACAACAAAGCAAAAAACAACAACTGAAGAGAAAAAAGAAATCTTTACAGAAATTGGTTATTGGGAGTTTAGAGAAAAGCTTGAGGCTGCTCAAGGAACAGATAGTTATAATAAAATGTTCGTTACAGGAACAATAAAAGATGGAAATGAAATCGAAACATATGATGATGAGCTATATATGAAAGCAAGCAGCGGTAAATTCCATGGTGATATTTCAAAAATTGGAATAGAAAAAGTATTAGGTAATCGATACCTATATGAATATGGTGGTGACGCATATTATGTAGGCGATGAAGGAAGCTTAAAAATGGAAGTAGATGTTAAAATATCTGATACAGTAGAAGCTAAAGATGTATTTATATATAACCAATATGGCTTATTTAAAAGCATAAAAACAGAAAATATAACCACTGTAGAATCTACTGAATTATATGATGAATCAGTTGAATATGATATAGAAATGACTTATAGTGAGGATGATAAATTTGGTGAATATACATTAATCTCCTTTGATGAAGCATTTGATATAACAAATGACCAAATAGACAAAAATATCTACTATAGTGGAACTATAAATGGTAGTGAGTATAATATGTGTACTGGAGAAACAAGAACTATTACAGATCTAGAAATCACTAAAAAACTTGATAATAAAGACTTTTCATCCTCAGATAGTAATGTAATAAACCACTTTAACAACAATAAAGGTAGTGCTCTATATGGCGAAGATGGTTTATATTTCAAAGATAAAGATGGAAATATAGTATTATCATATTACTATAATTATGATTATTGCGTTTATGCTAAAATAGAACTTTTCTATAATGAATATGGCTATATATATAAATGCACTGGAGAAGTAATAAAAAAAGTTAATGACCTTGAAAACAATTACAAATTATACAATTATGAAGTAGAATTTAGTGAAGAATTTAAAGGAATAACTTTAACTTTAGATGCAGGATTAGGAAAATTCTCTGATGGAAGTAAGACAATGGAATTCAGAATGGATACTGGCTGCCAATTATATTATGTTACAAATAGAAAATACTCAATTTTTAATGCCTATGAATATCCAACACTTGAGGGAGCAAGTGGTTATAGAGGAAGCAACTGGACTTTAGATGGTATGGTTGTAGATGATGGACTATTAATTGATAGAACTATGACATTAGTTGCCTTATTCATTGATTCTGATCACTTTGCAAAGCCTCATTATGAAATAACATTCAATAATCGTGATGCTTTATACGCACTTAATAATGGATTTCCTACAGCTACAACTCTAACATTTACTTTTGTATATGATAGTATACCTGCGGTTGTAGTAAATGATGAAGGCAGTGGAAAAATTTACTATGTAACTGATCGAACATTTACATTTACCGTTAATTCCACAGAAGAAACAACTACTATATATATTAATGGTGATCTTGCACAATTAATTTATACATTACCTTCAACAGGTTTCTTATCATATGGAAATTCATTTATTGTAAATATTAAAGATAATGGCTAAAAAAGGAGAGATATTATGAAAAAACTAATAACAATTGCTTCAGTAGGATTACTTGCCTTATCGATTTTTGGTTGTAGTAAAAAAACAACTAAAAACACAGCTACAACAAATAATACTACTGTAAAAACAAATACAAAAGTTGATACAACAAGCAAAAAAACAACTAAAAAAGCAACAACATCTAAACAAACAACTACAGAAAACAAGAAAGAATTTAAAAAAGTAAATTACACTGCATTTATGGAAAAAGTTAATACTATTAGTCCAAATTATCCATATAAAAAGTGTATTGTTAATGGTACCTATGAAAGATCAAATATGACAGGAGATGTTGATACAGTAACAGATCGTATTTATATGTTAAATCAACAAAATAAATTTGTTACAGCAAATAGTGAAATTAATCTTGTAGATATGTATGTAACAAATCAAATGCTTAAAACAGCGCCAAATAATGATAATTTTGAATATTATCTAAATGAAGAAAATGAATTCAAACTTATAAATTATAGTGAAGGCTTTGATCCTTTAGAATTTATCTTTGATAGTTATGGATTCTTAAGAAAATTAACAAGAATTACAAACATCACAGAAGCAATGAATTTAAAATTTGATTATTTTGATACTGATAACTTTGATGGCTATAATCTAATAACTAAGGCTGAAGCAGATGAAATAGCTAGTACTTATACACCTGAAACTTATAAATATATGGGTGCATATTTAACAGGAACACTAGAAGAGTATAGTACACATACAACTTATAGTGGCGAAAGAATAGCCATGCATTATATTAAAGATTCTAATTCTTATGCACCATATGACACAACAGTATCTACAAATCTAATTAGCTACTTTAATGGTATGCTTACAAAATATACATTCTATGGAGATAATAATTTCTTCTATAAGAATGAAGATAATGAATTAGCTCTTATCTCTTATAGAGTAAGTGAAGATGAAAAATTATATGCAATTAGAACTATCAAATTTAATGATTGTGGTTATGCAAAATATGTAGAAGATGAAATAATTGAAGATAATGGTTTAACTGAAACATTCTATCTTGAAAATTATAATGTAGAGTATCTAGTAGATACTCCAAAAGTAAATGTTACTTTAAAAGCAGGAGATGGATTATTCTCAAATGGAGAAAATGAAATAGTAGTAACAGGTGCACCAGGATCAAAGTATGCTGAATTAGATGGCTATGAAGTTCCAACTTTAACAGGGGCATCTTATTCACTTCAACCATGGTATGAAGAATATTCAGATGAATTCTTTGATGGTAATAGAAAGATTTTTGAAGATGTAACATTAGTATATGGATTTGTTGATAATTATTACAAAGATACGCCAACTATAATTTTTAGTTTTAAAGGTAAAGATGATGAAAATAGTAATGGTGCCCCAGTTGTTGTTAATTTTGAATACTATACTGATAAAATTCAAGGTATAACTTATACATCATTCGGTTCAATTTATCATACAACAAAAAATTATTTAACACTTAGTTCAACAGATAGTCAATCCTATACTGTTTGGGGACCAATTAAATCAATTAGTTTTGGTAATAAAAATGGATTATATAGTGAAGGTAATATTCGTGTAACTTCAATTACAACAGTTAGAGTAATAGAGATTAACGATTATGCATTTGCTAATTTAACAGGATTAGAAAGCTTTAATCATGGAAGTTATGATCGTTTTGAATATAATATTGGTGATTATGCATTCTATAATTGTATAAATCTAACTGGAGCATATTTCAACTTTGCACCAAATAAGATTGGTAAATATGCATTTGCTAATTCAGGATTAAAAGGCACATTACAGCATATATTATTTGAAGCAAATATGATTGATTACTGTGCATTTGAAGGTCTTTCATTTGCTACATTAATATTAATTGATGCAAAATTAGATTATGATAGTGAAAACAACGTTTATACATTTAAAGAAAATTCATTAAAATACTTAAATTATGATCCTAATTGGAATGGTTTAGAAGAGCCTACTCCATTTGGATTATACATTCCTTATTATTATCCAGCAGGTGCTACAGTTGATTTAAACTATTCAGATCTTATGAATATAGATAAACTATATTTCGCTCTAAGTGAAGAATATAGTTATGATATAACAATGACTTTAAATGCAGTTGGTAGTGCAATAATTACTCTAAAAGAATTCGAAAGCGAAACTGAATTATTAACTATAAGTACATCAAGTGCAACTGGCAGTTTAACAAACTACCAACCAGATGAATACTTATACTATGTAATTGATATAGATGTAACATCATTAGAAGATGATAGTCAATTAATCATATCTATTCAACATTCATAACTTTAATAAACATAAAAGTCCGTTTTAGACGGGCTTTTTCTTTTATTTTTAGCTTTTTAAATATTTTATTCATAAATTATTGAATAAAGCCTAAAAACCTTAATTTTGACTTAAAAAACACTTTAGAATATAATATAATTATATTTGAAGGGATTTGATAATATGAAAAAAAGATTTCTTTTCGCATCTATAATATCTCTATTTACCTTTACATTAACTGGTTGTAAAGCACATATTGCTTTAAAGAATCAAGAACCAACCATAGAAAGTGTAAGTAAAATAGGTAAGGCATTTAATAATTATGATTTATCATTCAATGATGTTACATATAAAAACATGATGGATGAAGCCTTAAGTGATTTAAAGGGTGCTACAAGTTATGAAGATGCTTATAATGCTATAGAAAAAGCTTTAATAAAAACTAATGAATTAATTAAAAAATATTATGTCGCATCAGCTTTATATGACTATAACCAAGATGATGAAGAAATAAAAGAACAAAAAGAATTATTATCTGATGCCTACTATGAATATGAATCATTTAGAGCAAATCTAATCTATGAGCTTAAGGATAATATGGATATTTTAAGACAATTATTACCTGGATATTCAGATGAAGATATTGAATATGAAATAAATCAGAGTGAAAAAAAGAAAGAAGAAAAATATACAAACCTTCAAAAAGAAATTGATGATATTACTGATGAATTCAATAATTTAGATTTCGATTTAAATGATAATTCAAATACTAGTCAAATACTTGAACTATTATATAGATTTGTCAACAAAAACAAAGAACTAAGTGAATATTTAGGCTTTGATTCATATACTGAATATAAAGATGTTATGTATAGTAGAATCTATACTAAAGATGATGTTAATGATTTTATAAGTAATGTAAAAGAATATATATTACCAATCGATTTTGATAGTTTTGCAAATAAAATACGTAGTAAAGTAGCTAGAATAAGCTATCCTGAATATGCTTATTTAGTAGAATTTGAGGAAACATCCATCTTTGATGGTGATTATAAAACAAAGCGATTAGCTAATGATTACGCTAAAAAGATTGGTGGAAACTATTATAAAACATATAGTGACTATAACAATAAAGGCTATTATGTATTTTCTAATGAAGAAAACTGTCTAACAGGAGCTTACACAAATGATTGTTTATCATATTTTGGTAAAGATTACCAAGATGTTTCAACATTTATACATGAATTTGGTCATTATTATTCCTTTACAAATGGTGATGTATTAGAAAAATCTTTAGATTTAAAAGAATTCTATTCTCAAGCTAATGAATTCTTATTCATGAGCTATTTAGAACAATATTCAGATAGTTATCTTAAAGATGTATATGATATAGAATCATCAATAAAGCTAATTGATTCATGTAACACACTAATAATCGGTTCAGCCTTTAGAGAATATGAAGAAAAAATATACACTTCAACAATATCAACTCCAGCTGACTTATATGAAATATGGAATGAATTAAACTATAACGAATACAATATGCAGCTAGATGATTATTGGAAGATTGAAATAAGATATGATGTATATTATTTATCATATGCAACAAGCCTAACAGGAGCTTTATCACTATATTCATATAGCCAAAATAATTTCTCTAATGCAGCTCTTGCCTATATGAATGCCGCATGTAATAGTAATATTGATGATGATATAGTAGAAGTATTAACTAAAAATCATCTAGATGATCCATTTAGTGAAGAAGCATTTATACATATATTAAATCTAGTAGAAGAAAAGAGTAAATAATATGAAAAAAACAGGTATAAATTTAATTATAGGTTTTGTAATAGCAATAATCTTAATAGTTATAAGTATTGTAGCAATAAAGCCAAATTTTACATATATATTGTCATTTAATGGAAAAGTATATGAGACTAAGGACCCCAAATCATTTAGTTATAAAAACGAGGAGATATCATATATAAAACAAGATAAAATCATCACTGTGACATACGAGGAAAGTGATAAACCTGAAAACAAAATAGTCTACTATGAAGAAACTGGTAGAACAGTTATGGCATGTGATGGAAAGATCTTTGAAGCAGTATATAAGGATGGTAATGCATCCTTTGATGGCTTAGATGCTGATGAAATAGTTATATTTTACAAATATATATCCCTACTTGATATGAAAGAAATAGATAACGATAGAATAAATGTAACAACACAAAAGGTTATATGTGCTATTTTAAGCATATTTATAGGCTTTATTTTAAGCTTTTTAGCTTATCCAGTAATTTTATACGAGAAAATAGAAGAAAACAAGAAATTAGCCTTATTTGTGGCATCTCTAACCCTAATACTATGTATTTCAAGTGCTTTTTACATATTTTTTACATTCAAATAAGTTGAAAAAAGTTTACTTTTGATTTATAATTGATTATGGAAAGGTGGTCTTTATTATGGCAAGCGGAAAGTCAGATTACTTTGGATTAGATTATATCGTTAGTTTAATTCTTGCAATCATTCCTATTACATCATGGGTTTGTGGAATTATCACTAGAATTCAAGATGGTCATATCGTAGCTGGTATTCTAAGAATCTTCTTAGGATGGATTTGCTGGATTTTAGACTTAATCTTCATGATCGTTAATAAGAAGATCTTCAGATTATTACAAGTTTAATCTAAACCAACTTAAAATAGGAGGCTTTTTAACCTCTTATTTTTTTTTATAAAAAACTAAAAGATTATGTAAACTAGAATAAAAAAGTGTTAAAATATAATTAGGTGGTATTATGCGTGGACTTTATATACATATTCCTTTTTGTAAAAAAATATGTAATTACTGTGATTTTACAAAAAGAGTTCCCAAAAATAAAGAAATGATTGATGAATATTTAATTCATCTAAAAGAAGAACTTTTAACATATAAAAAATACTTTGATTCCATTAAAACTATCTATATTGGTGGAGGTACGCCAACCTTGCTAGATATAGACGAATTAAAGGTATTATTTGATATGCTTAAAGATTTTAAAAATATAGAAGAATTTACAATTGAAATTAACCCTGAAACGCTAACAAAAGAAAAAGCTTTATTAATAAAAGAAGCTGGAGTAAATAGGTGTAGTATAGGGGTAGAATCTTTTGATAGTAATATCTTAAAAATATTAGGTAGAAATCATACAAAAACAGATGTATATAACACTATAAAATACCTTAAAGAAGTAGGTATATCTAATATAAATATTGACCTTATATTTGCTACTCCAGGGTCTGATCTATCTAGTATTGAAAACGACATAAAGGAGTTTTATACACTAGATATAAAACACCTTTCATACTACTCTTTAATACTAGAAGAAAATACCATTTTTTACTCAATGTATAAGAAAGATAAGTTAGTATTAATTGATAATGATTTAGAGGCTAAAATGTATGGATTTATCATAAATGATTTAGAAAAAAATGGCTTCAAACAGTACGAAATTAGTAATTTCGCTGAAGATGGATATGAATCAATTCATAATAAAATTTACTGGCTAAATAAAGAATATATAGGCGTTGGTTTAGGTGCTTCAGGTTACCTTGATGGAGTAAGATATACCAATAATACAGTACTAAATGAGTACTATAAAAAGTATAGAAAAAGTATAGAAATTATCGATTTTAACACTAAATTTAGTGAAGAAATGATACTTGGACTACGTTTAAGTAGGGGTATAAACATCGAATATGTCAATAAAACATATAAAAAAGACCTTTTAAAGGACTTTAAAGACATTGAAAAATATATAAAAAGCGGCGATTTAGTAATAGAAGATGGATACTTACATCTTACTAAAAAAGGTATGCTAATAGCTAATGATATATTTGTATTATTTATTTAAGGAAGTGATACTATGGATAGTTTTTTAACATTTCAAATGAATGATTTTAAAATGTATTTAGAAGTTAATAAACACTTAAGTAAGCATTCTGTAGAATCATATATGAGTGATCTAGAAAAATATAAGGAATATCTAGCTAAAAAATATGAAGTTGATGATATAAAAGATATAAATACAGATATGATAAAAAAATACATTCAATCCCTTAAAAGAGGCGGCTTTGAATCAAGCTCAATTTCGCGTAAAATAAGTGCTATTAAGTCTTTTCATAAATACATTGCCTCAGATCCTGATTATGCTATAAATGATGTTGCCCAAAACATTAAAAAGCCTAAAAAAGAGGAGAAATTACCTATTGTTTTAACGTTAGAAGAAATAGATATGATGTTTAATACCATTAAAACAAATGAGCCTTTAGATTTAAGAAATAGATGTATGCTAGAGTTCTTATATGGGTCTGGTTTAAGAATATCTGAACTTTTAGATTTAACTACATCAAATATCCATTTACATACTAAAGAATTAAACATTATTGGTAAGGGTAATAAAGAGCGAATTGTACCATTAAGCGATATGTCAATTGATGCTTTTAATAAGTGGATGAGTAATGGTAAACCTAAATTTCCTACAAAGCCAGGAAACTATATTTTTGTTAATAAAAGTGGGGATCAATTAACTAGACAAGGAGTCTGGAAATTAATAAAGGAAATAGCAAGAGAAGCGGGTATAACTAAAGAGATTTCACCCCATACATTAAGGCATTCTTTCGCTTCACATTTATTAAATAATGGCTTTAATCTTAGATATGTTCAGTTTTTACTAGGACATAAGGATATATCAACAACACAAATATATACACATATACAAACTGATAAATTAAGAGAGACTTATTTATCATGTCATCCAAGAGCAAAAGGAGGTAGTAATAATGAAGTTTAAAAGAGTATTTTTAATCGTTTGTGACTCGCTTGGAGTAGGCGAATTAGAGGATGCGATTAACTATAGTGATATAGGTTCTAATACACTAGGGCATATCATAGAAGTCTTTAAAAACAGAGGTTTAGAGCTAAATATTCCTACTTTAAATAAGATGGGGTTTTCTAATATTATGGATGATAAATCAGATAACATTCCAATTGCTTATTATCAAAAGTTAAAAGAAGTATCTATAGGAAAAGATACTCTAACAGGACACTTTGAAATGATGGGTGTAAAGGTAGATAAACCATATATTACGTTTACATCTTTTCCCGATGAATTAATTAAAAAAATAGAAGAAGTTTCAGGCCATAAGGTTATAAGTAATTGTGTAGCAAGTGGTACTGAAATAATCAATAGATTAGGTGAAATTCATAAGGAAAATAAGGGCTTAATAGTATATACTTCAAGTGATTCAGTTTTACAAATTGCCGCACATGAAGAGGTAATTCCTTTAGAAGAATTATATGACATTTGCGCTAAAGTTAGAGAGTTAACAATGAGAGAAGATTGGATGGTTGCTAGAGTTATCGCAAGACCATTTTTAGGCGATAAAAGAGGCAATTTCTATAGAACACCAAATAGACATGATTATGCCTTAAATCCTCCAAAAAAGACCGGATTAGACTTTTTAAAGGAAAACGGGTTAGATTGTATATCTATAGGTAAAATCGTTGATATTTTCAATAAAAACGGCATTACAGAGTTCTATAAATCTAAATCAAGTTTAGAAGGTATGGAACAAACTTATGAAATGCTTAATAAAGATTTTAGAGGTATTTGTTTTACTAATTTAGTTGATTTTGATTCATCATATGGACATAGAAGAGATCCTATTGGATATGGTAATTTACTAGAAGAATTCGATAAATTTATAACAAGATTTATGGCTAAAATGCATGATGATGATTTATTAATCATAACTGCGGACCACGGAAATGATCCTACATTTAGTGGCACAGACCATACAAGAGAATATGTTCCACTAATAATGTATTTTAATAATTGCAAGGGTAAAAAATTAGGTGATAACTCAACTTTTGCGAATATTGGTAAGACAATATTAGATAATTTTAATGTTAAAAATGATTTGATTGGAAAAAGTTATTTAGAAGAATTAGACTAAATTTATAAAAAATTATATTAATATTAATTTTTTGAGTGTATAATAAAAGAGGAAATGTCAAGAAAGGAGTGATAATGTGGATTACATAAAAGAGATAATTGAGTTAATTAATAACGCAAGCTTAAACCCTGAAATAAACTTAACAGAAGAACTAAAGCATTATCACGAAAAGGATATAGCAGATGCTTATCTAGAACTCGATAAAGACAAACAAGAGTTCTTCAGAGACAATATCGATGAACAAATGTTATCTGATATTTTCTCATATTTTGCTGAAGAAAATATTGAAGCAATTGAAGAACTACCAAACGAAGAAATCGCTGATATCGTCGAATTAATGGACGTTGACGATGCCAAAGACGTACTAGATGAATTAGATGAAGAAAAGCAAGATGAAGTAAAGGAATTAATGGAAGGTGAAATTAAGGATGACCTTAAATTAATTGATTCCTTCGAAGAAGATGAAATAGGTAGTATTATGACTACTAATTTCATTCAAGTTACTACTGATTTAACAATAAAAGAAGCTATGAAAAAAGTAGTAGAGCTTGCAGAAAATAATGACAATATTACTACAATATTAGCCGTTGAACCAAACGATAAATTTGTTGGAACTATTGATATTGTAGATATCATTAGAGGCAAACAAACAGATAGTGTAGAAACTATAATTAGACATAATACACCATATGTTTATGCCCATGAGCTTATTAGTGATGATTTAGAAAAATTAAGAGAATATAACCTAGATATTACACCAGTATTAGACCATGGTGATCACTTACTTGGTGTTATAACTAGTGATGACTTAGTTAACATAGTTGATGAAGAATTAGGAGAAGACTATGCAAAACTAGCCGGTTTGTCTGAAGAATCTGACTTAGATGAACCTATTAGAACAAGTGTTAAAAAGAGAATTCCATGGCTAATAATATTATTATTCTTAGGTATTGGAGTATCTATTTTAATATCAAGATTTGAAGTTGTAATAGCTACAATGACCGTTGTAATGTTCTTCCAAAGCTTGATTTTAGGTATGGCAGGTAACGTTGGAACACAGTCTCTAGCTGTTACAGTAAGAGTTATTTCAGATACTGATTTAACGAAAAAAGAGAGTGCAAAGCTGGTATTTAAGGAGTTAAAAGTAGGCTTTACAAATGGTTTAATTTTATCAATTATATCATTTGGAGCAGTATTCTTATTCTTATTAATCAAGCATGCTGAAATAGTTGTTGGCGAGGGTTATAATATAGAACATGTGTTAAAATTGACAGGTTCTGTAAGTATTTCTTTAGTAGCCTCAATGACTTTATCAAGTCTATTTGGAACAACAGTTCCTATCCTACTAAAGAAGTGTAAAGTAGACCCTGCAGCAGCAAGTGGTCCGTTTATTACAACAATTAATGACTGCATAGCTGTAATTTGTTATTATGGCTTAGCTATGTTATTATTTTATAACTTTATATTCTAGGAGGTGAGTTTATGGATAACTACGTATTAGAAATTATTGATATAGTAAAGAAGGCCATAAATGATCCTGAAATTAGCCTAGATTTAGAGTTAAAGCACTATCATGAAAAAGATATTGCGGATGCTTATTTGGAGCTAAATAAAGAAGAACAAGAGTTCTTCAGAGATCATATTGATGAGCAATTACTATCAGATATTTTCGCCTATTTCGCAGAAGAAAATATCGAAGCAATCGAAGAATTACCAACTGAAGAAATTGCGGATATCGTCGAATTGATGGATGCCGATGATGCCAAAGACGTCTTAGATGAGTTAGATGAAGAAAAACAAGATGAAGTCTTAGATTTAATGGAAGGCGAAATCAAGGAAGATTTACAATTAATCAATTCATTTAACGATGATGAAATTGGTAGTTTAATGACTACAAACTATATTGATATTAGAAGTGATTTATCAGTAAAAGATGCCATGAGAAGAGTTATCAAAATGGCAAAAGAAAACGATAATGTTAAGACTTTAATAGCTGTAAATAAAGATAATGAATACTTAGGAACTATTGATTTAAAGGACTTAATTAAAGCTAGAGCAAAAGATGATATAGACTCAATTATAAGACAAAATACACCTTATTTATATGCCACTGATTTAATAGATGATTCCATTGAAAAAATCATTGATTACAGCATGGATATCATCCCTGTAACAGACGAAAATAAGCATTTATTAGGTGTTTTAACTAGTAGTGACGTAGTAGAATTAGTTGATGATACATTAAGCGAAGACTACGCTAAATTAGCCGGTATGTCTAGTGAATCAGATCTAGATGAATCATTATTCTCATCAGTTAAAAAGAGAATTCCATGGCTTATGATACTAGTTGTATTATCAATTTTAGTATCAATATTAATATCATGTTTTGAAGGAGTAGTAGCTAAAATAGCAACTATAATGTTCTTCCAATCTCTAGTTTTAGATATGGCTGGTAATGTAGGAACACAGTCTCTAGCCGTAACAGTCAGAGTTATTGCAAACTCAGATGTATCTAAAAAAGAAGAAAAGAAACTAATATTTAAAGAGATCAGAGTAGGATTTACAAACGGATTAATCCTAGCAACTGTATCATTTGTATCAATATTAGCCTTCCTAGCAATCAAACATGAAGAAATAATTACAGGAAATGGATTTAATATCTATGACTGTTTAAAGGTTAGTGCAACAGCAAGTATCGCATTAGTTGCTGCAATGACTCTATCAAGTCTATTTGGAACATTAGTACCAATCGTTTTAAGAAAGATGAAAGTCGACCCAGCAGCAGCAAGTGGTCCATTCATCACAACTCTAAACGACTGTATCGCAGTTTTATGTTACTACACACTAGCTTTACTAATGTTTATGACAATTTTACTATAAAATATAGAGATTTACTCAAAAAACGGGTAAATCTCTTTTTTTTGTCCGTTTTTCAAAATATAGGAAAAATATAGGTAAAATCTATGTTTTTTTAACTTTTTTTAAATAATTTAACTTAAAAATTAGCAAATGAAATAAATGAATTTTATTAGTTATACAGCTTAAACGAAATTTCAAAGTGCCATTTTTGGCATTTTTTTATTTTTCGAGAAAAAGAAGACGATTTTAAAAAAATAAGAGTCCAAATTTTTAGGAATCAGGAAAAACAAAAACTCATGATGAGATAAATTTTTAAAAAACAAAAATCTCGCTTTTCTGAAATGCATCAAAATTTATGAAATAACAAAATTTGGATGATGAGTTTTATAATCGAGACATATCAATTTTTAGAAAATGAAAACCATGGAATAAAAACGATCATAAAATTATGAAACAAGAATTTATGAAAATGAATTTTTGAAAAATAGTTTTATGAAAATATTTTCATTTTTAATTATAGAGATTTGCAAAAATCAAAATAACATGAGAATCAAAATTAGAGATTCAGACGGTAAAACGGTAAGCTTAATTTTTCTCATTCTCTATTTTAAAACTAAGAAAACTAATGAACCGAAAAATGAAATCATAGAATTTTTGAACGAGCATTTTTAGAAATCGAAACCCTTGAGCATGAACAATCACACACACTAATTCATAAATTTGAAAAGACAAAAAAGGAAAATGAGCATTCAAAATTAACGATCGAATTTTAAAATGATGAATGATTATAAAGCTTGATTTTTAAAAATGGAGATCAATTTTATGAAAAAACAGCAAAATATACGTTTTTAACATAAAAAGCAAAGAATAATAGCATAACAAAGCCATTATTATATGTTTTCCACCTAAATTTTAGTCATTTTAAGCATTTTGATGAATTTTAAGGATAATTTTAGCAATCGAAAATGAGAAACACAGACATTCAATCATGTTCAATTCGCATTTCAAAAGATAAAAAACATATATAAATGAAAACATTTGCAATTATTTTCATATAGGCCAAAAATCGACCCTCTCCAAGGACAATACAAGGAGCCATTTGGGATTTTTAACCTTATCAACATTTCCCCGTTTTCCACAACACTCAAAAAACCCGCTACATTACTACATTATTACAAGTTTACATAATATATATTATAGGAACAAATAAAAATAGAAAAAATATGGGTTTTACAAAAATAAAAACTACCCTTGTAGCGAGTTGGGGTAGTTTATCTGGGGTAAAAATAGCGGTTACATATACTTTAAACTACCCAATTCTAGTAAAAAGGTGTAGTTTAATTATAATATCGAAATAAAATGAGCAATCGAGATAAGAAAAACAGGTCAATCATCTTCTTCAGCCCTCTCAATCGCTAAAATCGATGTTTTTGACCTGTTTTGCATGTTCAGTTATAATTCTTGTGCTTCTTCTACTTCTTTCCTTCTGTATCGTCGAAATTAAAGCTCACAGCATCGTACTCAAAGCCAGATTGAATTTTAAATTTCTTCATCCACTTTGCGGACCTTCCTGTTCCAAGAGCTTCGATCTTTCCTTCAGCTTGAAGACGCTCTAAAGTTCTTTCTATTGTTTTTAAACTGATGTTTGGATGAGCCTTTTGAATGTCACCCTTAGAGAATGTGTCTCCTGGGAAATGTGAAATCGTAATTTCGACATCCTCAGTCTTTGAGAACTTACTGTCTCTCATATGAGTCGTCTTCACAAGCTCTCCTTCAGTCAAATCATAACAAACCAATAATTGTTCAACAACGAATTTATGAACTAATGTACAGTTTGACCATCCACTACTCCAGTTAAATGAACATTGTGAGATGGCATTATGAAAACTTTTCATATTTTCATAAATTTGCTTAAAGAACGATTTATAGTTAAAACATTCAAATTCGTATTTAAATAATAGAATATATAATAATAGATATCCTATATAATCATTTACTTTATAATTATCTGTTTCTTCAAAGACCTTACTATTGATAAAATCGATAAAGAAATTAGAAATTAATAAAGAAATTTCATAATCTTTGCTTTTTCTAAGCGATTCAAACTTATTAAATAAGCCTTCTAATGTCAAAAATTGATCAATTTTACGTGTTGTTCCCTTAAATGGACCATCATCTTTTACCTTTTCTACAACGAATTTAACCTTATAAACATCATTATATAAGCTATTAGCTAAATCACATGCTTCATTAGGTACTAAATCAAATTTTTGAACATTATAAATGATATTTTTGAATACATTCTTTAAATTTATAACTATTTTTTCACTATTATTTTTAGGAATTATATCCTTTTTGGATAATAATTTTAATCTTTCATCAGTTAAACCTAAATCCATTATTTTCGCAAAATAATATACTTCTTCAACTATATTTACATTACGATAAGCACTTAGATCCTTTTTGAATACTAAATTATAATAATCATCCTTACCACTATAGCGATATAATTTCATCATATCAAGTAACATATCAGTTGGAATTATAGCTTTATTCGCATTATCTAAACAACTAATAGTATCACCTCCAAAAGCCTCAAATTTGGCCTATATTTATTATTTAAATACACTTCCACCAATAAACTCTCTTAAAATAGAGTTATTAGGTACTAATGATTCATCAATTGTAACAAAATATTTTAAGAATTTAACAATTCTATTGGCATTTGCAAAGTCACTATCTTCTCTTTTTACAGCTGAGAATAATGGTAATGCATACTTCTTTAGAACACATAATTCATAGGCAAGCTCACTATTAAAGATATAATCAGCATCTTCTTGACAGTCATAAATCCATTTGAATTCACCACGTCTTACGCTTGGCCAAATATCAAGTGTTTGTGTTACATCATAATTTCTAAATAAATGGTCTCTAACAGCACGTCTAATTAATCTAATATCAGTGATTCTAATAGGGTTATTTTCATCGATATTAATTTGTTGCTGAGGAGAAATAAATATTTTATATTTAGAATCACGAGGAATTAAATGAGTCATTTTCTCATTTAAAGCATGGATTCCCTCAATAATAACAATCGCATTTTTAGCTGGTTTAATGATCTTATAACCATCTCTTTTTTGACTAACAAAGTTAAAAATAGGTACTTCAGTTTCTTTTTTATTCATTAAACTGATCATATCCTTATTAAATCTTTCGATATCTAGTGCATCAATAGTTTCAAAATCAATTTCACCAAACTCATCAACTGGTATATCTTTATGGTCCTTATAATAGTTATCTAAAGATATCATTATAGGCTTAAATCCTCTAGACATTAATTCAACCTTTAGCTTATTTGCGAAAGTTGTTTTACCACTTGAAGATGGTCCTGAAACCGCAACTAGTTTAATTTCTTCTTTTCTATCTTCAATTTTATCGCCTATTCTTACTAAAGTTCTGTTATGCTTAAATTCACATAAATTGACAAATTCAGCAACGCTTTCATGAGTAACACGCTCATTCAAATCAAAAACATTAGCTATTTCATTCTTTTTAGCCCAATTTTTGGCTTTAAATAACACTTTTGAATATTTTACTTGTTCAAAGTTGAAAGCAGGAATTTTGCCCTTTGTTTCACTTCTAGGACATTGTAATATCATTTGAGGATAATATGCGAATAATTTAAACTCTTTAACATAGCTAGTTTTAGGCATCATATTCATATACATATAGTTATAGAAGCCGTTACATTCATAAATATTGACATGATCTTCTTTTCTATACTTTAAAATACTAACCTTATCCATCATTTTTTGCTTAGTATAAATATCAATAGCATCCTCTTTTTTAATACTTAATCTATTAAGTGGTAAATCTGCCTTAATTAATCTATCCATTTCTTTCTTGATTCTTTCTACTTCAGCCTCATCTAGTGATATATCCATTTTAGATAAATCAATATATAAAGCCATAGAAACAGAATAATTAATTCTAACATCAGCCTTACCATATATGTTATATATGGCCATAACTACTAAATAGCGTAGTGTTGCTTCATAAATACGTACAGCATCAGGACTATCAACGATATTTAAGAATTCAACCTCACAATCGTTTTTAACGATGTAATTTAAATCTCTAATAGTTCCATTAACCTTAGCGCAGCAATCTTCTTTTCCTGCAATTTCAATTAGCTTTACAGGCTTACTAAATTCTTTCTTTTCACCGTTATTAATCTTTAAAATCAAATGCATCACTCCTCAAACTCATCAAACATCGAGATTTGTTGAATAGTATCGATTTCATCTTCGCTAACTTCTTGAGCTTCACCCTCATCATCGAATATTTCAACCTCATCATGACGTTCTAGATTGATTTTTAGTGGTTCACCCATCTCTGGTGGTACAACATTTGTACCTATCTTATTGTCGTTATATTTAAAGTCAAATGCCTTTAAATTTAGACTTGTTTTTGTTGTTGTAATGTAAAGATTTACATTATCTCTATATTGTGCATAGCTTAGAGTATGACAATCAACGATATAATTTGGATTAGTCTTGATATCTTTAATGACTTCTTCACCTGATTTTGCTCTACCAGATAGCTTTAAATCACCTGTTTTAATTCTTTTTACATTACCACGTGATGTAAGTATTAAAATATCATGATTATTTCTTGAATAAATGGCACAGCTTATATCACAAGTAGAGTTCATAGCTCTAACACCACCTGCTTGTGTACCAACTATTGATACTTCACTACTTCTAAATCTAAGTGCTCTACCGCGTTTGTTAAATACAACAATCATTGGATAATTTCTAGCGATATCTACACTTACTACAGTGTCATTAGCCGCTAATTTCATTGCTCTAACGGCTTTAGTGTATCTAGAAATGTTAAAATCAGCTAGTTTTGTTTGTTTAATAGAGCCTAGTTTTGTAGCTATAAGGACATTATAGTCCTCATTAAAGTCTTTAATTGCAAAGACATTAACAATCTTTTCATTAGGCATAATATGGACGATATTATCGATATAAACACCTAAATCCTTCCATTTTTGTTCATCAATTTTATAGGCTGGTAGATAAATATAATTACCTAATGATGTGAAAATTAATAGAGTATTAAGTGTTGATATTTCTTCTCTATAAATTAAGGCATCATTTTCCTTTAAGCCACAAACTGTAGCTTGATTATAGCTTCTAATAGATGCACGCTTAACATAACCATCTTTTGTAACACCAATAACGATTTGTTCATCAGTTACCAATTCTTCTTCGTTAATCTTAATATTTTGAATTTCATCTTCTATTTTTGTCTTTCTTTCAGAACTAATCTTAGCTACTTCATTTAATTCCTTCTTAATAACATTAAGTAGTTTTCTTTCGCTTGATAAAATAGCTTCAAGCTCAGCGATAGTTTTCTTTAATTCTTCAGATTCCTTCATTAAAGCATCAACATCAGTTTTACTTAATCTGTATAATTGTAATGTTACAATTGCTTCAGCTTGTTCTTCTGTGAAGTCAAACTTTTCCATCAAGTTCTTCTTTGAATCAGCTTTACCATCAGAATGTCTAATAGTATGAATTACCTCATCAACTATAGAAGTCATCTTAATTAAGCCTTCAACGATATGTAATCTCTTTTTAGCAACATATAATTCATAGTTACTTCTATTAGTAATAACTTCCTTTTGATGGTTGATATAAGCCTCTAAAATAGTCTTTAAATCCATTAATACTGGCTTTCTATTATAGATCGCAACCATATTATAGTTATATGTAGTTTGTAGTTCTGTATTCTTAAATAAATAGTTTAAAACAAGGTCAGCCTTAGCTTCCTTTTTTAGCTCTATTACTATCTTTAATCCGTTTTTATCAGTTAAATCAAGAACATCAGTTATACCATCAACATTCTTTTCAACTAGACCAATATTTTTGATTCTTATAACTAAATCCTTCTTGTTTACTCTATAAGGAATTTCAGTTATAACAATTCTATTACTCTTACTATCTAGCTCAATATCAGCCTTGCCTCTAACAACAATCTTACCCTTACCTGTTTCATAAGCTTGTTTTAAGCCATCTAACCCTTGAACTATACCACCTGTAGGAAAATCAGGACCTATTACAAACTTTTCTAAATCCTCATTTGTTAGTTCTGGATTATCAATTAAGGCTATAGTAGCATCTAGAACTTCTTTTAAATTGTGTGGTGGAATATCAGTTGCATAGCCTACGGCCATACCCATAGTACCATTTACTAGTAAATTAGGGAATTTCGCAGGTAAAACAACAGGTTCTTCCTCTGTATCATCATAGTTAGGAACAAAATCAACAGTCTTTTTATCGATATTTTCGATTAAAAGCTCTGCGGCTTTTGTCATTCTTGCTTCAGTATAACGCATAGCCGCAGCTGGGTCACCGTCAATAGAACCATTATTACCTTGAATAAAGGCAAGTGGCATATTAGTTTTCCAGTCTTGGCTCATCATAACTAAAGCTTCATAAATAGATGAATCACCATGTGGATGGTATTTACCCATTACTTCACCGACGATTCTAGCACACTTTTTAGTTTGACTATTACTAAATATATGCATCTTGTATAAACCGTATAAAATACGACGTTGAACGGGCTTTAAACCGTCTCTAGCATCAGGAATTGCTCTATCTTGAATAACTTCTTTAGTATACTTACTAAATCTATCACCAAATATATCTTCTAATTTGTCCTCTGAGATTCTTTTGTCCAAATATTGATCTAACTTATCTTTAATATTCGCCATTATTCTTCACTTCCAATCTCAAAGTTGTCTTCTGTTACAAAGCTTACATGCTTATCTATCCAGTCTCTACGAGGTTCTACATCATCACCCATTAATACTTTAATTCTTTGTTCAGCATCTCCAATATCTTCAATGCCTACTCTAACAAGCATTCTATTATTAGGGTTCATTGTAGTCTCCCATAATTGCTCAGCATCCATTTCACCTAAACCTTTATATCGTTGTACGATATATTGGTTATTTCCTGTATATTTCTTTAATTCATCATCACTCCAAAGATACTTTTGTTCTTTAGATTTTGTTTTTGATTTAACTAAATATAGTGGTGGCATCGCAATATAAACCATACCATTTTCAATTAAAGCACGCATATAGTTAAAGAAGAATGTAAGTAATAATATTTGAATATGGGCACCATCGACATCGGCATCGGTCATGATTATAATTTTATTATAATTACATTTTTTAATATCAAAATCCGCACCAAAATCCGCACCTATAGTGTTAATAATAGTGTTTAATTCTTCATTTTTAAGTACATCTTCTATTTTACCCTTTGAAGTATTTAATACTTTACCTCTAAGAGGTAGTATAGCTTGAAATCTTGAATCTCTACCCTTTTTAGCACTTCCACCTGCAGAATCACCCTCTACTAGGAATAATTCATTAATAGACTTATCTTTTCCTTGTGCAGGTGTTAATTTACCATTATTAAGTAGTTTGGTTTCCTTCTTCTTTTTATCTAATCTAACCTCATCTCTTGCTTTTCTAGCAGCTTCTCTTGCACGAGATGCTTTTAAAGATTTTTGGATTAGGTTATTAGCAAATTCTCTATTTTCTTCAAGGTAGTAGTTAAATTTTTCATAAACGATGTTTTCAACAGCTGGTTTTGCTTCAGGGCTACCTAATTTATCCTTAGTTTGTCCAACGAATTCTAGTTGTTTTTCACCAATTTTAAGGGCTATAACCGCAGTTAAGCCTTCTCTTATATCTACACCTTCAAGCTTTTCTTTTTCTTTAATTAAGCTATATTTTCTTGCATAATCGTTTATAGCTCTTGTTAGGGCACTCTTAAAGCCTAGCTCATGAGTACCACCATCTTTAGTGATGACATTATTTACGAACGAATAGATGTTTTCTGAATAGTTATTTGAAGTATATTGCATAGCAACTTCAACAATTATACCGTTAGTTTTACCTTCAAAATAACATATTTCATGAACTAATGTCTTACCTTTATTTAAGAATGTAACATAGTCTTTTATACCATCTTCATATAAGAAGATTTCTTTTTTATTGCTTCTTTGGTCAACTAATGTTATTTTTAAACCCTTGTTTAAGAAGGCTTTTTCTCTTAAACGTTCTTTAATCACATCATATTGATATAGTGTTGTTGAAAAAATAGATGGATCTGGTTTAAACCAAATAGTTGTACCTGTATCCTTACAATCACCTAAAACCTCTAGTTCTCCTTCAGGATGTCCGCCATCAACATACTTTCTTCTTCTAATTTTTCCATCTCTTTTTACGGTTACAATTAAAAATTGTGATAATGCATTAACAACAGATGACCCAACACCATGTAAACCTCCGGCTGTCTTATAACCGCCATCTTCACTAAATTTACCACCCGAGTGAAGAGTTGTAAGTATTACATCAAGAGTAGGTCTGCCTGATTCATGCATACCACAAGGCATACCACGACCAAAATCCTCTACTTCTATAGAGTTATCGTTTTTAATTGTTACATTTATTTTATCTCCATACCCCGCAGTTACCTCATCAATAGAGTTATCCACTATTTCCCAAACTAAGTGGTGCAAACCTGTTGAATCGGTTGAGCCAATATACATACCTGGTCTTTTTCTAACTGCTTCTAGCCCTTCTAATATCTTAATCGAACTATCATCATAGTTGTTCTTTGCCACTTTTATTCACTCCTCACGTAATTCTACATTATAAATTATAACATAATTTTAATTAAATTTTTAACGAAAAAATGTAAAAAATATGTAAAAGTTAGGTATTATTTTTTTTATATTTATGATATAATCATATCGGCAAGGAGTTGATAGTATGTTTTATGCTATATTATGCCTACTTGTTGCCTATTTAATTGGCTCCTTCCCTAGTGCCTTAGTTGTTGGTAAAACAGCTAAAGGAATTGACATTAGAGAATACGGAAGTCATAACTTAGGAACTACTAATGCCATTAGAGTTTTAGGAAAAAAATTAGGCTTTATCGTCTTCTTTTTAGATGTCTTTAAGGGTGTATTGGTTGTAGGTTTAGCCAGAATCTTATATGAATTAAACAAATATCAAATTGATTTTAAAAATATAGAAGCATTTAATTTTGCATTGTTTAAACCAATTTATTATGGCTTATGCTGTGTTATAGGACATATGTTTCCTGTATTTGCTGGTTTTAGAGGTGGTAAAGCCGTAGCAACTTCCCTTGGTATAACTTTTGTATTTGCACCAATTCCTGCAGTGTTATGCTTATTAGTATTTGCTTTAACACTAGAAGCTACAGGTTATGTATCACTATCTTCTACTTTCGCCATACTTACAGTATGTATTACCGCAACTATTCAAGAATATGTTTTATATAAGTACTTAGGAAAGATGGGCATTGAAGTATTGATTCTATTCTACACAATATCTTTATTCATGATTATCAAGCACTGGAGAAATTATGTTAGAATATTTAAAGGTACAGAGCACTCCTTTAAAAAGCATAAGGGTGAAGATGTAACTGGTAGTGCTGTTGGTGATGATGATAAAAAGGAACCCGTTAAAGAAATAGAAAATAATGATCAAGAATTAGATAACAATATCGATACTACAGGTAACGATGAAGAATAAAAAAAATAAGGCGGTTGCCTTATTTTTTATTGCTTTTAATCATCTCTAAATCATTCATAATTTTAACAATTACCATATCCATATTAACTACAGAAATGTTATTAATTCTAAGCAATGTAATCATATCTTGAGTTAGATAGATTTTGCTAATATATTGGTTTAAATATGCATTTTTTGTGCATACAATAAATGGATCTAATTTTTTATAATAGCATGCCTTAATTTCTACATCACTATAAGGTATAACTATATCGTTATAAAAGAATCTAATCCCATCAGCTGTAAAATAGATAAATTTATTAGAAATATCTTCTAGTTTTAGTTCTATTTCTTTTGGTGCTTCTTCAATATAGAAATCATTTATTCTTTCATCTAATGATTTTTTTATATTTGTGCTTTTATAGATATACATACATTCATTTGATACATTTTTATCTATGAGATAAAAGAATGTCACTAGATGTATGATATAAAATACTAAAATAATAGTCAAAAAGGTGAAATTACTTCTACTTATAGTCCATGATCCACTATCGTTTTTTACATATTTTAAGTTCATAAATGAATCAACTGATGCTAAAATAATAAAAATTGTATTTAATATTATTTCAGAAATGGTCTTTATGTTTAATCCAACATTTGGATCACTCTTAACATACATTATTCTTTTCATTGTAAAAAATATAACCAAGCATAAAATAGGAATAGAAAACATCAATGTAAAGAACTTTTGATAAAATCCAATAAAACATACAAACAGAATATAAACAAAAGTCATTGTAGTAAACCAGACCCAGCTTTGAGAATATTTAAAAGCATTTTTATATTTTATCTTTCTCTCTTCCATATATATCCCCCTAGTTCATCCACTTTTATCTTATCATAGATGAATTAATTATTCAAACAAACATAAAAAAAATAAGGCGCTTGCCTTATTTTTTTGTTTTAGCTTCTTCCATTGAACGCATAACTTCTCTTACTTGCTTTTCAGATGGAGTTCTACCCATTTGTCTATACATTGCTCTAATCATAGCTTCGTTAACTGGTGGGTTCTTTTGCATGTATTTTGATATTAATTTTCTTGTTACGAAAAAGCCGATAATAAATCCTAATAATAAACATCCTATAACAATAAATACAAATCCAACAACTGGTAGACCTGTCATATTTGAATAAATCATATTAATCCCTCATTTCCAAAAAATATTTTACTAAAAAAAATGATAAAATACAAGCAAAATATTTACTTTTTTATTATTTATGTTAAAATAAATGTAAGTGGAGGTGCAACAACATGCCTAGAAAAATTACAGATGAATGCCTAGCTTGTGGTACATGCCAAGGTGAATGCCCTGTTGATGCAATTTCTGAAGGAGATAAATATTCAATCGATCCTTCTAAATGTATTGATTGTGGTGCTTGTGAAGCAGCTTGCCCAGTTGGTGCTATCGTAGAAGAATAAAAAAAGTCCAAACGGACTTTTTTTTATTTCTCTAATTCTTTTACAATTTCAACAATATCGCCATAAATAGCAAGGTTTGCGCCACTATCAAAAGGAGTTTTTTCCATATTTAAAATGACTAATTTATCACCTTTATAATAATTTATAAAGCCTGCGGCTGGATAAACTCTAAGTGATGTACCTACAATTATAAGCATATCAGCATCACTTATAGACTTTATTGCACCCATGATAGTATTACTATCAAGACCTTCTTCATATAAGACGACATCAGGTTTAATCATTCCACCACATTCGCAGTATGGTACTTCTCCTTTTTTAAGATCCTTTAAGTCATAAAACTTGTTGCATCTCATACAATAGTTTCTATAAACATTACCATGCAATTCATAGACTGTTTTACTACCTGCAAGAGTATGCAAGTTATCAATATTTTGTGTAACGATTGTAGCTCCTATTTTCGCAAAGTATTTATGTGCTAAATTAGGCTCTGCATTTAAATAAATCATCTTATCAAAATAGAATTTATAAAACATTTTAGGGTTCTTAACAAAGAAACTATGACTTATTATCTCTTCAGGGGATAAGCCATCATATTCGGTATTATAAATACCGTTAGCACTTCTAAAATCAGGGATACCTGAAGGTACACTTATACCTGCACCAGTAAAAACAACTATTTTTTTACTTGAATTAATCCAGTTTTTTAAAGTTAAAATATCATTATTGTTCATCAGCGATATCAACTTCTTCCTTTTGCTTTTCAGCTAATTCTTTAGCTTTATGTTTTCTAATGAAGAAATAATCAACATGTGGGAATAAAACGCCTAAAATTAACTCAAAGCCTAGTAAAATTAAGTGTAATTCTGCATGTTCTGGATGTGGATTAGCAATTAACATAAATGATAATACTAATACAATTATAGATTCTATAACGTTTAAGTATGCAGGAATATGTTCTTTGAATCTCTCTAAATCCTCTGCAAGTTCTTGACCTTCCCTACATATAGACCATACTGCCCAAATAATACAAACAGTCGCATAATTTTCTCTAATTAGAGGATCAGCTAAAATAATAATTCCAAATACTATTTGAATCAAACAGTTAAAAAACGATGTATGTGCCGCAAAGGTCTTCTTTTTTTCAATCATGTCAAAGATATCAAATACTGAATAAGCAAACATTAAACAAGCTACTAAAATAGCAAGTCTAAAGTGTTCTTCGCTATGTTCAGCAATTTTATCTTTAAAAATAAAGACTAAAATACCCCAAACAATAAATAATACTAATTTAAATGCTTTTATTGCTTTAAAAGCTTTCATTTTTATACATCTCCTTTATTTTCTTGATGACCCCATCATCATCATTAGAACCAATAATTTCAGTCGCATAAGGCTTTAATTCTTTCTTAGAATTACTTACAGCATAACATAAATCAGATGCCTTAAAAGCTTCTATATCATTTACTGAATCTCCAAAATAGATGATTTTATCTACATTAAGTAATTCTTTTAGTTTCTTTAAAGAATGTCCCTTATCACTATTGTTAGGTAATACTTCTAACCAGTATTCTTCTCTATATATTTCTTGTTGGAAAACACATCTAAAATGATTTTTAAGCTCATCATAGATGGGTTTAAGATTTTCGTAAGTGTCAATAAAGTTAAAATAATAAATACAATCCTTACTAAATAGATCTTCTATATCATTTGATATAGTCAATCTTTTATCACTAACTCTCTTATCCAAATAATATTGTTTCCCACAACTTATATTATACTCTATGTAATAGAACTTATCTATATCGTCTTTTGTTTGGTATAAAATAGGGTAATTATCATATTTCATACTTATTTTTTTAACTAAATTTATTTCATCCTTGTTAAAAAATGAGCTATAAATGGTCTTTTCTTCTATAGGGTCATATATTTTAACACCATTACATAAAATGACCGGATATTTGATTTTTATGCCCTCTGAGACAACTTTTGATGAGTTATAGCTTCTTGCGGTTGCATAAGTAAACATTAATCCACTATCAATTAGCTTATTAAGTTCTTCTATTGTATATTCTGTTAGTTTAGTGTCTTTAGTAAGTAAAGTGCCATCTAAATCAGAGACATATAATATTCTCATAATAATCACCAAAAATATTATACTATATTTTGCCTTTTTTAGGTAAAAAAGTAAATTAGTCATTAAAAAAAAGGTAAAGTGTAAACACTTTCTTAGGTAAATGTGTCTTTTTTTATCTAAAAAGTGTTATAATATACTTTGTATAAGGAGGGTAAAAACAAATGAAAAAATTATTAATAGCTACACTTACTGTATTATCATTCGTGAGCCTTACAGCATGTGGAAGCGGAAAAAAGTTAACTGCTGAAGAAGCAAAAACTGAAATTAAAGCTGCACAAGAAAATACAGCTAAAGCTTTAAAAGAAAAGAAAGGCTTAACTGTTAAACAAACAACAAAAGCAAATGCTAATATTTCTGCTAAGGGTGTTAAAATTGGCGAAGGTGCTATTGGAATGGAAATCAAATCTGCAAAACTTGGATTCGATGCTGAAGAATCATTTAACGTAACTGCTGATATGTCAAAATTAAATGCTAAGCTTACAGGAGATATTAAAGCTAATGCAAATTACAGTATCACAGCTAACGGTGAAACTCAAAAGCAAGATTACAAAGTAAGCGGAAATGGTGAAGCTTATGTAATTAACGGAGCTGAAAAAGCTAATATCTATGCAAAAGGTAGCGCAACATTACCTGAAAAAGAAGATATCGAATCTTTATTAGGTTTAGCATCTATGTTTAGTGATGGAGCTGAAGATATCGCTGAATTCATTGAAAATTTAGATTACAAGACAAATATGAGTGGTAAGATTAACCTATTTGTTGAAAAGGATGAAGATGATAAAGATTTAGATCCATCTGAAATAATTACTGAAATTGATTTTGATTCTCTAATCAAAGATTGGTCAATCTTCACAAAGAATGGTTCTACTCTTTCTGCTGATTGCTCTAACTTAGCCGCATTCAACATTGATATCGATGCTGATATCAACGAACAATTAGCTGCTTATGGCTTAAAGTTTGAAATTTCTAAATTTGATATTTCCTTAAATAAGGATGATGAAATCACAGGATTTGATTTCAAGATGTCTTTAAAGGGCAATATGGATTTAGGTAAGATTGCATCTTCTACTACTACTGATAGCTCATCTTCATTATTTGGAAAGATTAGCGGTACAGTTTCTGTAGATTGTGGATTCAGCTTTGGTGTTACAGTATCTTATGCTGATACAGCAACTGAAATTACAGCTCCAGCTGAATTAACTGCTTTAGAAGAAGTTGATGCTGATGATTTCTTAGAAGAATTATTCGAAAAGATCTTTGGTGGCGATGATGATGACGATGATGACGATGCTGATTTAACACCAGCTGAAAAAGCTGCTTTAACTAAAGCAAACGACGCTTTAGCAGCTGCTAAAACAGTTCTTTTAGAAGCTACTGCAACTGATATTGATTATGTAACTGTAGTAGGATCTACTTACTCAGTAACTGTTAAAGATTTAGTTGCTAATGGTGACTTAGAAGCTAACCCATTTGATGATGCAGCTACATATAGTGATGGTGGTATGACAGTAAGTCTAAACGCTGATACTAACGCTTTCTCAGCTACTACTACTGCAACAATTGATGGTTGTGAATTCATCTTCTCAAACGGATCATTCATAATCTTCAAATAAACTTTAAAACTAAAAAATAAAGGCTCTATCCTATGGATAGAGTTTTTTATTTATTTTTTTTGAAAAAAACTATTTATTTTTGTATCATTTTGTATTACAATAGTATTACAGAAGGGGAGGAATTTTAAAATGTTTAAAAAATTATTAATTGCGACACTTACTTGCTTATCATTTGTAAGTTTAACAGCATGTGGAAGCGGAAAGAAATTAACTGAAGATGAAGCAAAAGTTGAAATCAAAGCAGCTCAAGAAAATACAGCTAAAGCTATAAAAGAAAAAAAAGGTTTAACTGTAAAACAAACTTATAATGCTAAAGCTGATATTAATGCTAAAAACGTTAAAATTGGTGAAGGTCAACTTGCTCTAAACATAGATACAGTAAAACTTGGTTTAGATGTTAATGAGGCTATAGAAGCAAATGTTGATTTAATTGATAAGGAAGCTAAGATTAAAGGAGATATAAATACTAAGCTAAATTATGAATTAAATGGAAATGATGAAAAACTTAAAAAAGAACTTATTGCAAACGGAAATGCAGAAGTTTATGTTAAAAACGGCAAAGAAAAAACAAATATTTATGCTAAAGGTACTGCTACTCTTCCTGAAAAAGATGAATTATTAAGATTATTAGGTGTAATTTCATTCTTCTATGAAGATGCATTAGAACTTGGACAAAAGATTGAAAATTCAGATTATAAGACTAATTTAGATGGTAAAATAAATATTAGAATCGATAAAGATGATGATGAAGAAAAAGATATTACAGAATTAATTTCAGAATTTGATTTTAGTACATTAATCAAAGATTGGTCTATATTCTCTAAAAAAGGTTCTACTTTAACAGCTGATTGTTCTAATATAGAAGCTCTAAATATTGATATAACTAATGAAGATGTACAAGAATTAGCTTCTTATGGTTTAAATCTTAAAGTATCTAAATTTGAAATAAAGTTAGGCAAAAACAACGAAATCAAGAATTTCGATTTCAAAATTTCTTTAGATGGTAAGGTTGATTTAGGAAAAATAACTTCTACTACTACTGATAGCGAATCAATGTTTGACAATATTAGTGGTACAGTTAGTGTTGATACATCATTTGGTTTTAATTTCAATGTAGAATATCAAGATAGCGCAACAGCTGTTTTAGTTCCAGATGAATTAGCAAAAAGAGATGAATACACTATTGAAGATATCTTCACTATTCTTTTCAGCCAAAATCCTGAAATGAAAATAGCAGAAATAAAGGCAAGAAACGTTTATAACAAAGCTAAAGATGTATTAACTTCAGCAGCATCAGGTGGTGTTGCATATAAAGACATCAAATTTGATATAAACACAATGACTTATACATTAACAGTTAATGATTTAATTAAACTTGGTGAAATATTAGAAAATCCATTTGATGCAAATGACTATAGTGATGGCGGTATGACAGTTACATATGCTCAATATGATCCATTTATTGTAATTATACAAGGAAAGATTAATGGATATTCAATTAATATTGATCAAGAAGGAAATATAACTGTTTTTGAAGCAAAATAACTATAAAAAATAAAAGCTCTATCCTTAGGATAGAGTTTTTTTACTTTGTCTTTTCTTCTTTTACCTTTTGTATTAGCCTATCTTCAACATATTTAGGAACGAAGTGACTTATATTTCCATGAAGAGCAAATATTTCTTTTACCAAGTGACTTGATAAATAAGAATATTGTGTATTAGTCATCAAAAATATTGTCTCAATATCACCATTTAAGGTTCTATTTGTTGAAGCCATCTGTAATTCATATTCAAAGTCTGTAACAGCTCTAAGGCCTCTTATTAGGGCTGTAGCACCTAATTCTTTGGCTACTTCTACTGTTAACTTACTAGATGAAATTACTTCTACATTTTTAAGTGGCTTTATAACTTCTTTTATTATTTCTACTCTTTCTTCAGGAGTAAAAAAGGCATTTTTAGCATTATTAAACGATACTAAAACATATAATTTATCAAACATTTTACTAGCTCTTTCAATAATATCAATATGACCAAATGTTACAGGGTCAAAGCTACCTGGATAAATACCTATTTTCATACTTATTCCTCCTTTAAATATATTCTAACCTTTTTATAACTATAAGATTTCTCTTTTATAATTCTTAAATTATGATCTTTTATATCATTTTCATACTCACAGACAATTAAACCATTCATATTTAGCATGTTGTTATCTATGATATATTCTATTATATCATCAATTACATCTAATTTATATGGTGGGTCTAGAAAAATACAATCAAACCTTTTATTTTTTAATTCTTCTAAACACTTTTTATAATCAAGATTATAAACCTTAAAATCTTCTATTTTACACGCTTTTATATTGTTTATTGTAGTTTGATAAGCTTTAGGGTTAATATCGTTAAAAACGCATGTTTCTAAGCCTCTAGAAATAGCTTCTATTCCCATAGCACCACTACCACTAAATAAATCAAGACCAACTACTTTACCATCCATATATGGGTATAAGGAATTAAAGATTGCTCCTCTTATTTTATCTTGTGTTTCTCTAGTAGTATCTAGCCCTACAATATCAATATTTTTACCTCTAAATTTTCCAGCAATAATGCGCATAAAATCACCTTTATTTCATATTAATTATATACCATAATTGAACTTAACACAAGGTTTTATTTTTCTAGTTTTATAAACTATTTTAATTAGTTTTAATAACTAGTTAATGCAAGGCTTGCAACAAGTAATATTTAATATTATATTATCTAGTTTAAATTACTAGTTAGAATTCATCCTGTAGAAAGTGTATATAAATATAAAAATCCGTTAGAAACGGACTTTTATTTTCTACCATAATACTATCTTACCATCAGCATCATAGTGATAATATGTATAGCTTCCACCATCACCAGGATCTTCTTCACTATAGAAATAAACATTCGCATTAATCCATGCATCATTTCCAGCACTATATACGCTAATACTATTAAATTCAGCTATTGTTCCTTCAAAATAGATTGTTAATTGCTCTGTTATTCCATAAAAAGCATTAGAATAAATAGTTTTCATATTATTTGTTACGATAAATTCTATATCTTTTAATTGGTTATAGTTAGAGAATGTATGAGTATCTATCATATCGCCTGTGAGTTTAAGCTTTTTCAATGATTTTGGAATATAATATTTAGCTTCTTTATATTCAGATGATGCACTACTAGGCTGATAATATCCTATTACTTCATAAGAATTTTCAAATTCTTTTGTTCCCCATAAGCATCCAAAATGGTAGCTTAAAAATCCTGAAGAACTTATTCCATTTGCATACGGAATTGTCAATTTCTCTATATTATTACATCCTTTTAATTTATCACCATTTCCATGAATACGATATATTTTATATTCTTTATCATTCCATGTGATTTTATCAGGAATAACTAATTCTTTAACACTTGATAAATCATCAATAGTTACGCCATAAATATCAAACTGATCAGAACTCATTCCTGTTGAATAATCGAAATTAACTAATTCATCATCTTTTTCAAATACTACATCAAATTCAATAGATTTTTCATCCTCAATATAAACGTAACCATCAACAATTTTAATTTTTGGAGTTAAGTCAACTCCAATTTCATTTACTTTATTTCCTAAGTTATCATATATTATTGTTCCATTATATGCCCAACCCTTAAAATTATGTAAAGTCCATTTTAAATCAAAAGGAAAACATTCACTAGTTATTCCATTAACAGAATGCCATCCTACATATTTTTCATCTACACCATAAGTACCATAATCTCCAAAATTCAAATTAATAAATACCATATTTTTGTATTGATCTATATTTATTTGACTAGTTGTTGTATTTGATGTAGTTACTGTTTTAGGGTTAAATTTTGTTTTTGTAATTGTTTTGGAATCTGTTTTTGTATTTGTATTAGGTTTTTTCTTACAAGAAGATAAGAAAAGTGCACTTAATATAATAGTTGAAGTTAATAATATCTTTTTCATAATACCTCCAGGATTAAAAATACATTGTATTAATAATTATATTATCTAGTTTTAATAACTAATAATTCAATACTGCTGCGCAAGTCTATTTTATATAAATTTAAGCCTATTTCAAACGCTTAAAATAGGCTTATATACTAGTTTTTTACTATTCTACAGTTACAGATTTAGCTAAATTCTTTGGCTTATCAATATCATTGTTTTTATATAGTGCTACATAATAAGCTAGCATTTGACATACTACAACACTTACCATAGGTGTTAAATAGTGAGCAACATTAGGAATAATGATATCATCCTTTGAATATGCAAGAGATTCTAAAGATATTACATAGCCTTTAGCACCTCTAGCTTCAGCTTCAGCTAAATTACTTCTAATAATAGAGTTTGTACCCTCTTGAGTAATAATAGCTATAACTGGAGTTCCATCTTCAATTAAAGCTATTGTTCCATGCTTTAATTCTCCAGATGAATAGCTATCAGTATTGATATAAGATATTTCTTTTAATTTTAAAGCTGCTTCATCACCAGCCCAGTAATCAATACCACGGCCAATATAGAATATAGCCTTACTATTTTGAATCTTTCTAGCCATATCTTTAACTAATGGTTTTAAATCAACAATTATATCTTCAATAACTTGACTAACTCTATTTAAGTTATTCTTTAAGTTTGTTTTCTTATTACTTACAGCCTTAGCTAAAATAGACATTACGGCAATACTTGCTGTATAGCTTTTTGTTGAAGCAACACTAATTTCTGTGTTAGCACAAATATCTAATACGAAGTCACTATAATGAGCCATAGTAGATTCAACAGAGTTTGTAATAGATATGATTTTAAATCCTTGTTGCTTATATTTTTTCATTACGGTAATACAATCTAGTGTTTCACCTGATTGTGATACAAAAACGAATATTGGCTTTTTAGTCATTAATGGATTTGAATAAACTAATTCACTAGCTACAAAGCATTCTGTAGGTATTCCACATAATTTCTCAAAGAAATATTTACCCATAAATGATGCATATAAGCTTGTGCCACAGGCAACAAAGTTAATTTTATCACTATTATTAATCGCATCAATTAATTTATAATCAATTACAGCATTATCATCATCAAAATATTTTGTGATAATTCGTCTAATTACATCCGGTTGCTCCTCAATCTCTTTAAGCATATAATGATCATAATTACCCTTTGAAATATTATATTCATCAAGCTTAAGATCCTTAAATTCAGGTTTGATTTCAAAACCCATTAAATCCATAATCTTAACATCATTTTGTTTAATAATTGCAATTCTTTGATCTTCAAAAATGAAATATTTATTTACATCCTTTGGAAAAGCTATTATATCAGATGCAATAGTTACACCATCATTAGACATTCCTAGAATTAATGGTGTTTTATTCTTAACACAATAAATAACATCAGGATTCTCATTATCAACAATTAATAAGGCGTAAGATCCTTCAAGCTTACTCATAGCTTTTCTAATAGCACTATCAGTACACATTTTCTTACTATAAAACTCTATTAGATTAACTATAACCTCACTATCAGTTTCACTATAGAAATTATAATCAGATAAATAATCTATTTTTAGCTTTCTATAGTTTTCAATAATACCATTATGAACTAAAATGAATCTTTTATTATTTGAAATATGAGGATGGCTATTATCATAATTAACCATACCATGTGTAGCCCATCTAGTATGTCCAATACCTACATGAGTTTCAAATGAATAGTCAGTTATTTCGCATAAATGAGCGATTCTACCTTTATCCTTATATATTTTAAATTCATTCTTATCTAATAGGGCTAAACCACTTGAATCATATCCTCTATATTCTAAAGCCTTTAAGCCTTCAAGGATAATGCTTCTAGCATCCTTAACACCTATATAGCCTACAATTCCGCACATATAAATCACCTACATTTCATAGTCTGTTTTATCAATTAATTTTGTACTAGTTAAATCTCCTATAATATAACAATCAGCTAAATCATATAAATTACAAGCACTTATAGATTCATCATATTCTTCATCAAAAATCTTTTTTAGTAACTTTTGATACTTTGTGCCCATAGCTACAAGTAATACTCTTTTATATCTTTTTAATTCAGTAATATCTACATTACCGTCTATATCAAGATTTCCAATATAAACAAAGGCATTACCATCTTGTTTTAAATCAGATAAATCTATATCTTCTAAATCCACTTTAGCACATGCATTTAAACCACTGAATTTATTAATAGTTTCAATTGCTAGTTCAAATAAGGTATCAGAAAGATACATCTTTTTAGTAGTAACTAATTTCATCTATAAGCCTCCAATCTATATATTGGGCTATTTGCTCCATATTTTTCTTCAAATTCTGTTTCAACATTAACAAAATCTAATTCAGAGTTATGTAGGTCTAAATTAACTCTTTTTAATTTAAACCCATAATTATTAAAGGATTCTAAGGAAAACTCAAATAAGCCTCTATTATCAGTCTTAAAATGAATTTCTCCATCCTTAGTTAATAGTTTATCATAAATTTGTAAAAAATTCTCGTGTGTTAATCTTCTTTTAGCTTGTCTTTTCTTTGGCCATGGGTCAGAGAAGTTTAAATATATTAAGCTGATAGAGCCTTCATAAAAGATATCGAGTAGGTTAGATGCATCCATATTAAGTAGTCTTAAATTAGGTATATCAAGTATCTCTAACTTCTTAGTGGCTTGTAAGATTACACTACTATATTTTTCTATACCAATAAAGTTTAGATTAGGGTTATTTAAAGCCATTTCTATGATAAATCTACCTTTACCCATACCTATTTCAATACAACTAGGATTAGAGTTATTAAATAGATGTTTAAAATCTATTTTTTCTTCTGGATTTAGAATATATCTACTCATATTTACTTTTATATCTGCGTCTTTAATATTCCTTCTTCTCATTATTTAGTTAACTCCTTTATCGCATCTTTTAATATTTTAATAGATATTTTTAAGGTATCAATATTTATGTATTCATCATCTATATGACATGTTTCTTCATCACTTGGCATTCTTATACCAAAAGCAACCGAATTAGGAAAGCTCTTTGCATAAGTTCCTCCACCTATTGATATAGCTTTAGCATTTACATCGTTAGTATATTTTTTATACGAATTAAGTAATGTTTTTACTAAAAAGCTATTAGGATCAACTATATGAAGCTTCATATAATCTAATACTTCTACATTAAAGCCTAGTGGCTTACATATATCATTTAAGCTTTTAACGATATAATCATAACAACTATCTTTAGGCATTCTATAATCTATTACAAAGCTAAATTTACCATCCTTAATATCCATAATAGATAGATTACTTGTTAGATCTTTCATAAGCTCATCATATGAATTACAGCCTATCTTTTTCGCTTCTATATCATTAGTAAAGTATTTATCCAAGAAACTAATGAAAAAGTCGTTATAACGCGTTTTTAAATCATCAATAAATAAACTAATCGCATTAACTCCAAGGCTTGGATTCATCGCATGTGCACTTTTACCAATGTATTCAAATGCCTCACCATTTTTAAGTGTAACACTAACCTTATCAGGTACTATATTATGCTTAGTCCCTGCATGTAATTCTTTAATTATCGAATCTATTTTTCCACTAACTTTTACTACTAGTATTCCTTTTTCACCAAATATAACTGGATACTCAGCATCGGGTGAAAAACTAAGTGAAGGAATCTCATCTTTTTCTATATAATGCTTCATACATAATGAACCAGATTCTTCATTGCAACCCATTATAAGTCTAATTCTTTTTTTAGGAATAAAGCCTTCTTCTTTTAATTCCTTTAAAGCATAGAAAGCTGCCATTAAAGGTCCCTTATCATCTAGAGCTCCTCTAGCATAGATTCTACCATTTTTAATAATAGGGCTAAAGGGATCATTACTCCACTTATCTTTATTCACATCAACTACATCTAAGTGGCATAAAATACCTAATAAATCTAATCCATTTCCATATTCTATATAGCCACAATAATTATCTAAATTTTTAACCTTAAAACCAGAGTTCAAGCCTTTGTCTAACATCAAGTTTAAACACTTAATATTACCACTTCCAAAAGGAGCTCGATCACTACTATATATGGTATTAATCTTTAATATATCAAATAAATCATTAAAAAAATTATCCATTATATTTCACCTATAATTATTATAATATAAATATAATTATTTATAAAGAATAAAAAAAAGATCCCCATAAAAAACAAAAAGAGTTATTAATGCCATTCTAACTCTTAATGTTATGAGAAATCTCATTTACTCTTTCTTCAATTATTATTCTACTACAAATAAAATAAAAAAACAACCCTTTTTTTTAATATGTGTTATAATATTTTTAGGTGAGAAAAATGGAGTTAGTTTTAGCTGTAAAAGAAATGGTGAAATTTCTCTATTCTACGGGAGATTTGACTAACGAACTTAATACCGATCAAATAGGTTTAGATGTCCATTCCTACTGGCAAAGTCTATATAGAAAAGATATAGATATTAAAGAATATTATGTCAAAAATAAATTTAGTATAGATAACTATGATATTACTATTCATGGATTTATTGATGGGCTTTTAGATAATGGATTAGCTATTGAAGAAATCAAGACTTCTTTTATTGATTTAAAAAATGTTACACCTAAAAAAGATCATTTAGCACAGGCTAAGATTTATGCCTATTTATACATGCTTAAAACTAATATGGAATCTATTGATATTAAGCTTACCTATATCCATTTTACAACTTATGAAAATATTGAATTTTTATATAATTATTCTTTTAAAGAATTAGAAGATTTCTTTAATGAATCTATTAATGAATATATCGCATGGATAAAAAAGCTAGATAACCATAGTATGGAATTAATTAATAGTGTTAAAAATCTAACCTTCCCATTTCCTAGCTACAGGAAATATCAAAGTGATTTTATGATGCAATGTTTTGATAATATTAATGATAAAAATACACTTTATGCTATAGCTCCTACAGGTGTAGGTAAAACTATTTCAACCCTATTTCCAGCAATTAAAACGATTAATGAAGCTAATATGAAGATATTCTATTTAACCGCTAAAACAAGCGGTAAAAAGGTTTGTATGGATACTATTAGCTTATTAGTTAATAATGGTTTAAAAATAAAAGCTATAGAATTATCTGCCAAAGAAAAAATGTGTGCTACAGGTGATAAATTATGTAACCCTGATAAGTGTCCTTATATGGTAGGATATTATGAGAAATTAAAGAATGCTATATATGATATGTATGATAATTTAAATACAGTTGATAGAAAAACAATAATGGATAAAGCACTTAAATATGAAATATGTCCTTTTGAATATCAACTAGATTTATCCAATTATGCTGATGTTATTATAGGGGACTATAATTATGCCTTTGATCCAAGAACACACTTAGAAAGATATTTTGATACAGATACCTATAAACAAATATTATTAATTGATGAGGCCCATAATTTAGTTAATCGTAGCAAAGAAATGTATTCAGCAACAATTAATTTAAATGATATTAATTTACTTGGTGAATATATTAAAAAATATGCGCCTAGTATCACTAGATTAGTTGATGCATTTTATGATTTAGTAATTACTTATGATAGAGATTTTTATTATTTAGATGAAATACCTTTTGACTTTTTAAATTATATAAAACAAATAGTTTCTAAAGCTGAGAAGGTATTATTATCAGAGAAAGCTAAGCGTATTAGAGATAATGCTCTTCCATACTATTTTAATCTAAAGAATTTCCTTAAAATAAGCGATTTCTTTGATAGTGATTTCCGTTTTATAGTTGATTATGATACATATTCTATAAAGTGTTTAGATGCCTCTAAATTCGTTAAAAGAACGATTGATAATAATTCTATAGCAACAATACTTTTTAGTGCCACAATGTTTCCTATAGATTATTATAAAAACTTACTAACTATTAATGAAGGAAAAAATATTACTATACCTTCTCCTTTTAATCCAAATAACTTACTTTTAATTATTAGAAAGAATACTTCTACTAATTATACGGATAGATCTAATAGTATCTGTGATATTATTGATTGTATTAATGAGATGGTCAAATATAAGGTAGGTAACTATATCGTATTTTTCCCTTCATATGAATATATGAATATGGTTGTATCTAATTTAGTTGATCCAGACTATGAATGTATAATTCAGTCTAAAAATATGAGTGAGGATGCCAAGGAAGGCATATTAGATGAATTTAAGGATAGTTCCACTACTAAAGTTGGTTTCTTTATTATGGGTAGTATATTTAGTGAAGGAATTGATTATGTAGGTGATATGCTTAGCGGTGTAATGATAGTCACAGTAAGTCTACCTCCATTTGATGACTATAATAATATGCTTAAAGATTATTACGATAGTACAGATAGAGATGGAATGTTATTTGCTTATCAAATACCTGGAATGAGTAAGGTAATTCAATCAGTCGGTAGAGTTATTAGAAGTGAAAATGATAAAGGTATAGCAATTCTTTATGACTATAGGTATAGCTATAGCATGTATAAAAAATTATTCCCATCAAGCTGGAAAAATATACATGTAGCTAATGACAATTTAGATGTTAGAAATTATATAAGTTTCTTTAAGAAAGAGTAAAAAAAGGGGTAATCGAAAGATTATCCCTTATATTTATTAAGTTCTTTTCTTAGAGTTTCTGAATCATACATAAATAATGTTTTAATAGTGTTGTTCACAACAAATACACCACTATTTGCTTTTTGTTTAATACCCTCTAAATCAACATTATCTACTTCTTTTACATTAACCTTAAGCTTATTACCATCTACATCAATATTATCAATATTTTCTTTTCCACCAAACAAACTAATTAATTCTATAATATAATTTTCATCGATTTTTAGTTTTGGTTTTTTATGTAGCTTATGTCTTTTAACTAGCTTAATAGATATTAAACATAATATAATGCCTAATATAGCTAAACCTAAAGCAAACCATATAATATTGTCTTTAAAAAATTGTACGAAATCATAAATCATTTTAATCACCTCTTTAATTATACCATAAATAAGAAAAAAAAGTAGGATAAATTGTTATCCTACTAATTCTTCTATTAAATCTAGGCATTTATCTAAGCCTATTTTTTTCTCACTAGATGTAATTATTAAACTAGATCTATCTATATTTAATTTACTAGTGATATTTTTTATTGTTTTTTCTCTATTACTCATATTTACTTTATCGCTTTTAGTACATATGATATATATTTTTTTATTATAATATTTTAAGAATTCATACATTAAAATATCATCTTTTGTAGGTCCTACTTTAAAATCAATTAAAAGAAATACGGCCTTTAAATTACTTCTATTAGTAATATAATTTTCAATCATTTTACCGAATTCTTCTATTTTTGTTTTACTTACTCTAGCATAACCATAGCCAGGTACATCAACAAAATAGAAAGAATCATTAATGATAAAGAAATTAATTACTTGTGTTTTTCCGGGATTTGAAGATGTCCTTGCGATAGTTTTATTTGCTAGGGCATTGATGAAGCTAGATTTACCAACATTACTTCTACCTACAAATAATAATTCATTTTTATTATCTTTAGGGAAGTGGGCTTCCTTAGTTCCACCAATTACATAGTCCGCAGATTTAATTATCATAGCATAGCTTTCTCGAATACTTCAGTTACACTACTTACTTCAGTAATCTTTAAAGTATTCTTAACTTCTATAGGCAAATCTTCTACATCCTTCTTATTTTCAATAGGTATTAATATTTCTTTTAAACCGCTTCTTAAAGCCGCAATACTCTTTTCTCTTAAGCCTCCAATTGGTAAGACATTACCTCTTAAAGTAATTTCACCAGTCATACCTAAATCACATCTAACCTTCTTATTAGTTAAGCATGATAGGATAGCTGTAGCTAGTGTTACACCAGCACTTGGTCCATCCTTAGGTACAGCACCTTCAGGCACATGAATATGAATGTCATTTTCTTCAAAGAATTTAGGATCAATATTATATTTATCCGCATTAGCTTTAATATAGCTTAAGGCAATTGATGCACTTTCTTTCATGACTTCACCAAGCTTACCAGTCAATACTAAGCCACCCTTACCCTTATAGTAAGTAACTTCGATTTCTAGAGTATCTCCACCAAATTGAGTGTAAGCTAGCCCTGTAACTACACCAACTTGATCAGTTTTTTCACTCTTATTGTGATCATATTTTTTAACACCTAAATATTTTTCAACCATAGGAATATCAATTAAGACTTTTTCAACCTTATTAATTAGAATATCCTTTACAGTCTTTCTTATAATAGATGCGATCATTCTAGATAATTCTCTTACACCAGCTTCCATAGTATAGTGACGAATAATGTAGTAAATAGCATCATCAGTAAATTCACATTTTTCTTTATTTATACCATGAATATCTAGTTGTTTTGGAATTAAATGCTTTAGGGCAATATTATATTTTTCATGTTCTGTATAGCTATCTAGAGTAACTATTTCCATTCTATCCCTTAAAGGTGCTGGAACATTTTCTAGGTAGTTTGCAGTAGCTATAAACAATACTTGACTTAAATCATATGGTTCTTCTACATAGTGATCAGAGAAATGTGAATTTTGTTCAGGGTCTAATACTTCTAGCATAGCACTAGATGGATCTCCCTTATAATCGCTAGAAAGCTTATCGATTTCATCGATTAGGAAGACTGGATTAATAGTTCCAGCAGTATGCATACCCTTTAAAATTCTACCCGGCATAGCAGCAACATAAGTTCTTCTATGTCCTCTAATTTCAGCTTCATCTCTAACGCCACCAAATGATTGCTTAACAAACTTTCTACCTAGTGCATTAGCAATAGACATAGCTAAAGTAGTTTTACCTACTCCTGGAGGTCCTGCAAGACAAAGAATAGTTTGAGGATTCTTATTAGTCATAATTTTAACAGCTAAATACTCAATAATTCTTTCTTTTACTTCCTCTAAGCCATAGTGGTCTAAATCTAGTTTTTCTTTAACTTCTTCAAGGTTAGTGTTATCAACACTAGCTTTTTTCCAAGGAAGCTCAACCATAAAATCGATGTAGCCTTTAATTACACCAGTTTCTGCCATACCTTGAGGTGATACAGAATATCTTTGTAATTCATTTAATACTTTTTCTTCGATTTCTTTAGGCATTTGAGCCTTTTTAATTTCTTTTCTTAAGCGTTCTACATCTTTTTCTTTAATAGCTTTATCACCAAGTTCTTCTTGGATAGCACGCATTTTTTCTCTTAAATAATATTCTTTTTGTGATTCATCAATATTCTTTTTAACGGCATTATTGATTTTATCCTCTAAATCACCAATGAACTTTTCATATTCTACATCCTCTAGAATAAATCTTAGACGCTTATTTAATTCAGCTTCTTTGATATATCTAATTTTTCTTTGTTCATTACCTTTTAGATTATTAGATACGACATCACATATAATAGATGCATCGCCTTCATTTTGAACTAATCTCATCAAATCTTGATGATTGGCAAATGTTTGAGGATCTCCTTCTAAGACTGCTTTAGCAACTAATTTAACTAGAGCCTTTTCTTCATCTTGATCTCCTCTAATAGTTTCAACTTCTTCATAATTAACTTCAAAGTATTCACTTGTAGAAACATATTCTAATATTTTAACTCTACTAATGATTTTAAATTTAACCTTTAAATTGCCTGTAGGAAGCTTAATTTGACTCTTTCTTTCTGCTAATAGGCCATATTCTTCAAAGTCCTTAGTCTTTGGATCTGCAACTTGGGGATCTTTTTGAAGTAATAAAATTACTTGTTCATTATCTGTATTAAAATCAAGTGCATTTAAGGCATTTAGCGAAATAGGTCTACCAATTTCAATTCTTTGGTCATTATTTGGAATTGGAATTAAACCTCTTAAAGGAATTGCTGGAGCACATAAAATATTATCCATAATTGTACCTCCTTTTTATCACTACTTATTAAAATAACTCGAAATCACTCGAGTTATTCATAATTTTTAAAATTTTATTCTAAATTAGCATTAGCGATTAATAAATCAATAACCTTATTGATAGCAACATTGAATGCTACATCTGCAGGGTTTAGATATTTTTTGATTTCATCAACGCTCATATTGTTAGCCTTAGCAACTTCAACAACTGAATTATCGATTTCTTCTTTTGAAGCTTGTAAGTTTTCTTGTTTAACAATTTGTTCTAAGATTAAAGTTTCTTTTAATCTCTTAGTTGCTCTTTCAGTTACATTCTTCATGAATTCTTCTTCATTTACTTGAGCAATCTTCTTGAATTCCTCAATCTTCATACCATATTGTTGCATAACTGTATTTTCGAAGTCTTTAACTTCATCTCTTACAGAAGCATCAACCATAGCTTGAGGAATAACGATGTTTGTCTTTTCAACTAATTGAGCAATTAATTCATCAGCTAATCTATTCTTTTCATTTTGTGATTTTGTCTTTTCAATATTTTCTTTAATTGATTTTCTTAGTTCAGCAACATTAGTTACATTTTCTTTATTTAAATCTTTTACAAAGTCATCATTAACTTCTGGTAATTCTTTTCTCTTAATTTCATGTAATTTTAATGCGAATTGAACTTCTTTACCAGCTAAATCAGTAGCTTGATATTCAGCAGGGAATGTTACATTGATTGTCTTTTCTTCACCTGTCTTCATACCAATCATTTGTTCTTCGAAACCAGGAATGAATTGTTTTGAACCAATTTCAAGTTCATAGTTTTCAGCAGTTCCTCCATCAAAAGCAACTCCATCTTTCATACCCTTAAAATCGAATACAGCGATATCATGTTCTTCGATTGCACCATTTTCTTTAGGTGTAACTAAAACATTTTGTTCTCTTAAAGTATTGATTTCAGCATCGATTTCTTCATCAGTAGCTTCTAAAACCATTTTCTTTCCTTTTAATCCCTTGTAGTTTTCAACTGTGAATTCAGGATAAACTGGAACAACGATAGAGAAAGTAATTTCTTTTCCTCTTTCGATTTCTTTTAAATCATCTAGTTGTGGATCACCAACAACAAATAATTGATTTTCTTGAACTGCTTCTGAATACTTTTTATCTGCACAAGCGTATAAAGCATCTTCATATAATGATTCTACGCCAAATTTCTTTTCAAATTGAGCTCTTGTTACTTGACCCTTTCTAAATCCTGGAATTGTTACATCTTTTTTCTTCTTTTCAAATGATGCATTTAATCCTTCTTCAAATTCTTCTGGTGTTACAGTAACACTAATTTTTACTAAACTGTTTTCTAATTTTTCAATATTAGCCATTTTAAACATCCTCCTTAAACGACTATTTTATTATATCAATTATTTTCTTAAATGTAAATATATAATTTAATTATATATAACATTTTACTTCGAATGCTTTAGATAGTGTTTCTTTAAAGCCTCCATAGTTTCTTCTGAAATGACATGTTCAATCTTACATGCATCCTCTTCCGCAACCTCTTTTCTAACTCCTACACTTTCTAACAAATTAGTTAATGTTATATGTCTATCATATATTTTATTAGCTATTTCTAGGCCTTCTTTAGTTAGAGTGATATTCTTTTTACTATCTAATGTAATATAATTTTTTTCAAGCAAAAGCTTTATTGCTCTACTTACGCTAGCTCTTGCATATTTTAATTCATTAGCAATATCTATACTTTTTACATTATTTTGTTTTTCACTTAATACATGTATTGTTTCTAAATACATTTCTAATGATTCATTATTATTCATAAAATCACCCCAAATTATATTATATCACACATTTGAATATTATGTTATAATATTATTTGAGGTAAAAATTATGTATAAATATGTATTTTTAGATTTAGATGGTACTTTAACTGATCCATTCCTTGGAATTACTAATTCAGTTAAATATGCCTTAAAAAAATTTAATATAGATGCGACTAACGAACAATTAAAATGCTTTATAGGTCCACCATTAGTAGATTCTTTTATGGAATATTATAACTTTTCGTTTGATGATGCGGTTAAAGCTAAACAATATTATAGAGAAGTATTTTCTGTAAAAGGTTTATTTGAAAATGAAATATATCCTGATACTGTTAAAGTATTAGATGAACTTAAAAAACTAGGTTGTACCTTAGTACTAGCTACTTCTAAGCCTGAAAAGTTTAGTATAGAAATACTTAAGCATTTTAATATCTATGATTATTTTAGTTTTTGCGCTTGTGCAACAATGGATGAAACGAGAAATAAAAAAGCTCAAATTATAAAGTATGCAATAGATAGCTTAAATATAGAAAATATAGATGAAATACTAATGGTAGGAGATAGATTTCATGATTGTGTAGGAGCTAACGAAAATGGTATAAATTGTTGTTATGTAACATATGGATATGGAAGTGTTGATGAAGCCAAAAAATATGGTGCTAAATACATTATTGATAGTTTTTGTGATTTAATAGATATAATAAAAGGCTCGAGGTAAATCGAGTCTTCTTTCTTTATTTTTTAAACATTATTTTTTCACTATTAAGCATTCTAGCAATTAATACAACAATAATTACTACATATACAAAATTTGATAATACGCATACAAGTAAGCATAGTGAATTAACATTTGTAGAAAGTATTGCGGTTAGTGATTGTACGGCATTATATACAGGTATTAAATAATATACTGGATTAGTTGCAGCACCTGTAGACATAAAGCCAGATACACCAATTAACATTACTAAAATCATTACTGGTAAGCTTAAGCTTGAAGCTTCTTTTACTGATTTAGCAAAAGCACTTATAACAGCAAGCACAGCAATAAAAAATAATGTTATAGATATAATTACTAAGAATAATAAAATATATGTTCCTGCACCATAAACATTAAAGTTAAATTGACTTGATGCAGTTCCTAGCATCTTAGGTAAGCTTAATAATATACCTAAGAAACTTGCTGTAGCACTTACTAATGCCATTAATGATAAAGCAATTATTTTTCCAATTGCTATTTGACTACGCTTTGTAGGAGTCATTAATAATGTTGCCATTGTACCACGCTCTTTTTCTCCAGCAAATGAATCAGCACAGAATGATAATGCTCCAGAGAATAAGAATATAATTAATAAGAATGGTAACATCATTGATAAGAATTTCTTAGATGCATCATCTTTTTTAGCTAAGTTATAATTAATTCCTGTTTCAGGATTATTGACATCAAACATATTACATTTTGCTGATTCATAGCCAAGCAAGAATGCTTCATATTCACTATAAATCATATCTGATTCATCTTTGGATGAATTATAATAGATTTCTACATTTGGAATAGGTTTAGTTTCATCTAATCTATGAGCCTCAGCAAGCTCTAGGAAGTTTTCTGGATAAGCTATATATAAATCAGCTTCCTTATCAGTTATTTTGGTTAAGAAATCTTCCTTTGATATAGGTGTTTCTGTACTATCATAAATATCAGTTGTTGTAAACTCATTATTCTTAAAGAAGTTTTTAATTGCATCATCTTCAGGGCAATTTTCTACTCTAACAACAAAGTTAGTATAGCTTTTTTGTTTAGTTTCAACATTTGTGATGATACTTCCCATGAATGAATACATTAAAAATATAATTAAACCAGGTAGAATCATACCAAGTAATACTCTAATATCTGTAAAGCTTCTTTTTAATTCTTTTTTAACTATTGTAAATATTGAACTCATTATTCTTCTCCTTTCACATCTTTGTAAATATCGAAGAATACATCTTCAATTGATTTTTCTGTTGTTAGTTCTTTTAAAGAACCTTCTTTAATCATTTTTCCATCAATAATAATACCTACTCTATCACATAGTTTTTCAACAAGTGAGAAAATATGAGTAGAAAGTATGATTGTTTTACCTTCATTACGCATTTCGATTAGAAAATCAGTAACGCTTTTAGCAGTAATAACATCAAGTCCATTTGTTGGTTCATCAAATATAATTATATTTGGATCATGAACGATTGATATTACTAAGCAGGCTTTTTGTTTCATACCAGTTGATAAGTCCCCGACCTTTACTTCAGCGAATTTATCAATACCAAATTTTTCAAATAATCTTTTCTTTCTTTCTTGAGCTACTTCCTTATCAATATGATGTAGTTCAGCAAAATAATCAAATAAGAAGTTTGGTGTAAAGAAATCTTCAAGCTTTAATTCACTTGTCATAAAGCCAATTTTATTTCTTACCTCATCTGGTTCACTTATAATGTTTTTACCATCAACTAAGGCATCTCCACTATTTGGCTTAATTAGGGTTGCTAACATTCTAAGTGTTGTTGTTTTTCCTGCACCATTAGGTCCAAGTAAGCCATAAATTTCTCCTTTATAAGCTTTAAACGATAAGTTATCCACAGCAATTTTAATTTTTTCTTTGGTCTTATCGATTTTTTGTTGCTTTTTGGAAATATTAAATTTTTTGACTAAATTATTAACAATTAATATTTCTTCCAAGGTATCTCCTCCTTTTATACCTCTTATATTATAGTAAAAAAACGGTAAATAATCAATAGGAAAAGTCAATAAATTATTAAAAATTATTTTTTATACATTTTTATACAATGCACATTGTGTCAAAAAAGAGTAAACAAAAGGGTAAAAAAAATAGATATTTTTTATAAAAGCGTTTTCTTTATTTTTAAAAATTGTTATACTATAATTGATTTTTTCGGGTATTGAAAGGAGGTAAATGATGATTTTAGAGATAGTATTAATTATTATCGGAATGATCCTATCATTTCTTGCTGTTTCGGTTTGTACATTCGCAAAACCATCAGAAAAGCAAAAATATAGTTTCTTATCAACAATAAGTGCATGCATCTATTTTACTATAGGATTCTTAAACATCTGGAGTGATACTGTCGATCAATTCGTCATTTATCAGAAATTTGCCTTTACCGCAGGAATCTATATGATGATAGGCTTTGCCTTTGCGATAAGCTATATGTTTGATGTTAAATATTCAAATAGAACAAAGCTTATTATTACAATATCTTCTATCATTTTAGTAGTAATATTTACAACATTTAGTGATTCATATCCATGGGCTAAATCTATTGAAATGATTTTAGATGAAAAGTGTAGCTTATATCACTTTAAGGTTAATGGATATTGGTTATATTATTTATTAAATGCTATAGCTATTATTTGTTTAATTACATGGTTAGTAATAATTGTAATTAAAACATCAAATAAAAAAGGAAGAGAATTCAAACTTTTCCGTTATTTACTAGGTTTTACATTAGTTCCTTTATTTATATGGATATTCTCAGTATTAGGTGTTCTACCTAGCTTAATATCAAATGAAATAGTATTTATGATAATATTGCTTGTTAATATGCATGTAGAAATATTCTATACACTTGCTATTGATAGAAAGAGATTCACTGAACCTTTAATAGATTCAACTAATAATGGTTTAATAATATTAGATAGTAAAAAGAGATTTGTCTTTGCTAATAATGCCGCTTGTAGCTTTATAGATATACTAAATAGTACAAACAAGGATGCTATTACAGCCTTTTTAAATGTTAATTTAGTTGAAGAAAACTCATATTTTGATGGTACTAATAGATATGATATTATTCTAGAAGAAATATCTGATAGTACAAATCCTAGAATAGGTTATTCCTTATGGATGATTAAAAAGAATGAAAAAGAAAAACAAGAGAACGAATAATCTCTTGTTTTTTTATTTGAAATTAATTTTAATTCTATTTTTATCTATATCTTCTACTATTTTAAAGCCAGGGAAGATATCATTTAAATTTTCTTTAAATTTATTACTTAATATTACATAATCAATAGCACAATCCTTAACAATATCCTTTCCAATAAATATCACATTATCAGGAATAGTTAAGTTTTTTAATTCTAGGCATCCACTAAAAGCTTCTGAAGCTATTATTCTAATACTTTCAGGTAAGATTAATTCTTTTAGTGACTTACAGTTAGTAAAAGCATTAGATCCTATTTTTCTAACTGTTTGAGGTATAGTTATATTTTCTAAGCATACACAATCATAAAATAATTCACTTGTTATTTCTGTTAGATTTTTAGGTAATTTAACATCTGATAATTGGTTACAGCCATAGAAGCTTTGGGCTTCTATTACTCTAACAGAATCATTTATAATGATTTCTTTTAGGCTTATCATATTTTTAAAAGCACCTTTTTCAATACCCATAACACCATAGTTAATATTTATATATTCATGTGTACTTTTTTCAAAGTCATTTTGGAATAAATTAACTATTGTTCCATATTCAGTCATATCAGGTGTTACATTAAAAAAGTGTTTCTTTTCTTTTTTCTTAAACATAATACCACATCCCAATTAAATTATATCTTATTTTCATAAAAAAAATAAGTGCAATTGCACTTACTTTAAATAAATATATATGAAAATTCCAGCCCATTGTAGGAAAGTTCCTGCCATAGACATAAAATGCCATATAAAATGTGCTGTATTCTTCTTAGCAAATAGAGCAAAAGGAATCATACCTAAAGTATAAGCTAAGCCTCCACCAAGTATCCATAACAAAAATCCTATATCAGCTTTTAAGAATAAAGGAATAAATAATATGCCACTCCAGCCTATGCCAAAGAACAATAAATAACGTAAAAATCTAAGTCTACCAGGGCCAAATGTTGCTACCATAGTTAAACCAAAGGCAATTAATACCCACATTATAATAAATAAAACTATGGCTAGTTTTGGCCAAGTATTATGCATAAATATTAGATACAAAGGAGTAAATGTTCCACCTAACAGTAAATAAATAGCTGAATAATCAAATCTTCTAAATATTCTTTTAACTGTTGAACCACCTCTAAAAGCATGATACATTGAGCTAAAGGCCATTTGCATAATCATACAAGCGCCATAAATAATACCTGCTACTAATTTAACTGTAGTATTAGAATTTATAATCATTAAGATTAAACATAATATAGCCCCAAGTGCTCCTACACCATGAGTTACAGAATTTCCTATTTCTTCAATAACTCTTCTTTTAGGCGCTTCATTAACTATTCTATTTTGTTTTTTCTTTTCTATTTTTCTTTTATATTTTTCTAGTTTCAAAGGGTTATCTATTTCAACCATTCTTATGTTATAAGCATCTTTTAATTCTCTAAGCTCAGATAAATATTCCATTCTTATTTTTTCTTTTTCATAGTAATATTCATCTGTAGCTTCTTTCTTAAGAGCTTCTAATTCTTTTTCATTTTTCTTATCTAATTCTTTTCTTGTCATATTACCACCAATAATTATATTAATACTTTAGATATTAATATTCAATAAATTTGTTCTCTAATGTTTAAAATAGTATTCTACAAAAAGTAGAATGCCTTTCTACAGCAAAAGAAATGCCTTTATTTAGACATTTCTTTTATTTGTATAAATTTATCCATATTATAGGAGCAACTCCATTATAAGTGTTACTAGTGTTATTAACAAATGTTACTCCATCGCCATGTATAGCCCCATCATAATCAACATAATAGACACTATTACTCTTTTTGATGCTTGGAGTTCTAAGCCAATAATTAGAGTTACCATTTGCCGATGTACTTAAGCCATTACTCTTCGCATAATCAGTTCCCATCTTTTGTCTTAGAGATTCTAAAGTGTAATGAACTTTAGCTTCTTCTACTGATAACAAATATACTTTATCCTTTGTGTCATTTGATCTATATGGATTAGTCTCTTCTTCTAACACCTTGCCATCATTATTTACCTTACTACTTATTATTATTCTTTTTTCTAAATCATTAAAACTCATATTATAAAATTCTATGTTTAACCAATTTCTAATATATGATAATTCATAATTATTTGCATAACCATTTTTTTCATTATGCTTAAATTCAGTTTCTAAATCACTAGGGTAGTATTCCATACTATCAATTATGTAATCAGATATTAATAAATAATCAGCTGAATCATCTTTTTCAATAATTTTAGAAATAAACCATTTTAATGGTTCATATTTAAAATAATATATTTCATTTATTTTATAGCCATTATCGTCTTGATTGCTTAGTGTTTCATTAGATTCATAGTTTGTATTTGATGGTCTATATTTTTTATATTTTATAGCTCTATAGTCAAAAGTTCCATTATTATCTAAATCTATATCAGAAAACTCTAAAATACTTTCTAAACTACCATTTACATAGTATTCTTTATTACTCCAAGTTTTATTAGTATTATTTAGCTTATCTATTATCTCATTATTATTCTCTGAACTTTGAGGATAGCTTCCAAATGTTACGTGTCCTCTTTTATAAAAGTTTAAAACATAATTCTTCTTTTCTTTATCTATTTTTTTACATCCAGTAATAAATATTACTAGAAACAATAGAGAAATATATGTTATTTTTTTCATATTTATTACCTCCAATTAAATTATAACATAAAAAAAGTTAGACACAAATCGTCTAACTTTTTACTATTAATCATTTAAAACACGCTTTAAGAATTCTCTTGTTCTCTCTTCTTTTGGATTGTTGAAGATATCAGCAGGACTTCCTTCTTCCGCAATTACACCTTTATCCATAAATATTACTCTATCACTAACATCCCTAGCAAAGCCCATTTCATGCGTAACAACAATCATAGTCATTCCACTAGATGCTAGATTTTTCATAACATCTAATACTTCTCCAACCATCTCAGGGTCAAGTGCACTAGTTGGTTCATCAAATAATATTACATCAGGACTCATACATAAAGTTCTAGCAATAGCAACTCTTTGTTTTTGTCCACCAGATAAAGTTTGAACTCTTTTATCCTTAAAATCTTGCATACCTACTTTAGTAAGATTTTCTAAAGCAATCTTTTCAGCGATTGGCTTTTTCATCTTCTTAAGTTTTCTAGGTGCAAGTGTACAGTTATCAATAACATTTTTATTATTGAATAAATTAAATGATTGGAAAACCATACCTATTGATTGTCTAAGCTTATTGATATCTGTTTTATTATTTAAAATATCAATACCCTTATATAGGATCTCTCCACCATCAGCAGTTTCAAGCTTATTAATACATCTTAGTAATGTCGATTTACCTGAGCCTGATGAACCAATAATAGATATAACTTCACCTTTTTTAACACTAAAAGTAATTCCTTTTAATACTTCATTTTTACCAAATGTCTTTTTAACATCCTTTACTTCAATTAAAGTATCTGTATCTATTTCACCGTTAACATTTTCTACAACAACATCTTCATTAACTACTACTTCTTCAGCATTTTCTTCTACAGTATCAATTACTTCTTTTTCATCCATAATAATACCTCCTAATTAGAACCAGTTAGTTCCTTTGTTGGAACATCTAGTTTCTTTTCGATATGTTGTAATAGTTTTGTTGTTGAGTATGTTAATAGTAAGTAGATTAGAGCACCTGTAATCATGGTCTCCATGAAGAAATATGTTTGGTTTGCGGTCTTGTTTAAAACGAAATACATTTCAACACAACCTATAACATTTAATACGGAAGTATCCTTTATGTTAATTACAAATTCATTACCAATAGCAGCCATTGAGTTCTTTAATGCTTGTGGGAACACTATTAAAAGCATTGTCTTAAAATATGAGAAGCCTAATGAACGGCTTGCTTCATATTGACCAACATCAACAGAATCAATACCTGAATGAATTACTTCAGTTAAATATGCACCTGTATTAATAGTTACTGTAAACATAGCAGCATCAAATGGTTCCCAGCCAAATATACCTCTCATACCATAATAAATAATCATGGCTTGAACGATCATTGGTGTACCTCTAAATACAGTTACATAGACTTTGATTAAGCCATTTACACACCATTTAATTACCTTAATTATTTTCTTGTCCTTTGGCTTAATCTTCATAGTTCTAAGTGAACCTAGAATAATAGCTATTATTAAACCAAATAATGTACCAAATAAGGCTATTTCCATTGTTGCGACTATACCATTCCAAAACATATCCTTAAAATCAGTAACGATTGCTGTATATTGATTTGGAAGTATATGAGCTATAAGCCAAAATAGCCCGTAAAATATATAGTAAACAGTATGGTTTAATAACCAAGTGAGTGGCCATAGAATTGTTGCAAATATATTCATGGCTAAAAACTCCTTTCAAAAGTTAAATTATTCTCCGCTATTCATTTGAACTGCAGTAAGCATCATTTCATTTCTTTCAGTTTCACTAATTTTTGCTAATGCAGCATTAATCTTATCAATAAAGTTGCATTCTTTTCTAACACCGATTGATACCATTACGTCTTCTAAAGCAACAGTGAAGCCCTTGCCTGATTCGAATTCAACGAAATCAAGTGTATCATCAGCAGCACATAAACCTTGAGCAACTGGCTTTTCAACAATAGTAGCATCAAGGACACCTTGCTTAATTTGGTTAACTAATTGAGGAACTGTGTTCATATCAGTACCTGCTTCAGCACCAGCAGCAACAGCTTGAGGAACTAAATCAGCATAAATAGTACCTGTTTGACCAGCAACCTTAGCACCAGCGAAATCACTTAATTGAGTAGCTGATGAATATTTTGAACCATTCTTAATAACCATTACGTGTGTTGAAGTATAATATCCTTCAGTAAATGAGATTGATTCTTTTCTCTTTTCTGTTGGGCTCATACCAGCAATGATCATATCAATTGTTCCATTCTTTAATGATGGAATTAATGAATCCCAAGTTAATGACTTAATTTCTAGAGCTAAATTAAGTGCCTTAGCAATCTTCTTTGCCATTTGAACATCATAACCTTCAGCATAAGCACCACTAACATTACTAATAGGAATATTAGAATCAGTAGCTGAAGTTTCAGTCCAGTTGAATGGAGCGTAATCGCATTCCATACCTACTACTAGAACTCCTTCTTTCTTAGTTCCAGGAATACTCTTCTTACCACAAGCAGCTAAAACTGTAACTAAGCTTAAAGTAAGAACTAAAGCTAATAATAAACTTAATACTTTTTTCATTTTTTCTTCTCCTTTTTTTTGTATTAAATTTTGTAATAAAAGTACCTCGCAAAAAGTATTTATACCTTTATTTTTACTACAATTAAGTATTTTAACACAATATATTTATATATTCAATATACTTAAAGTATATATGTATGAAAAAATGAGTCAAATGTTACTCATTTGGCTCATCATCAATTTCTATATTCTCTTTTTTCTCTTCATCTTTTCTAACAAATATTTGGACGATAAATACACCAGCTAGTAGTAATACACATCCTATCCATTCTTTAAGAGAAAGTCTATCGCCCATAATAAATATACCACCAATTAAAGCAAAGACACTTTCTAGTGACATAAGCAAACTTGCAGGTGTTCCATCAATTCGTTTTTGTCCTAAATTCTGAAGTGTATAAGCTATACAGCTAGAGCCTATAGCTAAGTATAATAAATGTAATAATGCTTCTTTTAGATTATCAAAGCTAAATTTAGCACCTTCAACAGGAATGGCTAAACTAAGCGATAAAACGCCAAGTGTCAAAAAACAAATCATAGATAATATAAATGGATCAATTTCTTTTGAATAATAATCAACTATCATTATTTCAATAGTAAAGAAGATTGCTCCTGCCATACATAGTAAATCACCAGTATTAATGCTAAAATCATTTTTTAAACTAATTAATCCTACACCAACTACGGCAATAACTATACCTATTATTTGCATAATAGTTAGTTTCTTTTTAAACACAAAGAATGTGAATACTGGTACTAACACAATATACATTGCAGTTAAGAATCCTGCCTTACCTGTAGATGTTCTTTCTATACCAAATTGTTGGATATTAGATGCAATACCTAAAAATAAACCTGTAAGCATACCAATTAGTATAGTTTTTTTGACACTTAATTTAGTAGCTTCTTCCCTTTTCTTTTTAATTATGTATATAGCAATGGGTATTAATAATAAACCTGCTATAAAAAATCTTATACCATTTAAGAATAATGGTGTGATATTTTCACTAGCCTTCTTTTGAGCAACGAAAGCCATACCCCAAATAATAGCGCAGACTAACAATTCAATCATGCCTATTATTTCACTTTTACTAAACTTACGCATTATTCTTCACCACCATTAGAGCCTAAGAATTCTTTTAATAATTCATTATCTGATTCAAAGATTTCTTGTGGTGTACCAGTTACTTCTATTAAACCTTTATGCATAAAATATACTCTGTCACTAACATGCTTTGCAAAATCCATATCATGAGTAACAATAATCATTGTATAGCCATCTTTTTTTAAGTCTTTAATTACTTTTGTTACTTCTTTAGTAATCCTTGGATCTAGTGCACTAGTAGGCTCATCAAAGCATAATACATCAGGCTTTAAAGCTAGAGCTCTAGCTATGGCAACTCTTTGACATTGTCCACCTGATAATTGATGAGGATAATAATTAATTTTTTCACCTAAGCCTAGGCTTTTTAGTATTTCTATGCCTATCATCATATTTTCATTATGCATTACTTTAAGGCGCTCTTTTTTATTTTTTTCTTTATTTTCTTTAAGTTCTTTTTTAACCTTTAAATCCATAGGTAGTACTATATTCTCTATAGCACTATATTGAGGAAATAAATTATAATTTTGAAATATTAAACCAAAATGTTTATTGTTTAACTTTTCTTTAATAGGTAATATCTTTCTACCATCTAAATATACAACTCCACTATCCATGCTTTCAAGATTATTTAAGCATCTTAAGAAAGTTGTTTTACCATTACCGCTAGAACCGATAATTGTGATTATTTCGCCCTTTTCTATATTCATTGATATACCATTTAAGACATTTAAGTCATTAAATGATTTATATATATCTTTTATCTCTAAATAGCTCATAATTACACCTCATAATAAGCAAGTTTCTTTTCAACATTTGAAAAGCAAATTGTCAGAATTCCATTAAATATTAAATAGAATATAGCAGCATAAACAAATGGAGTTAAAAGGGCGGAATTATTAACTTCATGTTTAGCCATAGAGAATAAATCTATTGCGACTAACACACTTGCTAGTGCTGTATCTTTTACTAAAGTTATTATTTCATTGCTCATAGGTGGAATGATCTTTTTAACTACCTGCATTAAAACAACCTTAAAGAATGTTTCTCTTTTAGTCATACCAAGTACCTTACTAGCTTCATATTGACCTTTAGGAGTTGATTCAATACCACTTCTATATATTTCAGAGAAATAGCAAGCATAATTTATAATAAAGGCGATACATACATAAATAAATAATAGAATTGTAAGTGATATACCAATTGATGAATAAATATCTTTATTAGTTATACTAAATACTAGAGGAATTGATGATACAACTAATATTTGTAACATTAATGGTGTACCTCTAATAATCCATATTAAGGTTTTTACAGGCTTTTTAATTAGCTCATGCTTTGACATAGATCCAAATGCCAATAATAAGCCTAAAGGAAGTCCAAATACAAGTGTTACGATAAATAGTATTATTGTATATAATGACCCTTCACATAGTGCTTTAAATACTTTTCCATCAGTCCTTAAATAATGTATAGCAAAATCTAAACATACCAAGAATAAAATGAATGTCACTATATAAGAAATCGTTCTAACAAGCCAAAATCTATTTATGTGCTTCTTCTTATATTTTATCGATAATACCAAGAATGCAATAAATGATATACTAAATAATACACCAAAAGTAATCTTTAAGCCTAATGGAAAATTATCAAGTAGCATATACTTATAATCAGTTATTCCTATAGTTATATAGAACAAGGCTGCTATAACTAAAGAAATAAAGGAAATATAAGCAAGTTCATTTTTATATTTTTTGGTTAGAATATCATATGTTTTATAAGCAATTGATATAAACAAATTAAATAATGCAATAATAAATATCATAATTATATTTGGTATAAACATTAAGATATTTAATATTTTCTTATTTGATTTATATCTTATATAAGGTAACATCGTATTCCTCCTTTCTTATAGACAAATAGAGGGCATAATGCCCTCATATTTATTTAGTTAATTTATAATTATTCAACTGCGATAAAATCAGTTAAACCATATTGTTCTGCTAGAGTTTTAAATTCAGTATCTTTAATATCTTTTAATGCTTTGTTGATATTATTGATTAATTTAGTTTTACCCTTCTTAGCAGCAATACCATATTGTTCTGTAGCTAGAACAACATCTTTAATAATCATTAAATCATCTTTTAAACTAGATGTAGTTGTATAATATCCAGCCATAACTGAATCAATTACAGCACAATCAGAGTCTCCATTTTTTACTCTATTTAATGCATTAAGTTGTGAATCACAAGAAACTACTTCTTTAACCTTACCAGCAGCTACTTCTTCACCAGCCGAACCAGATTCAACTGTACATGTTGCATTCTTTAATGATTCTAGTGAATTGAATGTTTCACTATCAGCCTTTTTAATAACAGCAACTTGTTCGTTGTTTAAATAAGGAATAGATATTTCCATATTTTCTTTTCTTTCATCAGTAATAGTTAAACCATTCCATACTAAATCAATAGTACCATTCTTTAGTAATGTTTCTTTACTATCCCAATCAATTTCTAAGAATTCAACTGTTGTAGTAGTATTATTTGTCTTATCGATTTGTTCAAATACTTTCTTTGCAAGTTCTACATCAAAACCTGTTAGCTTACCATTATCATCATTATAAGCGATAGGTGCAAAATAAGTAAAACCAATTACTATTTTGTTATCTTTCTTTCCGCATCCAGCTAAGCTAAATGCAAGTCCAGCACAAATTGTTGCACTAAGTAATAATTTCATTTTTTTCATGTTTTTTACCTCCATTAAAGTGATTTATTCACTTTCATACACAATGATTATACTTTATTAGATTAAATAAGTAAACACAATTATTTAAATTTGTATATTTAGAAAACGTATTCTTTAAACCTTGCAATTATTTTGTATTATATATTATAATAAAAATAACAAGGAGGCGATATATATGAAAATAGGAATACTTGGTTGTGGATCAATTGCTACTAAGGTATGCGATACATTAGTTCAAATGGATAATAATTATGAATTATATGCTGTTGCTAGCCGTGATATCATGAAAGCATTAGATTTTAAGAAAAAATATAATAGTGAAAAAGCATATGGATCATATTTAGATTTAGTTAAAGATGATGAAGTCGAGCTCGTATATATTGCAACTGTTAATTCAGCTCACTATGAGAATATGAGATTGTGTCTAGAACATAATAAAAATGTTATTTGTGAAAAACCATTTGCTCTAAATTATAGCGAGGCCTTGGAAGTAATTAATCTAGCCAAACAAAAGAATTTATACATTTCTGAAGCTTTATGGACTAGCTATATGCCATTTAATCAGAAATTATTAGATATACTTAAAAACGAAAAAATCAAAAGCTTTTATGGTGTATTTAATTGTCCAGTTTATGAAAAAGAGCGTATTAAAAGTAATACCTTAGGTGGTGGAGCTCTACTTGATTTAGGAGTATATCCAATAAGCTTTGCACTTAGATGTTTTGGATTCTCATATAAAAATATCTTTATAAACAACATGTATTATTCAGATTCCTTTGTAGATGTACATACAGATATTTCTATTGTTTATGATGATTTTGAGGCTAGATGCGTTTGTAATGTTGTTAAAGATTTGGAAACATATATCAAAATAGAAACTGAAAATTTAGATGTTTATATTGATAGTTCAAATAATCCTGAGACTATAAAAATCACAAATATAGAAAATATGCTTACTAATACCATGGATGTAAAAGCTAAATACACAGGATATGAATATGAATTCATGGATGCTTATAAAGCTATACATGATGGATTAACTGAATCAAGAATGTGGAGCACATATAAAACTTTAGAATTAATGCGAATTCTAGATCAAATTAGAATTAAATCATTTAAATAAAATGTCCTTAACTGGACATTTTTTAATATTTCTTTAAAAATAATTTAATAGTGATATAATATAGGTGGTGATATTATGGTTAAAATAGATTTAGTCACAGGTTTTTTAGGTAGCGGCAAAACTACATTCATTAAAAAATATGCCAAATATTTAATAGATAAAGGCTATAAAGTATGCATATTAGAAAATGATTTTGGGGCTATAAATGTTGATATGATGTTTTTAGATGATTTGGATTGTGGCAAGGAAATGGTAAGTGGTGCTTGCGATTATGATTGTCATATTAGGCGTTTCAAAACAAAGCTAATCCAAATTGCTATGATGGGCTATACACGAGTTATTGTAGAGCCATCTGGAGTATATGATACTGATGAGTTTTTTGACACTCTTTATGAAGAGCCTTTAGATAAATTATATGAAATATCTAACATCTTCTGTATATACGATATAGATACAAAAGATTTAAGCTATGAATCTAAATACATTTTAACTAGTGAATCATCAGTATGTGGTAAATTAATAATATCAAAAAGAGAAAATAATGAATTAGTCAATCTAGATTATATTAATTCTACTATTAAAGAATTTAATTGTAATAGAGTATTTACAAATCTAGACATAGAATATACTGATAACCTAAATTTTGATAAGTTAATAAATACTGGTTATAAAAATTATGATCATATAAAAATACCTATTAATTTTGATAATAATTATGATTCTATATACTTCTTAGATTCAAATATCACAATATCTAATTTATTATCTAAAAAAGATACTTTATTTAATAATAAAGAGTATGGAAATATAGTTAGAATTAAGGGTTTCATTTATGAAGATAATAGATGGAATAAAATAAATATTACATCTAATATTATAGAAAATAAACCAATTGATAATGGTCAAAATGTTATTATTATAATAGGTGAAAGTCTGAATAAAGATTTAATAAATAACTTAATAATAGACAAATAAAAAAGCTCTAAAACTAGAGCTTTTTTATTGTTTTATTTTCTTATAAATTTTGTATATAATGTATCATCAATTGTGACAGTACCGCTATTTTCATAGTTATCAGTTACATAATCAGTAATTACTAATCCATCTTTAATATAGATTTCTGTAGTATTCTTGATTAATGTTCCAAAAGAACCCTCATATAACAAGTATTCTGCAACTTCATCATTATTTACATATACCTTATTAATCTTATCACTACTAAATGTCATATCCTTAAAGTATGCACCTATAACAACTTCTTCTAGTTGATCTTGGTTGAAGTATTTACTTGCAATACTTTCTAGAGTTGTTGGAAGTGATAATTTCTTTAAGTATGGTAAATAATAAATTGAATTAGCTGATATTGTTGTTACACCTTCAGGAATAATTAATTCTTCTAAGCCTGAATTATATAACACATAATCTTTTAGAACTGTAATACTCTTAGATAATGTAATATTAGTCATACTAGTACAACCATAGAAGGCATAAGTATCAATATTTGTTACTGTATCAGGTATAACAATACTTTCTAAGCCTGAAGCTCTAAATGCTTCAGTACTAATTGATGTTAATTCATTACCTAAATGAATTTCTTTTAGCTTAGAGCAGTAAGCAAATGCTGATTGTCCTAATTCCTTTATATTACCATTAAATTCAAATGTTTCTAGGTTATTACAATTATAGAAGGCATTATACTTTAAGCTTAGACTATCTGATTCAAATATACAAGTTTGTAAGCTTGTACAACCGCTAAAGGCACTACTATTAATTGTTATTAGCTTATCATAGCCATGAATGCTTAATAAACTACTACAGTTATAAAATACGTTATAACCAATTGTCTTTAATTCTGTTGGTAGATTAACAGATACTAATGAGCTACATCCATAGAAGGCATTATCACCAATTTGTGTTACAGCATCAGGAATAACGATAGATTCTAAGCAATAACAATTATAGAACAATTGTGAATTAATTGTAGTAATAGCTTGGGATAATGTCGCTGTTTTAAGCTTTTCACAATAATAGAATACACTTGAGCCAAGGCTTGTTACAGTATTAGGCATTTCAATTGATGCTAAACTCTTACAATAATAGAAGGCACTATTTCCTATTGTTTTTAAACCTATTGGAAGGTTAATTACTTCTAGGCTTGAACAATTACTAAATGCACTAGCACCAATAGATGTTATACCACTAGGTAATACTACTTCATTAAACTTATTACAGTTAGTGAAGGCACTGTTTCCTATTTGTGTAACATTAGCTGGAATTATAATACCTAGTAAATTAGAGCATTGATAGAATAATTGTTGATTAATAACAGTTATACTATTAGATAACTTAGCATGCTTTAAGCCTGTACAATAATAGAATGCTGAAGTTCCTATAGCTGTAACAGAATCAGGAATAGTAATACTTTCTAGATTCTTACAATAACAGAAGGCACTATTTCCAATAGTTAATAAACTTGTTTCACCTAAGAAATTAACTAATGTTATGTTATTATAATCACTTTGATCAGATGAACCCATAAAATATGCTGGAATATTTTTAACATTTTCACCAATATTTAATGTAACTCCATCACTATTTTGACCTGCATATTTGAATAAAGCATTAGTTGTAGTTAAGTTAGTTGAGTTGAAGTTTATAACCTTCAAGTTATAAAGCTCAGTGAAGGCATTAGTTCCAATAGATGTAACATCTTCACCTATAGTTATTTCTTCTAGACTACTAATATTACTAAATGCATATTCTTCAATAACATTAATATTATTTGGAATAGTTATTTTCTTAATTTCTTTATTACCTTCAAAGGCATACTTTCTAATTCTATATTTTTGAATTACTTGATCTTCAGCTGGATCAACAAATCCTTCTGTATTAGGCACTGGAAGAGTTAAGTCAGTTATGCCACTACCAATATATTTAACAAGATAATATTCATTACTTTCTTTAGTGAAGATAAACTTATTATCATATATGAATAATGTAGATTCAGCATCACCAACTAATATTTCAACTGAATAATTACCTACATAACCATTTGATGTATTTCTATTAATAGTTAAATTGCTATAGTTTCTAACACTATATAAACCCCTACATTCATAGAATGCATAATTAGCTATTGATGTTAGAGTTGCTGGTAATGTTATTTTATCTAAGCCCTTGCAGGAATAGAAGGCATATTGTCCAATAACCTCAAGATTAGATGGTAATTCAATATCATTTAATTTGTAACAATTATAGAAGGCATGTTGCTTAATATTCGTAATATTATTTGATAATGTTACTTTCTCTAAGTTCTTACATTCTCTAAATAGATAATCATATACTTCAGTTACAGCTTCACCAAGTACAACTTCTTTTAAGCTTGCTAAACCAAAGAATGGCGAATAATCGTAAGATGTATAAATATAAGCGACATTACCATTAATTGTAACTTTTTCTAGCTTGTTACAATTACGGAAAGCATAATTACCAATAGCTGTAGTAGATTCAGGAATGACTACTTCAGTTATTTTACTACATGAGCCAAATGCTTGATAACCAATAGTTATAACATTATTCATACTAACACTTTCTAGATTTTGTGAATAATAGAAAGCATATTGATCAATAGTTTCTACACCATTCATAACAATACTCTTTATACCACTATCATAGAAGGCATATTGACCAATAGTTTTACAACTATTTGGTAATACTATATCAAGTTCATTTTTATTGTAGTAGAAAGCATATTGACCTATCTCTTCAAGACTTGAATTAGCTTCAAAGATAATTTCACTAAACTTAGGATAATAATTTGTTGAACTACTACTATATCCTGAGAATATATATTGACCTATTCTCTTAACATCCTTACCTATTGTAAGCTTAATACCATTAGTTGGATAAGTATAAATGAATAAACCATAATTTGATAAATAATCATCTAAATCTTCAATATTATAATATACTTCATTTAAGCTAGTACAGTTATTAAATGCAGTATAGTTTAAAGTCTTAATGCCTTTACCAAGCGATAATTTAGTAATATTTCTACAGTTATTGAAGGCATAATCGCCAATATAAGTAACTGTAGATGGAATAACTAAATCAGATGGCATTATACAATTATTGAAAGCATATTCACCAATGTAAGTTAGGCCTTCATTTAAAGTTAATCCTAATAATTTATTACATCCACTAAACGCATATTTGCCTATAGTTGTTAGAACTACGCCATTAAAATCAACAGTATCTAACCTACTACAACTAGCAAAAGCATATTCTGATAGTTCAGTTAATTGATTACTTAATTTAACTGTTTTTAATTGATAACAATATTGGAAGGCATATGAACCAATAGTTTTAACACTATTTGGTAAAATTGCTTCTTCGATCTCTGTATCACAGAAAGCATAATCGCCAATATTTTCAAGCTTATCATTAAATACTATAGTCTTTAAATCGCTACAATAATAGAAAGCATTACTACCAATTGTCTTGACATTTGCTCCTAAAACAACTTTTCTTAAACTAGAACAATATCTAAATGCATAGCTACCAATAGCTACGATATTATCAGTTAATATTACTTCTTCTAGACCGCTACATTCATAGAACATATCATTAGAAATAGAAGCATTTTCTCCTAGAATAGTAAAGCTCTTTAAATTATAACAATTAGAGAATAAATAATCACCAAATTCAACTACATTTTCTGGGATAACTATATTTTCTAAGTTAAAACATCTTTCAAATGCTTCATAGCCTAGCTTTGTTACTCCATTACCAAAATCAATAGTCTTAATTCCTGAATAAGCAAATGTCTCATAGCCTATTTCCGTAATATTATCAGGAATAACAATATTTTCTAGTGATGTACAATAATAGAATAAATTATCACTTAATTTTGTTAAACCAGTTCCTAGAGTAATACTTTCTAGATTTCTACATTCATGGAAGGCATAGCTTCCAATTGTTTCAACATTATTTGGTATAACAATATTCTTTAATCCACTATATTGGAAAGCATTTGATCCTATCTTTGTAACTCCACTACCTATATAAACAGTTTCAAGGTTTCTACAATTATAGAACATACTGCTAAATATTTCTGTGAAGGTATCAGGAATTGTAACTGATTTAATTCTACCATTATAATTAAAGGCATTTGAACGAATAGTATAATCAGTTACAGTCTCACCATTTAAGCCTACAAATGTTTTTGGTAATGTAATATTTTCTTCAATTCCTTGATAGCTTATTAATTCATAACTAGATCCATCAACTGTAAAGATGAAGCCATCAACATCTAAGAATCCATGATTTTCTCCTGGCGTTAATATTTCTTTAGCATAATATGCAACATACCCATTATCAGAACTTCCAAGTGTTAATTCAATAGATGAATTATTATATATTACATAAAGCTTATAACAACCATAAAAGGCGCTATTACCTATTTTCTTGATGTTATTATTGATTTCAAATTCGAATAAATCTTGACAATATTCAAAGGCATAATCACCAATATATTGAATATTTTCACCTAGCTTAATACTATTTAAACCATAGCAATCATAGCATAAGCCATAAGGTACAGTATCAAATGTACCATTTACTTCTATGCTTCTAAGTCCATTACAATTATAGAAAGCATATTGACCTACTGATTCTAGGGAATTAGGTAATACTACATCAGTTATACAATGACAATATTCAAAGGCATATTGTCCAATATATTTAAGGTTTGTTAGATTAGAGAAATCTAGGTTTACTTGGTAACAATAATAGAAAGCATATTGACCAATAGATGTAATTGTAGATGGTAGAGTAACTTTCTCTAGCACTTGACAATTATTGAATGCGTAATTAGATATTTCTTCAACACCTTCACCTAATATGACTTCTTTTAATTTTGATGTATTACTTGGATAGAATACTTGATATGGTAATACCTTTACAGTACCTGGAATAGTAACCTTCTTTAGATTATTAGCTCCATAGAAGGAATATTGATAAAGTGTTGTTACACCTTCATTAAGTATGATTTCTTCAAAGCCTGTTTCATAGAATAGATAACCATTAATATGTTTAACAGTTCCTGGAATTGTTATAGTTTTTACCTTTTGTACTCCATAGAAGGCATATCCATAAATCTTTTCAACACCTTCTTCTATTGTTATACTTTCAAGATTTTTAGCATAATAGAAAGCACCTTGTCCAACAGTTTTTACATTTGCTGGAATTACTATACTTGTTAAGCTTGAAGCTTCATAGAAAGCATAATCACCAATAGTTTTTAGTGCTTCATTTAAAGTTAATTCTTCCATATTCTTTAATGAATAGAAGGCATCATAACCTATTGAAACAACATTCTTTGTATCTAGACTTGTTATTCCTAAATAACTGAATGCATATGAACCTACTATAGTAACATTATTTAAATCAAGAGATACTACATTCTTTAAGCCATAGAAGGCATTATTATTTATCTTTGTTATAGATGATGGAATTACTAAGTTAGTATATTCAACATAGCTACCATTTTCTTTGAAATAGAAATGATCAGCATAATACATTGGGTTACTATTTGTATAATCAAAATAAATCTTACACCAATCTTCTAATGTACCATCAAAATATATGTTCTTACATACTAATTTATCCTCATTAAATGGATTACCACTAAACTTTTTGATATTTGCTGGAATAACTAGTGGATTTTCATCTGTATAAACAATATCAGCTGTATCAGAGCTATCAAAGATATCATCTTCATCAATTATGACGATTTCTTCTCCATCATACTTCTTATATTCACCATTTTCCTTATAATAGAAGTTTTCAGCATAATTTAATAAACTATCACTACTATTACTGTATGTAATATTCATAAATTCTTCTAATGAACCATTATAGTATAAATTAACAATATTTGTATTATAGAAAACACCTGAATATACTTTCTCTAAGGAATTAGGAATATATACATTATTAACATTTTCCATATTATAGAATGAGCTATAATCTAAATATTTAGTTCCTTCATTAATCTTAATAGTATCAACATTCTTTGTATAATACATGAATTCAGCAGGAATCCATTCAACACCAGGAATATCGATTAGAGATAGACTTGTTACATAACCAAAGGCATATGAATAACTCCATTCTTGACTAGAATTAATATAGTTTGTTAGTCTCTTTAAGCTAGTATTATCTGGGAAGTTTACTTCTATTAATTTGGCTGCAGAGTTACTGCTATAGCTATAGAAGAAATAATAAGGTAGACTTTCAACATCAGCACCAATATTTAAGATTATACCTGTGCTATTTTGTCCTGCATAATTAAATATACCACTATTAGAGTTAGTATAGTTATATGAGTTGTCTCCGCTATTATAATAATAGTTATATGGTAATTCTATCGCATTCCAATTAACCTTCTTTAGCTTATAAGTATATTCAAAGGCTTCACTTCCTAAATACTTTAAAGATTTAGGAATAGTGATTTCTTCAAGCTCTCCACAACAAGAGAAAGCATCACTATCAATAACCTTTAAGCCTTCATTAAAGATAATATTTTTAATCTTTGAATATTGGAAGGCACAGCTACCTATAAATTCAACATTATTAAAATCAATACTTTCTAGTCTATCTGTATATTCAAAGGCTTCATAATTAATATATAGACAACTATCAGGGAAAGTGATTTGTTTAATTCCTGAGTGACTAAATGTATAATTAGGAATTCTAGTTATTTTACTATTTTCTTCAAATGATACTTCTACTAGATTATTAGTATAACTAAAGACATTTGTATCAAGAGTTATTACTGTATTAGGAATAGTTATATTTTCAATTCCTGAATAAGCGAATGCTTGATAATTAATCTTACGTAAGTTAGTTGGGAAATTAACAGTCTTTAGACTAGTCATATTGTAGAAGAAATTTGAAGGTATTTCTTCTAGAGCACTTGGTAGTGTAACTTCAACCATACTTGTACAACTAGCTAATAATCCGCTTGGTAATTCCGTTAAAGTATCAGGGAAAGTGATACTAATTAAATTAGAACAATTACTAAATGCCGAGTCTCCTATAGTTTTAATAGAATTAGGAATAGTTATTTCCTTTAAGGAATAACAATTACTGAATGCATTATTACCAATATATTCTACTACATTAGGCAATGTAATGTCTTTTAATCTATACATTCCATTAAAGACATTATCACCAATTGTTTTTAATGTGTTAGGTAGTATTATAGATGTGACAGTTTCAAAGCCTCTAAATACGCCTTCATTAAGCGTTTCTATAGTAGTATCTGATAAGTCGATAGTTGTGATTCTTTCATATGTATCACCAACTTTAATATAGAAATACTTAGCATAATACATTGGGTTAGCATAAGCATTACCATTATATACATTTTTCATCCAATCAATGAATGTACCATCATAATATACATTCTTTAAGGCATTATCATTATAGAATGTGCTATATGCATAATTAATAGTTTTCTTATTAATATAAACATTCTTTAAATAAGGCATACTAGAAAATACACTATTTCCATCGATTGTTTCCATTGTTTTATTTAAATAAATAGTTTCAAAACCACTAAATGAGAAGGCATTATTCTTTATAGATGTAACAGAGTCAGGAATAATAAATTCTTTCGCATTCTGTACACCATAGAAAGCATAAGTATTAATTGTAGTGCAACTACATCCATCTTCAAAGATGAAGCTATTATATTTAGGCCAATAAGATTTATCTAGATTATTTGGTTGATAGAATAAATATGCAGGAATAGATTCAACATTTTTACCAAATATAACATTAAAGCCTTCTTCAGTAAGACTTCCAGAATAGTAGAATACTTGTGGTATTCCACTTAAATTACTTACATTCTTACAGTTATAATATAAATTCTTTAATCTATAACAATATTCAAATGAATAAGTTCCTATTGTTGTAATTTCTTCATTTAAGATAATTTCTTCAACATTTTGACAATAATAGAAAGCATAATTTGGAATTGCTGTTTCATTAGTTAAAGTTATTCTCTTTAAACTTGAAGGAACATAACTTGAGTTTGCATATGTACTAGTAGAATTATTAAATAAGTTACCAAAGTAATAATTATTACCTCTAGCTCCATCAGTTTTAATACCTACATAAGGTAATTCTATTTCTACTAATTTATTACATGATTGTAAGATAGTTATACCATTAGTCTTTAAGTTCTTTGGCAAATGTATTTTTTCTAGGTTTTGAATATAAGCAAAAGCATTATTACCAATTGACTCTATTTGATCAGGTAAAATTATTTCTTTTACATTAGTAAGTCTAAATGTACCTACACCAATTTCTTTTAAACTATCTCCATCAAAATTGATTTCTGCAATTTTAACTTGATAGTCTGCAACATTTGTATTAGCATCAAATAAACTATTAGGAAGTCTTGTTACGTCTTCTCCAATATTGATGATCATTCCATTTTCTGTACTACTACCAGCTCTTTGGAAGACTGCTTGACTAGTTGTTAGATTATCTAGATTAATACAGTTATAATCTAATTGTTCTAGGTAAACCATACCAACAAAGGCATTTGTACCAATTGTTTTTAAAGATTTTGGTAATGATAAATATCTTACATTAGTACAGTTATTGAAAGCATGTTGATTAACGACTAAATAGCCTTCAGGAATAATTATTTCTTTAACCTTAGATGTATTAATTTGGGCACTACCATTTCTAAAGCCACTATCAGCAATAGTTGTTACAGGTAGAGTAACACCATCTTCTTCATATTCTGTAGGTAATTCTAATATTTCAGGTAGTTCTACGCCCTTAACAGCCTTAACAATATAAGCTGTAGAATCACTATTTTTAGTGAATTCTAAGTATCTAACTTCATTAAACTGTGCTTTAGCAGTGATATTACCTGTAATAGATGTGATTTCTGTATCCCATCCACTAAAGACATATAGATCTAATTTTGTATAAGGTTTAACTGGTGTAGCACCTGTATAAACAGCTTCATCATTTTTACCTACTACTACTTCTTGTAGTACTGTACCATCATAGTTAACGAATGTTACAGTATATTCTTCATCAGCAAAATAAGCAGTTAGCGTTAAATCACCTGTACTACCTTTTTTTATTTCACTAATTACTTGATTACCATTTTTCCAATATCTAAATGCTGGAGTATCACCAGTAGGTGTTGCATTAGGTAGAGTAAATGTGGCTGTTTCGATATTATAAGTCATATCATCTATAGCTTCTCCACCATCTACAGTAAACTTAATTGTATAAGTAATAGGAGTAAATTTAGGAGTTAGATTAATGTTACCCATTGTTCCTTTAGCAATCTTAGTAACCTTGTTTTCTTCCGTAAATATGCCATTTTTATACCATCCATCAAATGTATAACCTTCTTTAGAGGCATTCTTTAAAGTGATTTGACTTTCAATATTATAAGTAGTTGAGTTATCATAACTATTTCCATCAGCATAAGTAATGTCATATGTAATAGGATCAAAATAAGCATATACATCAAATGTCTTTTGGGTAGTTCCTCTTTCAATCTTAGTGATTTTATATGTATCAATAAAATTATTTAAACTATACCAACCCTTAAAGATATAACCTTCTTTAGTAGGATCATTGAATATTATTTCATCATCAACATTATATGTTGTAGGGTTAGGATTACTTGAAGCATCATCACAGTACCAATAAGTAATGTTATAAGTTTCATAATCAAATCTAGCATATAAAGTAATATCGTGATCTAAGTGTGCTGGAATTTCCTCAACTTTATTATCAAATGAAGCTTCTGTATACCAACCCAAGAATTCATAATTAGGTTTAGATGGATCATCTAAATGAATTGCCTCATTTTCTTTATTAGATGTTTGTGGGTTAGTATTTGTTGCACCATATAAAACATAAGTAATTTTATACTCATGTGGTTTAAATCTAGCATATAAATGTAATTCATTATTTTCATTATATTCTACTAAGCTATCTCCATTATAAACATCAATTATGGAAGGTATTTCATCATTATAGATTTTAGTACCTACAGTAAAATCTTCTGTTAGATACCAACCAACAAAGTCATAATCTTGTCTTGTTGCTGGTTTTAAAGGAATAGCATTAGCATTATTATTAATATTTACTGTTGTTGGGTTAGTTGTAGGATTAACTCCTTCGTTAGCATGATAAACGATTGTATAGTTAATCATTTCCCAATTAGCATATAAAGTTATACCTTCATTAGGCATAACATCAAATATAAATTCTTCATTAAAGCTACTATCCTTAAACCAACCTAAGAATTTATAACCAACTTTAATTGGGTCAGTAGGCTTAGTTATAGGTGTACCTGCATCTTGAGTAATAGGATCAATGAAGCTTCCTCCATTACATTCAAAAGCGATAGTATTACTTTTAACTTGGAATTTAGCATATATTGTTAAATCATCATTAGGCATTGTAACAAATTCAAATACATGATTGAATTCTCTATCACTATACCATCCTAAAAAATCATATCCAGCCTTTTCTGGATTGGCTGGTGCTGTAATAGTCGTACCATATTTTTGTTTGATTGGACCAATAGCTGTACCACCAAATGTTTCGAATGTTAAAGTTGTTTCTTTTTCCTCCCATTTAGCATAAAGCTTTAAATCACTATTAATAGCTTTAGTAAAATCAAATTCAGTAGTTAATTCTTCATCAGTAAACCAGCCTGAAAAAGCAAATCCATTTTTAGTTGGATTTGTAGGCTTACTTAAAAAGTCTCCTTCTTTAACTGTAGCACTATTAACAGATGAACCACCATTAGATTCAAATGTAATAGTATATTCTACTTTCACATCATCAGTTGTTTTTTGAGTTGTTTTAGTAGTTTTACCCTTAGCGGTAGTAACTTCCTTCTTTTTGCATCCAGCAAAGGCAAAAAGGGCAGTGAAAGTTGTAACAAGCGTTGCAACATGTCTTTTTTTATTAATCATAATAAAATCCTCCTATTAAATTGTCATATCTCGCAATTTACTATCATTTTACCATAAAAAAATAATATTTACCATATAATATTAATATTATATTAAGAAAAAATCCCGATAATAATTCGGGATTAATTATCTTACTTAAATCTTACTTAATATGTTACTTAATGTACTTTTGATTTTTACTATTTGGTTTATCAGGTAGAGTCATTCTAATAAGCCCATTTTCTATAGCAGGATTTAAATATGTAGCTCTTAAAGTTTCTTTAGATTTGATATTTAATCTATCCATTATTTCATTAGCTGAAATAGGTATACCATATTCCATAACTTCAAGTAGCTTATTAACTTGATCACTAATATTTTTTGATTCGTTACTAGCACTATTTAAAGCTTCATCTAAGGCCTTATCAATCATATCTAGCATGAATTCAATAAAGCTATTAGAATTACCATCTACATGTGATTTAGAGATAGATTCATAATATTTATCTTGATTCATTTTAATTAATGATTCAATAGGAATATATTCAAAAATATTATTCCATTTTGATAATATTAATGTTTGCCAAAGTCTAGAACATCTACCATTACCATCATTAAATGGATGAATAAAAACAAACTCATAATGAAATATACATGATTTTATTAATAATGGCGTATCTAAATCATTTTCTAGCCATTCAAATAAATCTTTTATTAGGCTTGGTACAAGCTTTTCTGGTGGTGCAACAAATATTACTTTTTTACAATCAAATACTCCTTCACCATGATTCCTATATTTACCTGATTCTTCATCTATTAAATAAGTTAGAATGCTATGTGCTTTAAGTAAATCACTTTCCTTATAAGGATTAAAAGAATCAAGCATTTCATATGCTTTATAAGCATTCTTTACTTCTTGTATTTCTTTTTTATCTCCTATAACTATTTTATTATTTATAACATCTCTAACATTATCAAGAGATAAACTATTAGCTTCAATAGCAAGAGATGAATGGATTGATCTAATTCTATTATTCTTTCTTAACGTAGGCATTCTTTTTAAAGAATTATAAGAATTTATTTTACCTATTTTTTCTGTGATAGATATTGATTTATTTAACATGTAATTAGTTATTGTAAAAGGTGGTTTATACATAGAAATCACTTCCTTTATATCTACTTATATTATATCATTATATGATATATATTACAAGTATCTTGCTTAAATCTTGCTTAATATGTTGCTTAAAATAAGAAAAAAGAGTTGGATTAATCCAACTCTGTTTTTTGTTTTTTAGGTATAGGAAGTAACATATGAGTATTCTTCTTATATAACACAAATCCTTCTTTTGCTGATTGACGTTTTTCAGCCATTGGAATACTAACGAATAAAAACATTAGCATATTTACTATAGCACCTATAAATAAATACCAATAATTATTTAATACTGAAAGCATCATAAAGTATACTCCAAACCACATTAATATTTCACCTAAATAATTTGGATGTCTTGAATACTTCCATAAACCTACATTTATTAATGTGTGAGTGCCTTTCTTTCTAAATTTATGCATTTCTATATCAGATATCATTTGTAGTAAGAAAGCTACAATTGATATTACAAATCCTATTATAATAAATGGATTAAACTCTACTACTTTATTAAATATAAATATCATTGGTAGCATACATAGATATACTACTAATGTAGGAAACATATGTATTCCTAAATAATTTATTATAGGATAAAGTCTATTGTGCTTTTCTTTAAACATCTTATAACGCCAGTCTTCATGATTTAAATTAGTAAATGTATAAGCCCAATTTATTGTAAGTCTAATACCCCATAGGATAATCGCAATAAATGGGAAAATAGAGACATTATTTAATCCATGCTTAGCTGCATAATATATGACTACTACTATCGGCAAAACACTCCAATATGGATCATATACACTTGAATTATTAAATATTAGACTAAATATAAAAACTATTGTTGTAGCTATTATATCAGATAATAAAATATTAATATAAAAATTTATATTTAAGGCCTCATTAATTAGGATAAATGATGCCATAGATATAATATAAACTATAAAAATAATTATAAAACTTATTAGTCTATTTTCTTTTAGCTTTTGCATTTTATCAACTCCAAAATAATTATATCACAAGATATAAAAAAAGAATGATACAATATCATTCCTTTTTGTCTTATATATTATTTATTTACTACTAATACTGGTCTAATACCTAAATAAGTATTATCAGTACCTAAATCATATATATTACCAGTATAATCTACATATTGAATACTAATGGCTGTACTACTTAATGATGGAGAGCCATTTGATGGAGTACGTAAGCACCATACATCTTCAGCTACTCCTTGAACTTTAGCATAATCTGTAGTATGTGTTAATCTACTAGTCGCTGTTGGAATATATTCATTTAACTCACTATCAGATAATAAATAAACATAATCCTTTGATGTACTAGTTTTACTTGATCCACTTTGTGTATATTCTCTTGTTGTAAAGTCACTTAATTCAATTATTTTTTGTTCAGTATCATTAAATATAGTGTTATAAAACTCGTTATTTAGCCATTTTCTTACTTCTGATAGCTTATATGTATTAACATAACCTTCAGCACCATTATGACTAAATGGAGTATTAGTATGATCAGGATAAAAATCTTGACTATCTAAGACTAAATCAGCAAGCATTAGCATACTATCGCTATCATTTTTCAAAATAGTCCATTCAACTTTTTTATATTTAAACCAATACACTTCATCTAATACATAGTCATAATCATCAACGTATGAATTACCAGGGGTTGCTTGATCAGTGACTTTTTTAGGTCTATATTTTGTAAAATATACTCCTCTATAATCACTTCTTGAATCTCCATTAGTATCAATATCTATATACCACATATAATCACTTTTACTATTATCATCATAATAGTTATAACTAATCCAATTAGTATTAGTTTGTGGTAGTTTTGCGCTTGAATTTAGTGTTGATTTAAGTGATTCATCAGTTACAAGAGTTTGTGGGTAAAATCCAAAATATGCCTTATTTCCACTTACATCATAAGGTATTACTAACTTTTCATATTGAGCAGTGTAAGTTACATCACTATCTATTGTTCTATTAACTTCTTTATCCCAACCAGTAAAATAATAGAAATAAATTCCTTCACTACTTCTTTTTGGTTTTGGAATAATACTTGAAGAGATTGTTGTGCCTTTAGTCACATCATTAGCTAATAATACAGTCCCATCATAATCAACAAATTCATAATGAACTTTCCCATCAATATTTTTCTTTGTTGTTTTTTTAGCTGTAGTATTATTTGTTTGATTATTCTTCTTTGTGGTGACTACTTTTTTAGTTGTTTTATTAGTAGTTAAGTTTTTATCATCATCTGTTTTTTTCTTGCAGCCAAATAAAAGGGCTAGCATAGGCAAGATAACTAATAATCTTTTAGCATTATTCATAATAATTCCCCCCTTATAATGAACCTTACATTTAATATTATAACATAGATTATATAAAATAAAAAATACGCATATTTTGCGTATTAAAAGTGGCACCCAGTGTAGGAATCGAACCTACAACTAATCCTTAGGAGAATTTATAAACATATACAAATATCTTTCATATTTTTTAATATCTCGTATCTAAGCCATTTTTATAAATCAACATTTTTTAATGTCTCAAATATCTTGTATATTTTGTATATCTTTTAATAACTTTGTAGGACTAAAAATAGGACTTAAAGTGTAGGACTAAATTAGGACTAAAAAAAGAATGATTCAACGAATCACTCTTTTTGTTTGTTATTATTTAAATAAGTTTTCTTCTATTTTAGAATCACCATAAGGAAATACTATTTCACAATAAGTTACATTCCCATCTTTATCTATAATTTCAATATGGTGTTCATCTAAGTTAGTCTTACTACCATCATTATAATGGATTATAAAGGTATTATAATATATTCCTTTATATTCGCTTGTTTTTCCCCAGTATTCATATTTTAAATTAT
>JAEEGL013138771.1_pt1 | contig 76240 bp, 53 predicted proteins | sample 9134231 | NCBI WGS metagenome assembly JAEEGL01 (sample SAMN16246548, study PRJNA631951) | gut metagenome | biome: gut microbiome; feature: rumen; material: fiber-attached | host: Bos | place: Iran: Karaj | collected 2018-10 | reverse complement strand
TGACGAGTGGTGTGCTGGCTTACAATCCTGTTAGCGGAAACCTATACGGTTGCAATAGATATTCAAATAATGCGACATTATACAGCATAAACCTTTCGACAGGGACTGAAACGGCAGTTGCAAACATAAACAGCAATTACGAAACATTATGCATTGCATTTGACCGGAATGGGAGTTGTTACATTTTGGATGTTGCGGGAAACATCAAGCCATTTAATATCGAAACCGGCAGTATCGGAAACCCCATCTATACAATTCCTGGATTTATGGTCAACTATGGCGATTCAAATGCCATGACATGCGATTTCGAGACCAACACCCTCTATTGCACTTCAGTCGATATGGAAGATAACAAAACCCAGTTGTATTCATTTAATCTTGACAGCGGCACATTCAGTTATTTAGGCAAATTCCCTATTTTTTGCAACGCACTTGCAATCACATCCTCTATCGGCTGGATGAACGTGGAACCTGTATTCGGCGTGGTTGAGGTTGGTGAAAGCACAACAGTGGCAATGCGGCTCAATGGTGGATGGGCGCAATCAGGCACATTCAATGCCACCTGTTCAATCGTCAACAACGCTACAGATGCAGTCGAAATCCCAGTCACGATGACCATTGCACAGGAAAAAATCCCTGGGGACGTCAACCTTGACGGCATAGTGAACGTTATCGACATACAGACAGCAGTGGCCTATATCTGCGGAGGCAATCCTTCAACCTTCGATTTCGACAATGCCGACATCAACGGTGACGGCACTGTCAACATCCTTGACGTGATGCAAATTGTAAACATTATTTTTTTATAATGTTGTCCGATAAATAATTGTTGGGGCGTCACATGACGGTTGGAAATCGCAAGACGTGGTGGAACCGTTACTAAGTATTACTAATGTTTCCCGCCGAAGTATTTCATGAACTGAGTACGTTCAAACATATTGGTTTCATCATTGACGCTTCCGGCATTAAGCTTGCCAATGAATTGTGAAATTGATGAAAAACCTTTCTTGTTCATCCAATCTATAACGTTATCGTTCATAACTTTGATGAACTCAGGACCTTTTTCGAAAATGATACTGCACACCTCGACTGCATTAGCACCGGCGAGAATTGATTTGACAATGCCGTCACCGTCATGAACTCCACCAGATATTGCAATATCAATATTTTTCACGACATTGGAAGCAATTCCAGTCCATCGTAATGAATTTGAAAGCTCACTACCGTTACTCAAAACTTGACCTACAGTGTGCGTCATTGTATCTGTATCAATATCAACCGGGTAGAAACGATTAAACAACACCACAGCATCAGCACCGTTCTCCTTGAGCTGGTCGATAAGATTAATCGGATTTGAAAAATTGTTGCCCAATTTCATGATGATAGGAATATTAACATCCTTTTTGAGACGTTGCAAAATGGAGACATGTTCCTTCTCAAAAGAACCGTATTCATATTTCTTTGAGGTCTGCAATGCAAGGATATTGATTTCGAGTGCATCAGCTCCGGCGTTTTCAATTTCCTTGGCAAAAGATGTCCATTCAGCATTGTCATGACAGCTGATGCTTGCAATGACAGGAATGTCACACGATTTTTTGCTGTTTCTGATAACATCCAGATATTCGCTCACCTTATGTTGGCGAATATAAGTGGAAAAATAGTCATAACCTTCCGAATGTTCGTATGCGTTATATGCAATAGCCTGATTGGTTTCCATCATAATCTGTTCCTCGAACAATGATTTCATGACTACTGCGCCGGCACCGGCTTCAGCGAGGCGAGCGATTTTTTCAGCACTGTCGGTAAGTCCCGAACTGCTGACTATTATAGGATTTGAAAGTTTAAGCCCTGCAAAGGATGTTGTTAAAAGTGACATGATCTTTGATTTTTATAAAATTAAATATTGTGCAAAGATAGTTTTTTTTATTTTTAAATGAAATTTTTATTTTGCCATTGCGACATCGATTTCGTGCATAGTCTTTGCAAGTATTGCTTCCACATCGGCACCGACTATGTCAAGCGATTCTGCCTGGAAAATGTGAGTCTTTTCAATACCCCAATAGATGTTTGCCAAACCTTTGATATATTCATAGCCTTCATTGTTCGGCACAACCGGTCCTCCAGCAGTGGAAACATAAAAAAGTTCCTTTGCTTTGCACAGGCCAAGTGGCTGACCGTCTTCAGTATATCCGAATGTAATACCTTGAACCATAATGTTCTCAATATAAATCTTAAGACTTGCAGGGAATGACATATCCCAGTATGGAGCGGCAATGACTATAGTATCCGCATTGGCGAACTCTTTGGCTGTATTGAAATATTCCGAAGAAAAATCACAGACAGAAATAAGACTGTCACGTTCCGGCAATGAAATGCAAGTATGCGGAGAAAGGCGTTTCTCATCAAGATTGATGGTTGTTATCCTGCCTTCCAACTTGCCGAGCAGGTGGCGAGCAAGTCTCCTTGTGCGTGAATTTTGTCTCACACACGAGTCTATATACAGAATATTATTAATCATCAGGACTTCCTTTCCATGTGCCTCTTCTGATGGCATCTCTTTTACGTTCCATGGCATCAAGAATAATCTTTCTAATTCTCAACGACTTAGGTGTAACTTCAAGATATTCGTCTTCTCTTATATACTCCATACATTCTTCCAACGACATTTTTACAGCTGGTGCGATGTTCATTTTGTCCTCCGAGCCTGATGCACGCATGTTCGAAAGTTTTTTCGTGATGCAGACATTGCAGACGATATCGTTGGCATGGATATGTTCTCCAATGACTTCACCTTCATAGACTTCCTCGTTTGGTTCGACGAAGAACTTGCCTCTTTCCTGCAAGTTATTGAGCGAGTATGGTATGGCAGTGCCGGTTTCCTTGGCTATAATGGCACCGAGACGGTTATTGCTTATATCACCCTTCCATGGCTGGTAGCTGTCGAAATTATGGGACATGATAGCTTCTCCCTCTGAAAGCGTAAGAATAAGGTTTCTCAGTCCCATCAAACCTCGTGAAGGAATATTGAAAACCATGTAAAGACGGTCGTTTTTGGTTTCGATGGATTTGATTTCGCCTCTGCGTTCGGTGATTTTCGCGATGATTTTGCTGCTGAAATCTTCAGGAGTTATGATGGTCAGCTCTTCTATAGGCTCACAATCGACGCCATCAATATTCTTTATGACGACTTTCGGTTGTCCGACCTGCAGTTCAAAGTTTTCACGCCTCATGGTTTCGATGAGGATGGAAAGGTGGAGTACACCACGACCATAAACCAGATAGGAGTCAGGTGAATCGGTGTCTTCGACTCTAAGGGCAAGATTCTTTTCAGTTTCCTTGTAAAGTCGTTCTCTGATATTTCTGGAAGTGACGTATTTGCCTTCTCTTCCGAAGAACGGCGAAGTGTTGATAGTGAAGAGCATACTCATTGTCGGCTCATCAACCTTGATTGGTTTCAAAGGCTCCGGATTAAGTTCATCGCAGATGGTGTCACCGATTTCGAAGCCGTCAACACCAAGTATCGCACAGATTTCTCCGGCATCAACAGGTGTCTTGATTTTTTCTTTGCCAAGTCCTTCAAATATATAAAGTTCCTTTATCTGTGACTTACTCTGTGTGCCGTCGCGTCTGACAAGAGTGACGTTCTGACCGGCTTTTAGCGTACCACGGTGTAACTTGCCAACTGCAATTCTTCCAACATAAGACGAATAATCCAATGAAGTAATCATCAGTTGTAAGTTGCCTTCCTCAACAGTTGGTGCAGGGACATCATCAATGATCTTATCCATCAGATAAGAGATGTCATTGGTGGGGTTTTTCCAGTCAGGTCCCATCCAACCTTGTTTTGCAGAGCCATATACAGTCGTGAAATCAAGCTGGAAGTCATTGGCGCCAAGATTATACATGAGGTCAAACACATCTTCCTGCACTCTTTCCGGATTGCAGTTCGGTTTGTCAACTTTGTTGATGACAACGATAGGTTTCAGGCTAAGTTCGAGAGCTTTCTGAAGAACAAACCTTGTCTGTGGCATAGGTCCTTCGAAAGCATCAACAACCAACAGAACGCCATCAGCCATATTGAGAATTCTCTCCACCTCACCACCGAAATCGCTATGGCCGGGTGTGTCTATAATGTTTATTTTATATCCTTTATAATGGACTGATACATTTTTTGATAAAATCGTGATACCCCTTTCCCTTTCGAGGTCGTTGCTGTCAAGAATCTGAGTACCCATGTTCTGGTTTTCGCGAAAGATGTTGGCCTGATACAACATACGGTCAACCAAAGTGGTCTTGCCGTGGTCAACATGGGCTATTATTGCAACATTTCTAATCTTCTGCATATATGTTATTTTAAATTGTCGATTATCTTTTTATCGCCTACAACGATAAATTTCATATTCTCAATATTAATGTATTTGTCAATGGCATCGAGAACCTGCTGTAAAGTCAGGTTATCAAGTGTTTGGATTTCTTTCTCAATATAATTCAGCGGCAAATTCATCACAGACAAATAGACAAGTACATTAAGAAGTGCGTTTAGTGTTTCATAACTACGTGATTCCTTGCGTTTTATAGCAATCTTCGTTTCGATGAGGTCCTGTTCGGTATATGTTTTACCATATTTGCTGATTATTTCTCGGAAAAGGTCGATGGATTCCTGCGTTACTGAGGACTGCACGTTTGCATATCCGCGTAACAATCCGTAGTACTTGCAATTAATCAGAAAAGAATATGCACCGTAGGTATAGCCATGTTCAAGTCTCAACACCTTGAAGAGTTTTCCACCTGAGCCGTCACCGAGTTTGTAGTTAGCGACGTATGCGGGGACATAATCCGCATGATTTCGCGGCATTGCCCGCTGTCCGACCATTATGAACGATTGTTTGGCATCAGGATATTGAACCGGAATGATAACCTTGTCAGTCTGTTTCAAATCAGGAATATGAGTTATGGCGACATCTTTCCTTTGCCACTTGAAGTCCTTGAAAGCATCTGCAACCTGCTGTTTGTCAACATCTCCGGCAATGATAAAATCGCAGTTGGAAGGAGAGACATATTTGTTATAGAAATCTTTTAAGTCATTGACTGTAAGCTTACTGACAGTTTCCAATGAGCCATAAAAAGGCATTGAAACAACATTATCACCCAAGATGGCTTTATTGAATGCATTTTTCCCAAGTCTGACAGGGTCGGCAAGATCCTGCTGTATTACGGCAAGGGTTTCATTTTTGATACGTTGAAATTCATTTTCGTCCCATCGTGGCCGTGTCAGCACCTCATTGAGAATATTGACGAGCGCGGGCATATCCTCGCTCAGAGACACCACAGTGAAAGAAATGCTGTCGTTTGTCGAATTGACGATAAGCTCTGTGCCATAGTTTCTGAACGCATCTTCCAGTTCTTCAGGCGTTTTGTCAGCCGTGCCTTCATTCAGGAGTTTTGCCATAAGGTACGATGCCCCGGCTTTGTCAGGGTCACAGTCAATAGAACCTGCCTTTATTATAAATGAAAAAGCTGCAAGCGGCAATCTGCTTCTGGTTATGCCGTAAATGTTGATGCCATTTGAATGCTTATCAGTCCAAATTGTTGGAAAAATTATTTTATGAAGGTCTCCCAGTTCCGGTTCAATGCTCCTGTCGAACGAAGACGGAGAGAAAGGATAATCATCATCCACTATTTCACCCGGAGCAGAATTAACCACCTGAGATTCAATGGCTTCTTCTTTAACATCAGCAGGTATGGAATCATTAAGAGCCAAATCTGTTTGGCCGACAGGAACAAAACTTGTCGCGACAAAAGGCTTGTCCTTTATATATTTATTGTAAACATTAACTACATCTTCCTTGGTTAGACTTCTGATAATTTCCAATTCTTTATACACAATGTCCGGAGAGCCTGCAAAAACATTGGTTTGAGCCAATGTCATGGCAGTGTAAAGGTTAGAGTGGAAGTCCTGATAAAACTGGAGTTCGTAACTCTTCTTTATCCTTAACAGTTCATTGTCGTCAATAGGTGTGTTTTCAAAGGTTGCAAACGCACGTTTTATTGCATCATATACATTATTCAGGTTGACCCCCTGGTATGTGCGCACTCTTATTGTTGTTTCACCGCATATTTCCCTTGAATATGACTGCATCACCATATCAGGAGCAAGTTGTTTTTCAATGATTTCCTTGTATAGCGGAGTCTTTTTCCCGACTGACAACAGACTGCACATAAAATCGAGAGCGTATGATTCTTTGCTGTATTGTTCCGGGGAAGGGAAAGTGATATTCAGTTCCGGAAGATTGGCATATTTGTCTTCATAAACGAGTCTGATTTCCTTGTCAAGAACAGGAATCATGACATTATTCTTCTCATTTATAGAATGGGACTTGATTTCACCGAAATATTTTTCAACTAATTCTTTTGTCTTATCCACGTTGAAGTCACCGGAAATAGCTATAGTTGCATTATTCGGCTGATACCATTTGTTATAAAAGTCTTTAACGTCCTGAGTGGTGGCGGAGCGGATGTCATCCATTTCGCCTATTGTAGTCCAGTTATACGGATGATCGGCAGGGTAGAGTGCACGTCGCATCACCTCCTCGGTATGTCCATACGGCTGATTATCATACGATTGTCGTTTTTCGTTGATAACTATATCTTTTTCACGCTGAATACCGGCAGCAGTTACAGTATTGATAAAGAATCCCATTCTGTCGGATTCCATCCATAAGATTTTTTCGAGAGCATCGTTGGGGACGGTTTCATAATAGATAGTGCCATCATCCCATGTGCCACCGTTGAAATTACCGCCAAGGTCACTAATCTTGCTAAAAAATTCATTGCGTTTCAGATGTTCGGAACGCTGGAACATCAAATGTTCAAATAAGTGAGCGAAGCCAGTTTTGCCTTTCCTTTCACGGTTTGAGCCGACATGATATTGGATTGCGACAGCCACAACGGGATTTGTATGGTCTTCATGTAAGATGACTTCAAGCCCGTTTGACAGTGCATATTTTTCATATTTGAGTTCAAATTTCTTACGCATAGTGTGTCTTCTATCTTCTTCTTCAATTTAATATGAAAGGCATCTTTTTCCGAATGCAAAATTACATAAAATCTATGATTTTGAGTACGTTTGAAATTTAAAATAAAACTAAAATCATCGAGCGGAATGCTACACATACATCGTCATGACTTGGGGCGAAAAGCTATTGCTTTAATTCATATTTGTTTCTTTTTATGTATTTGAAGTACAGAAACAAATCTATGCTGACCAATGTTGCATTGAAAACGTACAGCCACGTAACTATGTCATAATGATGTGTCACTTTGTGAATTATGCCGAAAATATACCCTAAAATGATGAACATCATGAAAACAGGGCTTTTCCCAATGACGACCTTAGTCCTTAAAGATTTAACTATGGAGACAGGCCAGCTTATGGCAAAACATAAGAGAAAAAGGACTTCCCAGATACTGAAATCTACCATTTGTTATTGTATTCGTTGAAAAACGTTGCAAAAGTAGTTATATTATTCATATTTTTGCAAAATGAATCTGAAACGTAAAAAAGGATAATCATGAAAGCAAAATATGATGCAACAATGGCAGACCTTCTTCAATTCTATGCCGATCTGGCAGTTAACAACAACAAACCATGGTTCGACAAACATAAAGACTTGTATCTGAGTGTGAAGGAATTCAAGGATAATCTTGCAATGGAGATTTATCAGGGCTTGCAGCAGTTTGACAAAGACTTGACAGGTCTCAGCATCAAAGACATCACATATCGCATTTATCAGGATTTGCGTTTCCATGACAGACCTCCGTACAAATCGTGGGTTGGAATATATGTCGCAAAAAAAGGCAAAAACTCGCCATACGCCGGATATTATCTTCATATCGAGCCATGTGAAAATCGATATTTTTTATGCTCAGGACTATACAGGGACGACAAACTGCTGCTGAAAAGCGTGCGTGAAGACATTCTTGTAAACGGCAAGGAGTTTGACAGGACTATAAAGGTCGGAAAAGGCTGGGAAATAGACTGGGATGGTGCATTGAAACGTGTTCCAAACGAATATCCGTCAGATGACAAATATTCAGATTATTTCAAGCTGAAACACTTTTTGGTCATAAAAGAAATAGACGAGGATTATTTGCTTGCGCCGAACCTTGCATCGCGTGTATGCAACGATTTCAAAGCAACACACTCATTTGTGAAAATGCTTAACAATGCCGTGGACTTCGCATTGGAGGAATGGAATTAATATTACGGTTTTGCAATGAAACCTGAAGAATTGATAATAAATTAATACATTATGAATATTGGAGACAAAGCTCCCGAAATTCTCGGAAAAGATGAGAACGGGAAAGAAATCAGACTGTCTGACTACAAAGGGCAGAAATTGGTGCTCTACTTTTATCCGAAAGACAACACATCCGGATGTACGGCAGAAGCATGCAGTTTACGTGACAACTATAGCGAACTGCGTAAAGCAGGATATGCAGTGGTAGGCGTAAGCGTAGATGATGAGAAATCTCATCAGAAATTCATTGCCAAAAACGAACTGCCATTTCCTCTGATAGCCGACACTGACAAAACACTTGTAGAACAGTTTGGTGTATGGGGCGAGAAAAGCATGTATGGCCGTAAGTATTTCGGCACAATTCGTACCACATTCATCATTGATGAAAACGGTATTATTGAAAAAATTATTGGTCCCAAACAGATAAAGACTAAAATTCATGCCAGCCAAATTCTTGAAAAATAAGAATTAGTTGCGCTCACTTAATAAAATGAACATAAGATTAGAAGAACCAAAGGATTATCGTGAGGTTGAGACCCTTACGCGCGAAGCATTTTGGAACGTATATCGCCCAGGATGCACAGAGCATTTCGTGCTCAATCAGTACAGGACAAATCCTGACTTCATCCCAGAACTCGACTTTGTGATGGAAGAAGACGGCATAATTATGGGGCACATTATGTTTTCTAAGGCGGAGTTATCGCTTGACGATGGTAGTCGAAAACATAGTTGGACTTTCGGTCCCATCAGTATCCATCCCGACTACAAGCGCAAGGGATATGGATTGAAGTTACTCAACTATGCCTTGGGACAAGCCCGTAAGATTGGCGTTGGTTTTCTTTGCATGGAAGGCAATATCGATTTCTACAAGCATGCCGGCTTCGATTTGGCATGCAAATTCAAAATCCACTACCACGATGAGCCTCGCGATGCTGAGGTGCCTTATTTCCTTGCGCAGGAACTAATCCCCGGTTGGCTGTCTGCGAATGGAATCATGGAAGCGACTTATTGTCCGCCGAAGGGTTATTTTGTCGCAGATGAAAATCCTGAAACGTTTGAGGCTTACGATGCCACGTTCCCGAAAAAAGAAAAACTTCGCCTGCCAGGACAATTGGGATATGACGGGGTGATGATGGAAACTAATCGGCTTCTCCTTCGCCCTTGGCTTGAAAGTGACGCAGAGACCCTCTTCAAATACGCTTCGGACCCCGATGTTGGTCCCCGCGCAGGTTGGCCACTCCACAAGACTGTTAAGGAAAGCCAGGAAATTATCCGCACTGTGTTTCACAACGACACGACTTGGGCCATCGAACTCAAAGGAACTGGCGAGCCCATTGGATGCATAGGCTATCTTCCCTCGGACGGCTGCAAAATCCCCGCCCGTAATGGCGAGCCTCTTGTTGGCTATTGGATCGCCAAGCCCTATTGGAACAAAGGAATCTGCACCGAGGCATTGAAAAAGATGGTATGGCATATCTATGAGAGCACCACAATACCTTCGCTCATAAGTGGTCATTTCATTTCTAATCCCGCATCAGGCCGGGTGATGGAAAAATGCGGTTTCGTGGCCACAGGTGAGACCTATTTTGACGAAACACAATACCAGGGTGAAGGCAAGCCTATCAGAGTATTGAGGTTGGATTTTAAACGATAGGGATGACGCCTTCATCCAGAATTGCGCTACCACGAGCAAATCGTAACGAATAATTTAACGCTAAGACATGACAACAAAGACTGCTATAGTAATCGGTGCAGGTATCTCTGGACTTACTACCGCCATCTATCTGCAACGCTCAGGCATCCGGACGCTTGTCTTGGAAAAAAACGCTAATCCAGGTGGAGTTTCCACTAGTTGGAAGCGACAGGGATACACTTTCGAGGGTGGCGTCCACTGGCTCATCGGAGCCAAGAAAGAGATTCCACTGCATCAGATCTGGTTGGACACAGGTGCCTTGCAGGATAATAACCCCGTCCACTTCAAAGACCCCATTTATACTCTGGTGGACAAACAAGGCAGCATGCCCCTGTTCCGCGACTTGCATGGACTGGAAATCACCGGACTTAGAGACCGACTGGCTTTGTGGAGCGTCCGCTTTCACTTGGCTTGTTTCAAGAATTTCCACCAGCCCATCAAAGATCTTAGAGGCTTAAAAGTCCGAAATCCCAAGCCGTTCTCCATTTTGGAATATCTCAGAATGTTGCCTGCCGTCCTCATCACGCCTTTTTTGATGGCCCAGTCGGCGCGCGGCTATGCAAAAAGGTTCAAAAATATACGTATTAGACAACTTTTGGCTGCCGTAGTGGAGCCTGAGATAAATGCATTGTCGCTTATTTACACTTTGGGGACTTTCCAGGTGGGCGATAGCGGCTACCCCAAAGGCGGTTCATTGCGCATGGCACAGAACATGGCCGACACTTTCATTCGCTGTGGCGGAGAAATCCGATACCGGACAACTGCGATTGAGTTTTCCCATGAAGGAAAACAATGGTCTGTTCGCACAAAGGAGGGAGAATTGACCGCCGATGCCGTGGTCGTTTCTGTGGATGCCCGAAGTGCCATCGACACGCTTTTCAAGGAACCGTTGCAAGACAGTTGGGCCAAGAAGATGCGATTGGGACTGAAGACAACCCAATGCATGTTTCTCGGTGTCGGCGTCAAGGCCGATTTGTCCTCGTGGCCACGCTCCATGCAGATTGTGTTGCCACATCCGCTGCTGGCTGCCAGACACACCTATGAGACGCTTGTCGTGAACAATTATGCCAACGAGGAAGGCTATGCCCCTGAAGGCTGTAGCGTTATCACATGTCTGCTGCACGGTCCCACCTACGGTTATTGGAAAACAGCCGAAGAAGACGGCAGCTATTCTTCCAAGAAAAAAGAGGTGATGGCCGACTTTATTGAGGCCATCTGTGAGGTTATTCCCGAAATCAAGGATGCCGTTGCTGTGACCGACATGGCCACGCCTCTGACCTACGAGCGTTATTGCAGTACCTTCGAAGGCAGTTACATGACTGACTGGCCGCCCCTGCGACGCCTATACCACGCTCCTGTCCGCTATCGTGATGGTCTGTACTTCACAGGTCAGCGGACCGCCTATTCCGGCGGACTTCCCCCAGCAGCTCAAAGCGGCCACACCACTGCCCAAACCGTTTGCAAAGACCTTGGAGTAGAGTTTGTTGGGGTGGGGTAGTTTATATGGAAAAATATGTAATTTTGCAAACGAATATAAAAATGAAAAAATCTATTATCGGTGTTACGCCGCTTTGGGATACAGAACGCCAAAGTGTTTGGATGTTGCCAGATTATTTGGATGGCATCAAGGCTGCGGGAGGCCTTCCAGTCGTATTGCCCCTTGAAATGTCGGCAGCAGACGCAGATCAGATTGTGGACACCTGCGACGGATTCCTGTTTACAGGCGGGCAGGATGTCATGCCGGCGCTATATGGGTCGGAAGACACCACGGGAACCGTCTTTCCCAGTCCTGAACGCGACAAGTTGGAAACGCTCTTGCTTTCTAAAGCCTTGCAAGCCGACAAAGCTGTTTTTGGCATCTGCCGAGGGCTTCAGTTCATCAATGTGTTTTTGGGTGGTACACTTTGGCAGGACCTTCCCTCGCAGCATCCTTCAGAGATTGCACACCGACAAGGCAAACCCTACGACCTCCCGACACATCAAGTCAATTTGAGCGGCGACCTTAAGGCACTATTGGGCAAAGAAATCCTCAATGTGAACACGCTGCACCATCAAGCCGTCAAAGACATCGGTAGCAGTTTAGTTCCCATGGCCATTGCTCCCGACGGCATTATCGAAGCGGTTCGAATGGTAGGTAAGCGATTCGTGTGGGCTGTCCAATGGCATCCCGAATATATGTTCAGGACGGATTCGGATAGTCTGGCGATACTTTCATGTTTTGTGGAGCATTGTATTTCGTTCAAAAAATCATAAAGTTGTTATTTCATTCATAAAAGCTGAAATTGTAATCAAATGTTCATAGGTGAGTTGATTTCGTTGTTTGTGGCCTTCTCATGGACCGCCACGGCGCTCTTCGCCGAGGTGGGGTCGAAGCGTATGGGCTCGTTGCCGTTCAACACGATACGGATGACGATGTCGCTGCTGTTTCTCATCCTCACACTCTGGTTGATAATGGGCGTGCCGTACCCACGCTATGCCGATGGTGAAACGTGGTGCTGGCTACTGCTTTCAGGCTTGGTCGGTTACGTCATCGGTGACTACTGTCTGATGCAGGGCTACATCCACATTGGGTCGCGCTTTGGACAACTCTTTATGACCCTTTCAGCACCCACGGCGGCAATCACTGGGAGGATTATCCTCGGTGAGCACATGCGCCCAGTGGCCATCCTCGGAATGGTCGTCACCTTAAGTGGCATCGCCCTGTCGATTCTCTCGAAAAACGACACCACGGAGCATAACGGACTTCGTTTCAAGTTGCCTGCTAGGGGCATCTTCTATGCGGCGATGGCTGGAATCTGTCAAGGCTTTGGACTGGTACTCAGCAAGCAGGGACTCCAACACTACGATGCGGCGCTCACGGCACTTCACATTCCTCAGGACGCAGTCTTTGAAGAGGCGTTGCTGCCGTTGCCTATCAGCATCTGCGTGCCCTTCGCCGCCACAACCATCCGCGCATACATTGGGGTGACAGGCTTCTTCCTATCGTTGATGCTGTTCAGCAAGAAAGGTATGGCGAAGCTTCGCAGTGCAGCCCGCGACCGCAAAGCGATGTGGTGCGTGTTCGCCGCCACCATCTTCGGACCGTTCATCGGAGTCAGCGCATCGCTGCTTGCCACAATGTACACCTCCGCAGGAATTGCACAGACCATCTTCGCGCTCACGCCCATCCTCATCATCGCCCCGTCAGCCATCCTGTTCCATCAGAAAGTCACATTCCTCGAAGTCATCGGCGCCGTAATCAGCGTAGTGGGAATGTGTCTGTTTTTCATATAGTGACCAACGACACTTCCATTTGGGGAATGCCGACGGTGGAGTTGTTGGAAAAATGATGGTTCCCAACTCGTACTGACCATTGGCGAGGACATTGCACGCACAGGAGAAGCTTTCTGCGACGACCCAATTTCGCCCGATGTGCCGACCGAGACCCCATATAAAAATGCATTGGAATGGCTTAATATGGTGATTTTGTAATACATTGTCCCATCTTTGTCAACACAAAGTTTTCATATTATAGAAACGAAAATTACACTAATTTTGCAGCAAATTTAATATTAACATGAAACAGACTTTTAAAATTATCTTCGGCATTGCGCTGATTGCCGTTGGCTTGTTATGGATTCTGAGTGTATTCGGAATCTTTTCTTTCGATTTTTCAACCGAGGGATGGTGGACCATATTTATCATCGTTCCATGCCTGTTCGGGCTTTTTAACGACAAGGACAAGGTGGGACCGTGCATCGGTATCGGCATTGGCGTTCTGCTTTTTCTTGCAGCCAGAAATATTATCACTTGGCAGGAGATGGGGCAGTTAGCAATAGCCGTGGTGCTCATCGGAGTGGGCGTATGGCTCTTGTTCTTCAAAGACTGGCGCCATCATGGCGAATTTGCGCAGACAACCATTTCCCGTGACGGGAAGGAAATCATGAAGATTCAATCCTCCTTCGGCAAACAAAGCCTTTCATTTGCCGGTAAGAAGTTTGAGGGGGCCGATGTGGATTCATCCTTTGGGGCTCTCACGTTGGACTTTTACGGAGCCGATATAGCCGATGGTGCATTCCTCAACCTGAATGTCGGTTTCAGCGGTGTCACCATTATCGTTCCAGATGGGATGGCCGTACAGATTACAGTTACAAGCGGCTTCGGCGGTGTTTCGGATAATCGCCGTTCCAAAATGGACGCTGGCACTTCACCCCGTCTTGTCATCACTGGAAAAGTAGGCTTTGGTGGAGTGGAAATCAAAAATTAAAACATTTCTTCATCATGAATAAGGATATCAAATTCTGCCAGAGTTGCGGCATGCCGCTCTCTGCCAATGTGCTTGGCACAGAAGCCGACGGAAGTAAGAATGAAGAGTATTGCATGTACTGCTACATGAACGGAAAGTTCTTGCAAGACTGCACGATGGACGAGATGATTGAACATTGTGCGCAGTTTATTGGGACTGTCAACGAGGGGTTGCCCCAGCCGATAACCAAAGAAGAGTATATCGGACAGATGAAAATGTACTTCCCGCATCTGAAGCGTTGGCGCAGGGAATTGACGATAGGGGAGAATGTACCCGAGAATCCGGCATTGAGAGGTGTGAAGGAACTCATCGCAAAGATGGCAGACACGCTGCCCATCGCCTTTATCTCGTCTGTTGATGATGAAGGCTTCCCCTGTACCAAAGCCATGCTTGCACCACGAAAGCGAGAAGGCATCAAAACATTCTATTTCACCACAAACACTTTTTCCCTCCGCGTGGCTCACTACAAGGCAAACTCCAAGGCATGCATATATTTCTGTGATGCCGAAGGTTTCAAGGGCATTATGCTGCGTGGCACAATGAAAGTGCTCACCGATGCTAAGTCGAAAGAGATGATTTGGTGCGATGGTGACGAGCAGTATTATCCCGGCGGCGTGACCGACCCCAACTACTGTGTACTGAAATTCACCGCCACCGATGGCCGTTTCTATAGCGATTACTATCCACGTAGTTTTGTGCTTTAATGAGAGAATTTGTTAATTCGAAATAATGGCAATAACTGAAGACAGGCTTAGACAGACATTCAGTGAGGGTGGGGCACAGGAGATATATCAAGAGATTAAGGCTAATGGTGACTTCCTCGGCTTTGCCCGTCAATACGCATTTAGTCAAGATTACCGTGTGGCAAGGAGCGCTTTGTGGGGACTGACCAAAGCCACCGACGAAGAAGAGGCACAACTGCAGGTGATGCTCAACGAAATGATTGACCAAGCCTTACAAACGGATAATTCGTCTGTCAGGCGGTTGACCCTGAACATCATCGAGCGATTGAAGATGGACGAAGAAGACCTGCGAACGGACTTCCTTGATTTCTGCTTCGAACACATGGTCAGCATAGAGGAATTTCCCGGCATACAGACACTCTGTATGAAACTCGCCTATCGTATGTGCAGTTTTTACCCCGAACTGATGGGCGAGATGAAACGCACCCTTGACGCGATGGAGATAGAATATTACAAACCAGCTGTGAAAAGCCTCAGAAACAGGATTCTCAAAAGATTAAGCATATAAAAAACGATTATATGAAACGGCATGAGTTTAGAATGGTTGCACTGATGGCTGCAATGCTGATGACAGTTTCAGCATTTGCCCAGAACCAAAATATTACTGGCCATGTCACTGACGAAAACGGCGAAGTAATGCCCTTCGTGAATGTGATGCTGCTCTCACTCCCTGATTCGACCTTTGTTCAAGGCACTGTAACCGACAAACAAGGCTCTTTCAGTCTGACAACCGAAGAAAAGGACGGCCTGCTGAAAGTGTCATGTGTGGGTTACCAAACCCAATACACAAAGGCTGTCAACGGCCAGACCATACAAATGACAATGGACGCACAACTGCTCGGCGAAGTGGAAGTGAAAAGCCAGTTGCCACAAACGCGGCTGACAGGCAACTCGATGATTACAACAGTCCAAGGCTCGGTGCTCGAAGATTCCGGGACGGCACAAGAGATGCTGACCAAAGTACCTGGAATGACAGGCAGCGAGAATGGTTTGGAGGTCTTAGGAAAAGGCGCACCTATTATCTATATCGACGGGCGACTGATGCGCGACGAAAGCGAGCTGTATCGCATGCGAAGCGACGAAATCCGCGATGTGGAAGTCATCAATAACCCTGGAGCGCAATACGATGCCACGGTGAAGGCAGTGGTACGCATCCGTACCAAAAAGCAGAAAGGCGACGGTCTCAGCCTTGATTTGAACATTACCGACGACCAGGACCTGCAGTACGGTTTCAACACGCCACGAGGAAAACTTGGAATGAACTACCGCAAAAACGGTGTAGATGTGTTCGGCTCAGTTTACTATAGGCACATGGACTATCGCCAATACAGCGCTTTGGAGGAGATTGCCAACACCACAAAAGTGTTCCGTCAAGAGGGTCCATACACCATGACATGGAAGAATAACCAATTGGTATATACAGCTGGTGTCAACTGGCAAGTCTCCGACAATCATTCTATAGGTATCCGTGCCGACCTTACGCATTATCTCGGCGGCGAGAACAAGGTCATTTACGATGAGGATGTCTTCGAAAACGATGTCTTCCTTGACCATCTTTACAGCGAGCAGACCAGCATGGAAAGCAAACCGCTCGGCATCCTCACCAACGCGTACTACAGCGGCACTGTTGGCAAACTCGGCATCGACTTCAACTTCGACTTTATGAAAAACGCCATCTACACTGACCGCGAAAACGTGGAAAAAAGCCTGATAGAAGATGACTTCGTAAAAAGCAAGTCTGGAGCGGAGAGCCGCCTCTATGCCTCCAAGTTGGTGCTTTCCTATCCCGTTTGGAAAGGAAGCATCGAGGCTGGTACAGAGATGACTTTCGCCAAGCGTCACAACACCTATTGGATTGACAAGCAAACAATTGCCAACACTGATGCCGACATCGTGGAAAACAATATTGCCACCTTCGCGCAATATGCCTGCGACTTTGGGAGATGGGGACAGGCCAGCGTGGGGATGCGATACGAACACACGCTCTTGGACTACAGGGACGTGATTAACAACGATTTCCTATATCGTCCACAAGACGAGTTCTTCCCAACGGCATCCTATTCCGTTACATTGGGTAAGGTGGAGATGGGCCTGTCGTATGGCATGAAGACAACCCGCCCAAGTTTCTTTGCAATGAATGACGCAGTCACCTACATCAGTCGTTACTCCATGCAAGCGGGCAACTCACAATTGCTCAATGAGCGTATTCAGGAACTCACGCTGAATGTATCCTATAAATGGCTCATGTTCTCGGCCTCTTACGGAAAGTGCAAACACGCCATCACACAGTGGGCATACCTCACCGATGACGATGCAGCACTCATCAAGCATATCAACCTCGACAAGCCTGTGAACACTATCGGTGCGTTCATTTCCGCCACACCGCGAGTGGGCATTTGGTCGCTCAACGCCACTGCAGGCATTGAAAAACAAGACCTTTGGCTCGATGTTGAAGACATCCACACGCCTGAAGGAACTCGCAGGGTCTATTTTGACAAGCCAGTCTTTACTTTCAATGCCTTCAACACTTTCAGTTTCAAATACAACTGGAGAATTGATGTCAACTTCATGTTCCGTTCACATGGAAATCAATTGAATTTCTACAACGATTACGACTATGCAAACCTTGGTTTTTACGTGCAGAAAAGTTTCCTGAAAGACAAGTCTCTCACTGTCCGCGCCGCTGTGCTCGACATCCTGCAACACTGTGGCATGAATGAATACAGCGACATGGGATATTACCAAATCCAACAAAACAACGTCTTCTCGACACAAAAATTCCAAGTCTCAGTGTTCTATCGGCTGAACTCGGCACGCAGCAAATACAAGGGGACAGGTGCAGGCAAAGATACGCAGGAAAGAATGAAATCGTAATAAGAAAAATGTCCATATTATATTTTTTTCGAAACAGATAATAATAGTACTTTTGCCGCCGTTAATTGTCAAGTTAAATTGTTAATTAAAAAACGATGCCCCGATGTTATATAACAGTGGTAAAATCAAAATGAAAAAGTATTTTGTAATTATTATTTCAACAGTAATTTTGTTTGCTTTCGGCGGATGCCAAAAATTTGCTGGCGAGCCAATCACAAAGGATTTCAGCATTTCAAATGATTACACTTCACTTGAAGTGGAGGATGCGTTTGATGTCATCGTCAGCGACTTGGCAACCCAAGTCACAGTTACGGCTGGCGAATATGTCATGCCGAATGTGGTGGTGGAAATCGTCGATAATACCTTGAAAATCTATCTCAAAGGTTGGCATACCAGCTATGGAACGGATATGAAAGTGATGTTGCCATATAACGCTAATTTGAGAAGTGTTGACCTGTCGGGGGCTTCGAGTTTTCAGTCGGGATATGGACTTAAGGGGTCAAAGATTGAAGTGGCTCTCTCGGGTTCTTCCGATTTTGATGGCAACATTGATGCCGATGAGGTTGACATCGACCTTTCGGGTGCCTCCAATTTTAATGGTAATATTTTAGCAGATAAAATCGACCTGGACCTCACGGGCAGTTCCGACATCAAGGGGCTTGTGGATGCCAACAAGCTTGACATTGACCTAAGCGGTGCCTCGGATGCAACCCTTGAAGGACAAGTCGGCACGCTAAAGGTTGAATTGTCAGGGTCAAGCGACATTGAAAAGAAGGTGGTTGAAAAACGATATGCTCTCGTCTGCGAGTTATGCGAAGGAACGATTTCTGGTGCAAGCAATGCCTACATCCATTGTGACGGCGAAATCAAAGTCAGCCTCTCCGGTGCCAGCGACCTACATTTCACGGGCAGCGCCTTCACTGGTGACAGCAGCACTTCTGGCAGTTCGCACATCTATCATGATGTCCTATAAAAACATTTAACCAACCTTTTCGCCCAATACACACCACCGCACAAACGGTATGCGTTTTATAACCTCGTTCAACAACGGTGAAAGCGTGAAAACCGCTACGGCCAAAATAAGATACATTGCCACTGGCGGTAGTGAGGTGTACATTTTCATCATGTAGCCCAACGAGGCAATCACCAAATAATGGACAATATAGATTCCATAGCTTGAGCGTGTCATATATCCTGCAAAGCGTCCCGTTCTATCGAACTTGGCTTTGAACCATCCCATCAAGGCGAGGCACATAAGCCAGCCGTAGAGGCAGTTGAGCCAGTTGCCAAGGTACTGCGGAGAAGTGTTGTCCTGCCCAAAGGTGGTGACGACCAGCGCCGTGCCGCTTGCCACAGCACAGACCATCAGTGGAATCCACCACTTGCCAAGGTTTTTTTGCACTTTGTCGTGGGTGAACACAAAATAGCCCATCAGGAAAAGGATAAGGTAGAATAGCGGCTTGTATAGGTTATAAAGCCCGTCAGCCGATTCTGGACGGGGATTCTTAATGAGCGTCTGCTCGCCAGCCCAAAACAGTACACCAAGCATAATAATGAGGACGAGATTTGCATTGCCGCACAAGCTCCAAATCTTGTTCTTTTTGTCAATCGCACGTACAAAAAGCAACACAAGGCAAAGCAGCCACAAAACTTGAATGAACCATAATGGGCCGATGCCCGACAACGAATAAGCAAAATACATGATAATACGCTGTATGAAAACTGGTACGTTCTCCGGAATTCCAGCAAAAGGGTTGTTGCCTTGTACAACAGCAGCAACATGCGTATTGAAATAGCCCGTCATCCATTGGAAGACGAACAAGCCTATCGTGGATGGAACCAGCAACTTACGTGTACGCGAACGGAACCATTGTCCAGCCGGTTGTTTGTCCAAAGCGTATTTTGCACTGATGCCCGCCAGCAGGAATAGTAGCGGCATAAACCACGGATAAAGAACATACATCAGCACATCCTGATACTGAGGCACCTCGGGGTAATGGCCAAAACCGCCAATGCCACCGAAAACCCCTTTGTTGTTGTAGAAATAAATTACGTGGTACAACAGCACCAAAAGCACAGTTGTCCAGCGAAGATTGTCAATCCAATGTTTACGTTCCATAATCATTCCCCCCCAAGCATTTCGCTTATCTTATCCTGAAAAATTTCTGTTTTCACCACGGCCATGCCTCTTTTATCACCAAGTACCAGCAGGCTGTCGCCTGTCTTTATGCCGTAAATCTCACGTGCCTCTTTAGGGATGACTATCTGTCCCTTTTCACCCACTTTCACCACTCCGAAAATGTATTTTTCTGTATCCGAAACCATAATATTTGTATAATTTTTATAACTTTTCTTACAAACAGCAAAAATATATTTTTTTCTTACAAATTACAAACGACGATCAAATATTTTTTTGCATGAATATTCCATATCGGATTTTTTTGTAACATTGCACCGCCAAAGAAAAATATATGAAACTGAACCTGATAATTTTTGTCTCACAACTCTCAAAGCAAGAGACTGCATTAGAAGAACATAAGGATATTCTCGACAGACTGAATGCTGAATATGACATACATTATGTTAACCCGGAAGATTTGGAGAAACCTTTGGAAGAAGGAGCAACTATGGTCTTCATAGGAAGTGGCGGGGTGGAAGAGCTTGTCTCAGCTGTGATTGACAAACTGCCGAAATACGTGCTTTTAATAGCTGACGGACTGAAGAATTCCTTTGCGGCATCGTTGGAAATACTTTCATGGATGCGACTGAACAACCGTAACGGACGAGTCATTCATGGAGACTTGAACTATATGATGCGTACTATCTCAGATTATGTGTTGGCATACAATGCCTTGCAGAGGCTTCAAGGACAGAGGGTCGGTGTTATCGGCAAACCGTCAAGCTGGCTTATAGCAAGCAACATCGATTATAAGTTCATTGAAGACAAATGGAATGTAAAACTCGTTGATCTGCCATTGGATGATGTCATCAGCAGGTATGAGAAAATTGAGGATGTTGAAGTGGAAAAATTGGCTGATAAATTTATTAATAATTCCATCAAGATGATAGAGCCGAACAGAGATGATGTGCTCAAGGCAATGAGACTATATAAAGCAATTAAACAAATAATTGAAGACAATAGGCTTAATGCTTTCACACTCAATTGCTTCGATTTAATACCAATAACTAAAACAACAGGCTGTTTAGCCTTAGCCATATTAAATGAAGAAGGCTTTCCTGCTGGTTGCGAAGGGGATATACAGACCATCCTGACCATGCTTGTTGTCAAGGCCGTGACAAACGAGCCAAGTTTCATGGCCAATCCGTCAAAAATTATCGACAACGACAATCATAAAATGATTTTTGCGCATTGCACCATTGCCCCATGCATTACAGAAAAATATATCATCCGTTCTCATTATGAATCACTTAGCGGAGTTGCCATAGAAGGAATTGTCAGTCCGCAGGATGTTACAATACTCAAATGCGGCGGCCGGAATATGGAACGTTATTTCATATCCGATGCAAAATTATTGGAATGCACTTCGAACCCAAATATGTGCAGAACACAGATGCTCCTTCGTCTTGCCGAACCTTTGAATTATTTCCTTGAACAAAGTATCGGCAACCACCATGTCATTGTAAAAGGCAGCCACAAAAGTGAGATAGAAGCACTGCTTAAAATATTAAACAGATAAGCATTGCATGTCAAAAGAGTAATATCTCTGTATGAGGCGGTGTTGGTGATGCGGCAGCAGAATCCTCAAATCTCCGCATAAACTCATCTTCTGAAATCACTGGTATTCCAAGTTGACGTGCCTTCTGATTTTTTCCAGAGGTACTCTGCAAATCGTTGTTGATGAGATAATTTGTGCTTTTTGAAACAGAACCTGTCACTTTTCCGCCCTGCGATTCAATGTATGCCTTAAGTTCATCGCGATTCTTGTAGTGATGAACATCTCCAGTTATGACGAACGTCAGTCCGTTACATTTGTTGCCTGAAGCAGTTTTCTGAGTTTCCTTAATCTGCACTTCCTCCATTATAAGTCCGAATATTCGCATATTCTCCGCATCATGACACCATTGCACGAATGCCTTACTCTTCTCCGGACCTATTCCATTTATTGACGAAAAGAATTCCTCATCAGATGTTTCCTGTGCTTTTTGGAACAGGTCTTTGAAAGTATATTCAGAGAGCAGACGTTTGGCAACATCGGGACCGACCATAGGAATGCTCAAGGCGTAAATCATTCCCGTATCTGTGACTGTCCTTGCACGTCTGATTGCCTCCGAAAGGTTCCGGACACTTTTTTCGCCGAATCCGTCAAGTCTCATCATTACCTCCCTATGTTCCATCAATCTGTATATGTCAGCATAGTTTTTTATCCACCCCTCATTGATGAAACGGTCAAGTGTGCTTTCCGAAATTCCATCAATATTGACGCCCTGTTTGGAAACGAACCTGGTAAATTTCCGCAGTTTTTTTGCGGCACAGTCGGGGTTGGTGCATCGCAGTGTTTTTGTGTCAGAATTGTCGGAAATGCGGACTGTTGCTGGTGAACCACATATAGGACACGTTTCAGGCACATGAAATTCACCGTTAGTCTTAACCACATTGATTACCTTTGGAATTATCTTGTTAGACTTGATAACTGATAACACTGTACCTCTGTCACCCATTCCAAGTCGCTCACATTCAGAAATATTGCAGAGACTTGCGCGTTTTACGATGGTGCCTTCCAATTCGACGGGGTCGAATACTGCGACAGGGGTTATTGTCGATGCGGCACAACTCCATTCAATATGGTCAAGTGTGGTTTCTGCGGATTCATCTTCCCATTTGAAAGCATATCCGGCTCGTGTGGCATGATGTCCTGTGATACTGCCTGTATTTGCATAGTCCGTATCATCAAATGTGATTACGAGACCATCCACAGGATAGGGGTTCTCGTTGGATGTGACTTTATGCGTCCATCTTTCAATCAATGTCTCAATATTCTGAAAGTCAGGATTACCCACAAATTCTTTGTCAACAGTTGAGAACCCTTGCTCCGAAAGAAAATCGATTCTTTTGCCCCATGAAACAATCTCATTATCGGAATAAACGAGTGTGAATGGAATCCAATGTATTCTGCGGCGTTTCACTTCCTCGATATCCTTCAGCGTCAATGAGCCGCTGGCAAGATTTCTCGGATTGGCATAACTCTCACCCGATTCCAAGCGGAAACGTTCAAAATCCTCATAGCTAATCACTGCCTCGCCACGGATTACAACGTGTCCTTTTTCCTTTATTTCAGGAAGAATACCATTAACAGCAGATGCAAGATGAGTGATATTTGTGCCGATATGTCCGTCACCTCTTGTGACGACCTTTGTAAGTCTGCCGTTGTCGTATGTGACCACCAAGGTAAGTCCATCGAGTTTCCAGCTCATCCATATCGGACGTCCTTCTGCCCATTTCACAATATCTTCCGGCCTTTTGGTTTTCGCCAACGAGAGGGCGGGAAACTCATGAGCTTCTTTCTGACCGTTTTCCGGAGCCGAACTAACATTGTGGGTGGGACTGTCTTCAAGCACAATTCCTGTCTCTTCCTCAAGTTTCTTCAGTTGGTCGAACATGGCGTCCCATTCAAAGTCGGTCATCCTTTCCGGTTTTCCGCCATAATATGCCTCAGATGCCTTATTTAGACTTGCTATCAGTTCGCGCATCTGTTCAACTTTATTATCTGTCATATTTCTTTGATTATGCCTTTGCAAAGTCTGCAATGAATATTCATTCTGCAAACTTAAACATTTTTTCCCATATAACTTTGCAAAAAGTGAGACAAAGGATTTCATCTATCAAAAATAAAATTAACTTTGCACCGAATAAATGAAATAGGATATTAATAACTATAATCAAATAAAAATGACCAAGAAAATTACATTACTCGCAGTGTTGCTCATGCTTTCACTGACATCATTTGACCTGATGGCGAACAAATACGCCGTCTATTTTACCGACAAAAACAACTCTCCTTACAGCATTAACTATCCTGAGGAATTTCTCTCGCAACGTTCAATAGCTCGCAGAGCAAGATTTGGCATTGCAGTCAACACACAGGATCTGCCTGTAAATCCATCATACGTACAGCAGGTCACATCACTTGGTGCGACACTGATTCACACCAGTCGCTGGCTCAACTGTGCCATTGTTTCCTGCACTCAAAATGTAGCAAACCAAATTGCAGGACTTGACTTTGTTTCTGAAGTCGTTTATGTCGCACCGGCCAATTCCAAAGAGCCGTCAAAGTTTGCGAACAAATTGGATTCTCAGATAAAGCCGTTGGAAAAAGGCGCAAAAACTGACTATAACTATGGCAATGCATACGGGCAGATATCCCAGATAAATGGTATTCCTGTTCACCAGCAGGGATATACCGGTCAGGGTGTTCTGATAGCAATTCTCGATGGTGGCTTCAACAATGCCAACAATGTTTCTGCCATGAGCCATATCTATAATGAAGGAAGATTGCTTTACACACAGGATGTGGTAAATCCGGGTGGGAGTGTTTATGCTTCCAACACAAGCAATCACGGTACAAATGTATTTTCTTGTATCGGTGCAAAATTACCCGGACAGATGGTTGGAACTGCTCCTGACGCAGAGTTTGCTCTTATCAGAACTGAAGATGGGGATACAGAATACCTGATAGAATGTTACTACTGGGTAGTAGGCGCGGAGGCAGCCGACAGCATAGGGGCAGATCTTATAACCTCTTCATTGGGATATCAGTCATTCGATGATTCATCAATGGATTTCACTCACGAAGACCTTGACGGTGAAACAACCCCTTCAAGTATTGGTGCCATGGCAGCAGTCGCAAGAGGAATTTTCGTTTCCGTCAGTGCTGGTAATACAGGCGATCAATCATTCCCATGGGTTTCAACGCCTTCAGATCCAACATCAGTTCTCTGCGTAGGCGCCTGCACTTCCTCCGGAAGCATCGCATACTTCAGCTCAATAGGCCCTAATGGCGCCGGTGACCCTAAACCGGACGTACTGGCACTCGGCTACAACAGCACAGTCATCACGCCTTCAGGCAATGTATCAACAGCCAGCGGTACTTCTTTTGCATGTCCTATCACTTCAGGCATGATAGCATGTCTGCTTCAGGCGAATCCTTCAGTGACTCCAGAAGAAGTCCTGAACATCGTTAATGCAACCGGCAACAGATACCCAGTCCATGACAATGCTTACGGATGGGGCATTCCTGATTATGCAGAAGCTCTCCAAGGTGTTCTCGCTATCGGCGACCTCAAATTCAAGGGAATGGTAATACATGATGAATCAGGCAACAACGACGGTTACCTTAACCCTGGTGAAACTGCAAGCGTTGACGTTATAATCCTCAACAAAACCGACAATGTGGTTTCCGATATCGTACTTTCTTTCGCAACAACAGATCCTTTCATAACACTGGATTCCGAGCCAATCGAGCTTGCCGACTTCACTGCCAACGAAACACGTACCATTCCGAACGCATTTACAGTAACTCTTTCCGAAGACGCTATGCCTAAGTACTCTGCAAAAGTGGTAGGCACAATAGAATGCAACACCGGAAACATAGTTTCCAATCTCGAAATAATCGCATATAATCCGTATCTCGTTCTCTATGCTACCGCCATAATCAATGATGACAACGGCGACAATATTCTTGACCCGGGTGAAACAGCCGACATGTATGTATATGTCCTCAATGAAGGCAACAGACCAGCAGTTAGTATGTATGGTGCGCTCTCATCCACTTCCGATCTGATTACAATCAACACACCGTCAAAACTTTATGGTACAATTGCAGGTGACAATTTCCGGTATTCTTCTTTCAATATAACCTTAAGTGAAGATGCCGACCCATCAACCCTCGACCTTCCTTTCAACTTGGCATTGAACGGTTCAAACTATTCACAAAACATTGAATTCTCATTCCAAAACACCTGCAACATCATATTCAATCTTCACGATTCTTACGGGGACGGCTGGAACGGTGCTAATTTAATTGCAACTTTCAGCGATAGCAGTCCATCACAGACTATGACCATAGCTTCAGGAAGTTCAGCAACATATACGGTGGGCGTATCAACAGGAACAACTGTGACACTTACCTGGCAGTCAGGCAGTTGGGATTCAGAATGTTCATTCGACGTGACATACGAAGACGGCACACAAATATATTCCATAAGTCATCCGTCTTCAGGTGTGATTACATCATTTGTCGTTTCATGCAGCGGAGGAAATCTTCCTGTTTACTGTCTTGCACCTGTAAATATTGATTCTGAACTCGGTGGCGACTACATCACTCTCACATGGGAGGCTCCTGAAGATGCAACTCCAAGCTACTATCTGATATTTAGGGATGGCGTGAACATTGATTTGGTTTACGGAACGACATATACAGATGAAGGACTTGATCCTGGGATTTACTGTTATTCAATTGAAGCTGATTATTCCGATGGCTGCCGTTCAGAACTCACCGAAGAAGTCTGCGTTGACCTGTATATTACTGGTATCATGGGCGATGCTGACAACAACGGAATCGTAAACGTAAGCGATTTAATGAGTATGGTTAGTTATATCCTTGAAAGTGACCCGCATCCGTTCATCTTCAGCAACGCTGATGTCAATATTGATGGTGTAATTAATGTGTTTGACATCATCAAAACTGTAAACATTATTTTCAATAACGGCAAGTAATCATGAGAAGGGTTCTTTTTCCGTTATTGCTTTTGCTTTTTGCAGCAAATTTCATCTGCAATGCCCAGACAAAAAAGGCCATCATGGAGGATTCCGTGCTGGATGCACCACAATATGCAGTGTATTTCACAGACAAGAACGGCACTCCTTACAGCGTTGACAATCCACTTGAGTTTCTTTCGCAAAGAGCTTTGGACAGACGTGCAATGCGAGGAATGGCTGTTAATGAAGACGACCTGCCAGTAAGTCCGACATACGTTGCCGGACTTACCGCCACAGGCGCTTTCGTGAAATGGACAAGCCGATGGGGTAATCTTGCAATAGTATGTGCAACCGACAATGTCATCCAGCAGATCAGTGAATTGCCGTACGTGGATTCGATAGTTTATATCAAACCTTCACTTGACAAGATTCAGACACAGAGTCATAACAACTCAAAATGGGACAATGAGTTTTATCAAGAATATTCTGGTGGAAACAACAAAGTTGATTACGGTGCTGCGTCAGCTCAGATAGAACAAATTAACGGTGTGCTCGTCCACGATGCCGGTTATCGGGGTGAGGGCATACTTATAGCGGTCATTGACGCCGGATTCAGAAACCTAAATCAGATTCCTGAATTTCAGCCGCTTTTCGAGTCCGGCAGGGTAGTGTTTGAAAAGGACATCGTTGAAATAGGCGGCAATATCTACAGTGGCTCAAGCCATACTCACGGTACTGCAGTAACTTCAACCATGGCAGTCAACAGTCCGGGCTCCTTTGTCGGCACAGCTCCGGATGCCTCATACGCCTTTATCAGAACCGAAGACGGTGCGACTGAATATCTTGTCGAAGAATACAACTGGATAGTAGGTGCCGAAATGGCTGACAGCATCGGAGCTGACATCGTCAACTCATCACTCGGCTATTCCACTTTTGACGACCCTAACATGCAAATCCCTTATTCACAGATGGACGGCAATACTTGCATTTCATCAATAGCTGTAAAACGGCTCACAGAACGCGGTGTTCATGTGGTGGTCAGTGCCGGGAACTCCAATGGTGACGAGGAATGGCCATGGATTGGAACTCCTGCCGATGCAGTCGAAGGCATGGCAATTGCTGCCGTTGACCCTCAAGGGAATATAGCAAGTTTCAGCTCCCTCGGTCCAAATGGCGCCGGGGATCCAAAGCCTAATGTGGCCGCATGTGGTCTGTACTGCACCGTTATCAATGCAAACGGCACAATCGAATATTCCGCCGGAACTTCCATATCAAGTCCTATCACCTGCGGCATGGTGGCATGTCTCATCCAGGCTTCTCCTATGACAACACCCGCAGAAATGATGGACATTGTCCAACAACACGCCGACAGATATCCCAATACAAGCATCTATTATGGTTATGGAATCCCTGATTTCGGCGCATCTTTAAATGAACTTGATGGGATAAATGATAAAGAAAACCTGTCTTTCACTCGAATATATCCCAACCCTTCGGATGATGAAATCAATGTTTCATGCAAGATGCAGCCTATCAGCACAATACGTGTCCTTGACATTGCCGGTCGCTGCATAAACGATATCTCAGTAAATGACTATTTCGCAAAAATGAGTGTGAAAAACATTCTATCAGGGATAGTTTTCATTGAAATCCGACTGGCTGACGGAAAAACTGAAACAAGAAAGATTATTGTCAGATAAATGAATTGTGAAACTTTTGGACGACATCTCGTCATAGAAACCTCAGGCGCTTCGCATGACCAATTCATGGAACTGGTCATAAAAAACTTTCCGAAAGGAATATATGTCGATTATAATCTGATTGACAGTGACTTGGCAAGACGTCGTCCACACAACGAATATGACACACAACGGAAAGAACGTGACACATATCACGTTCTTTTTGGTATTGACAAAGGTGTAACTGATGGGGAAAACATTGTCATACGCGTGAACAATGGCGAAATGGATGGTTCCAAATACGATTATTTGAAAAACTTTTATCGCCCGTCCCATGCTGATTTCGTTTATGAAAAGAAATATGGAGAAACCATCCCTAACGGCGGTGGAAGATTTTCGGCACGTGAGACAGTAACACGCGTAATTGCCGGTTCATTTGCAAAGATGCTGATAAACAGACTAATCCAAAAATCATCTAAAGATGAAGTTGAATTTCAGACATGGGCATATTCTATTGGAGACATTGTTCAAACCACATTCAAACAGGATCTCAACAGTCAAATGAAAGCTCTGCTTATGGATATCAAAGCGCAGCGGGATTCCATAGGTGGGAGTGTAAGGTGCATAATAAAGAATTTCCCGGCTGGGGTAGGAGAGCCTGTGTTCAACAAACTGCATGCTGCTCTCGCGTATGGAATAATGAGCATTCCGGCGGCAAGAGCCTTTGAAATCGGAAGAGGGGTCGAAGCCGGCAAAATGAGAGGAAGCCAACACAATGACCCATATATTTCCGATGAAAGAACAAAGACTGTAAGACCTGCAAAAAACGATGCCGGCGGCATCATCGGTGGCATTTCCACCGGTGAGGATATCATCCTGACGGTACATTTCAAACCAATTGCCTCAATAATGCAACCACAGCATACTGTCAACAAGAAAGGGGAGAATGACATATTGCAAATCACTGGATATCACGATGTGTGCTGTGTCCCGCGTGCAGTGCCAGTTGTGGAGGCAATGGCTGCAATAGTGCTCGCTGACGAACTTTTAGGCAGTTGCCAAGATAAATGATTTTTACCTGTTTCATTTTTGAAAAAAAATATCTACCTTTGCAACCGCTTTTTTAATTGCGGGTGTGGCGAAATTGGTAGACGCGCTAGACTTAGGATCTAGTTCCGAAAGGAGTATGGGTTCGAGTCCCCTCATCCGCACTTTTTTCAAATAATAACTCGAATAAGGAATATATGAATATTACAAGAGAAACTGCTGAAGACAAACTTACAGCAACAATTAAAATTGAAATGCAAAAAGCTGACTATTCAGCTAATGTTGACAAAATATTGAAAGATTATCAGAAACGTGCCAATATGCCGGGTTTCAGACCAGGTAAAGTGCCTTTCAGTCTTATAAGCAAAATGTACCGCAGCGCAGTAACCGCTGATGAAGTGAATAAACTTGTCTCGGAACAACTGTCCAAATATATCGCCGACAATGACCTGCACATACTCGGCAGTCCGATGAACAGCAGCGACAAACAGGAGCAGATTGATTTCGATGTAATGGAAAATTTTGACTTTTACTTCGATGTAGCCCTTGAACCTCAGTTTGACGTCACTTTTGACGGATTGAAACCTGTTACCCGATATGAAATCCTAATCGGTGAGGACATGGTAAAAAAATATGTTGACGACACCCGCATGAGAATGGGTAAAGACATTGAACCTGAAACAGTTGAAGCAGGAGACAACCTTTTTGGACAATTCATTCAACTTGATGGGGACAAAAATGTTCTCGAAAACGGCATAACCCATTCAGCGTCAATCTCCGTCAATAAAATAGAAGATGAGGAAAACCGCAAAAAATTCATCGGAATGAAACAAGGTGACACAATCATATTCAACCCGATGGAATATTTCAACGATGAAAACGCAGTGGCTAGAATGCTTGATATCAACGTCAACATTGCCAAAAACATGAAATCGGATTTTTCATATACTATTGACAGAATCACAAGAAGAGTGCCTGCCGAAATATCCGAAGAATTCTTCGACAAAGTATTTCCTAACGGCAACATTCATTCTATGGCAGAATTCGAAGACAAGATAAGAAACGATGCGAAAGTTTCTTTCTCCTCAGAAACCGACAAAAAGTTCATGAATGACTGCATTGACGCTTTAGTTGAAAAATACAATTTCCCGCTTCCTGAGGAATTCATGAAACGCTGGATTCTATCAAGACAAAACGAAGACGATAAGAATTCCATCACCAAAGAGGAACTTGATGCCGATTTCGAAGAAAAATATGCAAAAAGCATAAGATGGCAGGTGATTGAAAATCTGATTGTAAAGCAGAACCAGTTAAATGTCACTAAAGATGATGTGAGAAAGCATCTGATTTCATTGTTCATTGGTCAGACTGGCATGGATGCCGAAGACAAGGAGTCCGAACAAAGAGCTGCAACTTTCGTTGATGATTTCATGAGCAAGGAAGAAAACCTCGAACAGATAAACAGTGTCTATGACCATTTGATGGAAGCTAATATCATCAAACTTTTCGGTGATAAGATGCAAATTGAGACCAAGGAAACCAGTTATATGGATTTCATAAAGATACTTTATCCTGTTCCTGAAACTCCAGCAGAAGATAAGCCAGCTGAGGAGAAACCTGCTGAAACAGAAAACAAATAATTACACTATAATTTTTACAGATTATGAAAAACGACTTTCAGAAATATGCTTTCTACAACAGGGGTATAAGCAGTGTGACTTTAAGCAATTATACATCTGCAATAAACAGAAAATTGAGGTCGAACCTTGTCAATTCAGTCTCAAACAGTTATATATCGCCAATGATTGTTGAGGAACGCCAGCTCAACGTTGCAACGATGGATGTCTTCTCACGTCTTATGGTTGACAGAATCATATTTCTCGGTGTTCCTATAGATGATGAAGTTGCCAATATCATTGAGGCCCAGTTGCTTTTCCTCGAGTCAAGTGATCCGAGCCGCAACATCAGCATCTACGTGAATTCACCTGGAGGTTCAGTATATTCAGGACTCGGAATCTATGATACAATGCAGTATATCAACTCACCTGTGTCAACCATCTGTACAGGTATAGCTGCATCTATGGCTGCTGTACTGCTCTGTGCTGGCGAAAAAGGCAAGCGCAGCGCACTGCCTCACTCAAGAGTCATGATTCATCAGCCGATGGGTGGTGCAGAAGGACAGGCATCAGACATAGAAATCGAAGCAAATGAAATAATCAAACTCAAAAAGGAACTATATCAGATAATCGCCAACCATTCAGGACAGCCTTTTGAAAAAATCTGGGCTGATGCCGACCGCGACTGTTGGATGACAGCTCAGGAGGCTAAGGACTATGGAATGATTGACGATATTCTCGTCAAACAAGCTCATTAATGGATTATTGCTCTTTTTGCGGAAGGTCAAGAAAGGAAATTCAGGGACAGTTGTTCGCATCAAATGTCGCTGGAGTATTCATTTGTAGTGACTGTATAGAATTCGGCCACAAAATTATCGAGGAATCCCTCGAAGATGAAAAAAACAAGACACATAAAAAGACCCAGAAGCTTGCATTAGATGAAAAATTACGCAAGCCACTGGAAATCAAAGAGTTTCTTGACACATACGTTATCGGTCAAGATGAAGCCAAACGTATTCTTTCAGTTGCAGTATATAACCACTATAAACGCATCATATATACTGACAAACTCAAAAACAACAAAAAGGATAAGGAACTTGAAATAGACAAGTCGAATGTTATCCTCGTCGGACCGACAGGTACGGGCAAAACACTGCTGGCACAGACTATAGCCAAGATGCTTGATGTACCGTTCTGCATTGCCGATGCAACAGTAATCACTGAAGCCGGCTATGTGGGTGAAGATGTGGAGACCATACTCACCCGTCTGCTTCAGGTTGCCGACTATAACGTTGAAGCCGCTGAAAAGGGTATAGTCTTCATTGACGAAATCGACAAGATTTCAAGAAAAAGTGACAATCCATCCATAACTCGAGATGTGTCCGGTGAAGGTGTCCAGCAGGCACTGCTCAAACTACTTGAAGGAACTATCGTCAACGTTCCGCCACAAGGCGGCAGAAAACATCCGGAACAGGAATTCATACAGATAAACACCAAAAACATATTGTTTATCGCCGGTGGGGCATTCGACGGAATCGAACGCAACATAGCCTCACGCCTGCGTACAAACATAGTCGGCTACAATGTTGAAAAAGACTCTGTTGACAGAGATAATCTTCTCCAGTATATTTCTCATCAGGATCTCAAGTCATACGGACTTATTCCTGAAATAGTCGGACGTATGCCTGTCATCGCCCATCTTAACGAATTAAGCTGCGATGACATGAAACGTATCCTTATCGAACCGAAAAATGCCTTGACGAAACAGTATATCCATCTTTTCAAGATGGACGGCATAAAACTCACCTTCGACAATGAGGCAATTGAAACGATTGTCAATACAGCCTTGTCACTGAAAATTGGTGCAAGAGGACTCCGTTCGCTCATGGAAGCCATACTCGACGACGCCATGTTCGAACTTCCTTCCATGGAAGACGTGAAAAGCCTCAGAATCACCAAAGAATATGCTGAGGAAAAACTGTCAAGAATCAACGTGAAGAAAATGGCGCTATAAAGTCATGCAGAAGACAAATAATCATTTTGGCATGATTTTGGATATAACATTGTAAAACAATGTTGCCATGATGAAATATATTGCAAATTATATAGTTGTCATATCATTTGTTTTTTTTGCCGGACTACAATCATCCTTCGCACAGGAAAACACGGATTCAGTTCGGTATAATCCTTTCATTATGACAATTCAGATAGAGGACGGTGACACAGTGCTTCACTGTGACCTCAAACCTGTGACTGTACTACCCGAGAAACATTTCGCAAATAAGCGTGAAGAAATACGGTACAACAAACTCATGAAAAATGTGATAAAGGTGTATCCGCTTGCTAAAACTGCCGGCGAACTGCTCGAATCATACGCGCCAATCCTTGACACACTGCCGACAAAAAAAGCCAGGGACACATATTTCGACATTATCGAAAATGAACTATGGACAAAATACGGCAACCAGGTCAAAAACCTCACATCAAGTCAGGGTATTGTTCTGATTAAGCTAATTGACCGCGAGTGCAGCAAATCCTCATATCAAGTCATTAAAGATTTCCGGGGAGGTTTCTCTGCCTTTTTCTATCAGGCGATAGCAAGACTGTGGGGCTATAACTTGAAAAGCAAATACGATGCTGAAGGAGAAGACAAGGAAATCGAAGAAATCGTACTGATGATTGAAAATGGGATAATATGAATTCGTAAAATAAAAATTGGAATGCCTTGGGGAAGATTGCGGTGGCGAACATAGCACGATAGAGTTCAGCAGCCTTCAAGTCATTATCCTCGTTCTGCATAAGAACAAGTTGGCCTATACTTTCAACTAAAGCGTCAAGGTTATCCGTTTCCATATCTTCTAATTTTTATTTTCTACATGTTTTGTCTTACAATCCGTTCCATATCACCAACAAGGTAAAACGGAAGATTGATGAGACGGAACTTCTTTTTCTTTATGGTCGTCTGCATATCGTCTATCGACAGGGGGCCGGACCACACCCTCACGGCAACATCCGTGGACGAGAGGTCGATAAACGAATGTAAGGACCGGAGATGCGAATTTCGCCCCGACTTAACCTCTATGGGTATTATCCGGGAATCAATAGTCCATATAAAGTCAACTTCAGCGGTTTCCCCACCTTTTCCCCTTAACCAGTATTGGCGGCGTTGGCTTATTTTATGGTTGAGTGTAAGCAGCTCCTGCGACACCACATGTTCGGCAATTTTACCTTTCCACACATCCATAATGTCATCGGCTCCAATGATATCATTTCGGATGTTGGCTGCATAGTTGACTAATCCCGTGTCAAGCCATATCAGTTTTGGCTGCCGTTTGGTCTCTGGAATGGCAGGCACCACTGTATTTGTGACGGGATAGACCAATTCGAGCAGCATCGCTTTCTCCATCAGGCGGAAAGCCTCGCCCACTTCCCGTGACTTATAGTCAGAATTGGCAAAGCCGCTTAAGGTGATTGTGCCTCCAGCCGCCCCCCATCCGTGTTCCAGAATAAAACGGATGACCTCCGACAGTTTGCCGGCTTGCGCATATTTTTCGGCATCATCGCGGTAAGCCTGTAGCAGTGTCTCATATACATCGTCAAATGCCAACAAGTCCCGTTTTTCCTTATATGCCTGAACTGCGGCGGGCATCCCGCCCACAAGCAAATATGTGTTGAAATATGACATCAACTCGTTATGTACCACATCCGCCATATCGGGTAACCTCGCCACCTCCAAAAGATGATCTTTACCCATAGCGCACACAAACTCACGGAAAGAGCAAGGTCTCATGGGTAAATAATCAACCCTTCCGACTGGAAATGAGAAATTCACATCGACTATGCTCTCCAGAAGCGACCCTGCTGCAATAACATGCAGGTCAGGCCTATCCTCGTAGAAATATCGAAGTTTGGAAATGACCTTCGGCGAATTTTGTATCTCGTCAATGAAAATCAGTGTGCATCCCTCCAGATGCTGATGCCTGTGGAAAAGGAAAAACTGCTCAACCAACATGTCCAATGGCATATCTTTTTCAAGAAGCGCCCTGTGGTCAGCTCGTTCCAAGTTAAAATAAAGATAGTTGTTGTAGCTTTGCCCAAACGCATTCACCACGGTCGTTTTGCCGACCTGCCTCGCACCTCTGATGAGCAAAGGCTTCCTCCGTGGACTTTTCTTCCACATTTCCAATTCATTCTGTATATCCCTTTTAAACATCAGCTCTATGATTTGAAGATGCAAAAATATAAAAATGTTTCAAAAAGTAGGATACATTGCCGGTTTTTTGTTTTAAAAAGTAGGATACAATACGGTTATTTTGTTTTAGAAAGTAGGATACCAACCTTTTACTTCCCCAATATTGTACTGCTTGCAAAAAGTAGACACAAAAATTTTTTTTTAGTTTTTAGTTTTTTCAAAAGTTGACATTGGCTGTCTTTTTTTAGTGTTTTGATTTACAAAAGTAGACATTTTTCGTCTTTTTCAATTTTTTTCTTTTCCGAAAGTTGACACGTTGTAATCGGTAATTTTGCGTCGTCAGTTTTTGGTAAATAAAAACCGTCAATTTTTGGCAAATAAGAATCGACAAAGGTGTATCATTGCATTGAATTAAGGACACAGAAGTCGAACATAAAAGAGCCAAAGATGCGGAAAAGAGAGATTATCAAAAACAAGACTGTTATGTGGAGCAAAATCAAGACATTAAGTGAAGACGAGGGCTACAACAAGAGCAAGATAGCCCGTATTTTAGGGATACATCGGGAGACAGTGCGGAAGTACCTGTCGATGAGCGAGAGCGAGTACTTCAAGTGGCTGGATGGCACGGGGAACCGCACCCGCAAGCTGGATGTGTATATGCCCTTTGTCAAGAGCCAGTTGGAGCGCGACGCGACGCTGTCGGCGGCTGCAATTCATGACCGGCTCAAAGAGAACTTTCCGACCCTGCCCGAGGTGAGTGAGAAGACAGTGTACAACATGGTGGAGCGCTGCCGCAAGACCTACGGGCTGTCCAAGCACGAGACACCCGAGCCGCGCCAATACGAGCGCCGTGATGAGAGCGGGTACGGAGAGTATGTTTCATTTGCTTCTAACTCCTTCAAATGCGCAAAGATTTTATCACTTGGTTACAATGGCACATACTTGTAAAACTCTCGCGTGAACGGAATTTCATAAGCAGACGTTGAGAGAAAGTAATAGCAATTTTTCTAAACGCAAAAAAAACCTGCCGAATGTCCCTGTAATTTTTTGAGATAAAAAAAATCTCACAAGTCTGTAATGACTTATGAGATTTTCTGGCGGAGAGGGGGGGATTCGAACCCCCGGTACCCGTGATTAGGTACGACAGTTTAGCAAACTGTTGGTTTAAGCCACTCACCCACCTCTCCTACTTAAAAATTAAAAACACTAATTTATGAAAACAATTCACCTTTCAGAATTGCGCTGCAAAGGTAATATTTTTTTCGTTTCTATACCTATTCCAACAAGAATTTTTTTTGAATTAAGAATTAACCTTTCAAATTTCTTATCTGTTCTTCTATAACAGCTATCTTGTTGGTGGCATCTTCTTTTTTCTTGCGCTCCATAGCCACAACCTTCTCAGGAGCACTCGATACAAATCGCTCATTGTTGAGTTTCTTTTCGACAGCCTTCAAAAATCCTTGAGCGTATTCCAATTCCTTCTGTAACTTATCCAATTCCGCCGCAACATCTATCGAAGATGGGATTGGGATGTAAAACTCTGTGGATCTTACAATAAACGATAAAGCACCGTCAACCTTTTCGCTCACGTATTCAATTTTTTCAATGTTGGTCAGTTTGCTCACAACACTGTCAAATGTCTCATCCTTGGCCTCATTGTTGTTTTTCTTGATATAAAGTGTGATAGGCTGTTTTGGCTTGATATTCTTTTCAACACGCTGTGTCCGGATTGCAGCGATAACCTCAGCCGCAAACTCGAACTGCGAAAGAATTGACGCATTGTATGAAGTTGCTTCAGGCATTCTGGTAACCATAATGCTTTCATTTTCATCACGTGGTTTGATGTTGTGCCATACTTCCTCAGTGACAAAAGGCATGAAAGGATGGAGAATTTGCATCAATTCTTCAAGGAAATCGACAGCATTCTGATAAGTGGTCTTATCCATCAACTCACCATAAGGCGGTTTGATTATCTCAAGATACCATGAGCAGAAATCATCCCAAATGAGTTTGTATGTCGCCATAAGTGCCTCGGAAATACGATATTCGTTAAACAGTTCGTCAATGTGAATCAGCGACATGTCGATTTTTGAACGGAGCCATTCGCAAGCAACTTTTGAATAGTCAGGCTGCGGCTTGTTTTCGTCAACCTTCCATCCGCTAACCAATCGGGTGGCATTCCATATCTTATTTGAAAAATTTCTACCTTGTTCACAGAGGCTTTCGTCAAACGGAAGGTCATTGCCTGCAGGTGATGTGAACAACACACCTGACCGAATACCATCTGCGCCATACTGTTCGATGAGTTTAATCGGATCAGGAGAATTGCCGAGAGATTTGGACATCTTGCGGCCAAATTTGTCTCTCACAATACCAGTGATATAGACATTTTTGAACGGAACTTCCTTACGATATTCCCATCCGGCCATAATCATTCTTGCAATCCAGAAGAAAATGATATCCGGAGCAGAAATAAGATCGCTGGTAGGGTAGTAATATTTAATTTCATCATTGTCAGGATATCTTATTCCATCAAACACTGAAATTGGCCAGAGCCATGACGAGAACCATGTGTCAAGTACATCCTTATCCTGTTCAATATCGTCAATTGTGAATTTACCGTTGCCGAATTTTTCCTCAACTTGCTTGAATGCTTCTTCCTTGGAATGAGCCACAAACATGTCACCGTTAGGCAGATAATAAACTGGTATTCTCTGTCCCCACCACAACTGACGGCTTATGCACCAGTCTTTGATGTTGGAAAGCCAGTAGCGATATGTGTTTTTGAATTTTTCAGGATGGAACTTTATAGTGCCATTCTCAACAAGTTCAAGGGCAGGTTTTGCCAACTTATCCATCTTCAGGAACCACTGCAGCGACAGTTTAGGTTCTATAACGGCATGTGAACGTTCCGAAAGTCCGATCTTGTTGACATAGTTTTCTATCTTAACAACATAACCTGCTGCATTCAAGTCTTTTATTATTTCATCGCGGACAACGAATCTGTCCTTGCCGACATAAAGCTGTGCGTTCTCGTTGAGCGTACCGTTGTCATTGAGAATGTCGATGCTTGGCAAATGATGCTTAATACCGATATTATAGTCGTTGATGTCGTGTGCCGGGGTAATCTTCAGACACCCAGTACCGAACTGCATATCCACGTATTCGTCTTCAATGATAGGAATTTCCCTGTTCACCAAAGGAACTATCACTTTCTTGCCGTGCAAGTGATGGAAACGCTCGTCAAGCGGATTGACACAGACAGCAGTATCGCCGAGTATAGTTTCAGGACGTGTGGTGGCTATTGTAACCCACTGATTTTCTTCACCGACGATAGGGTAGCGAAGGTAATACAGTTTCGACTGCTGTTCCTCATAAATGACTTCCTCATCGGAGACTGCAGTCAAAGCAACAGGGTCCCAGTTGACCATTCTAACACCTCTGTAAATAAGACCTTTGTTGTAGAGATCGACGAAAACATCGATAACAGACTCATACAAAGCAGGATCCATAGTAAAACGTGTGCGTGACCAATCGCATGAAGCACCGAGTTTGCGAAGCTGTTTCAGAATGATTCCGCCGTGTTCCTCTTTCCATTCCCAAGCATATTCCAGAAACTGTTCCCTGGTGAGGTCGGATTTCTTTATTTTGCGCTCTTTGAGCATGCCAACCACCTTTGCTTCAGTGGCAATGGAAGCATGGTCTGTGCCCGGCACCCACAAGGCGTTGTAACCTTGCATCCTCTTACGACGGATGAGAACATCCTGAATCGTATTGTTGAGCATGTGTCCCATGTGAAGCACACCCGTAACATTTGGTGGCGGAATAACTATAGTATAAGGTTTTCTATCATCAGGTTTAGAAGAGAAAAAGCCGTTCTCATTCCAAAATTTGTACCATTTGTCCTCTATTTGCAAAGGGTCATATTTAGCAGCTGTTTCCATTATAATTACAAATTAGATTATCAAAATATTAAATTGCAAAATTATACTTTTTTCCGATTAACCCGTTAGCAATTTTCATAAAAAAATTAACAATGCAGATGACAGGAAATACACGTTGACAATTACTGTTCACGTGACAGATATTCATCATAAAATAAGACTGTGTCAAGGGGAAGTTGTCCGACCAGGTTTCGAACCTGGAGTCTTCAGAACCAAAATCTGACGTGTTGCCAATTACACCATCGGACAAAGTTGCTTTCTTTATTGCGGCTGCAAAAATAACATTTTTTTCAAATATGAATACATTTAACGAAAAAAATATCTTTTAAAAAAATCGTGTGTCGAATATGCCAAAATTAATTACTGTCATTGACACTGACACAACGATTCTTGATATAGAATTATCGTTTGAAGCAGCTATCGCAATTAAAAACAAAAAAACCGGCAATTCAATGAACTGTCGGTTTCGATGTCGGGGTAGTAGGATTTGAACCTACGACCTCCTGCTCCCAAAGCAGGCGCGATAAGCCGGGCTACGCTATACCCCGTTGTCCTTTCCTTTAAAAGACGCTGCAAAAATAATACTTTTTTTCGTATTGATTCATTTTTGACAAAAAAAATTTTTCCCACTCATATTGCATTAAGAATCAATTACAAATAGAAGTTGCAACAAATAAGCAGAAGCCTAATATATGAAAGGAATGCACTTTTTACGGTGCAACTTTGTGAAATCATTTCCGAATTCCTCGACATATTTGTCATAAAGAGCAGATGAACGCGGAACGAGATTGGCAAATGTGAACAGGAAAAACACAAGTCCCGACGGACTCCACGTTAGAACAGCAAAGCCAAACCATTCAACCAGTTCCCCGAAATAGTTGGCGGAACTCACATATTTGAACATACCTCCCATAGGTATGTAATGCTGTGAGTCGCCAGGCTTGCGAAGATGTCGGACAATATAATCGGATTTCAGATTGTTATAAAACCCAAACAAGAAAATAAGCGTTCCAATTATGAAACGCGGGTCCCAAAGCCAGCTTGTCTGATATGGCTGTGGTTTTATGATAGTTGGGAATAACAACCATCCGCCTTGCATATATACATTCACAAGATTATGTATAATGCTCATAATCACAATGGTGACAGGTATCGTGCTATTGCCTCGGATGAGTAGCGGAAAGATAAACGAACGTTGAAAATAATGAACAAGAAATAACATCGTCATGACAGTGACGGCCACATTGGTGTAACTCTTTGTATATATAAACAACCAAAGCATACATATAAAGACAGGTGCCTCCATTATCATCCAACCGACCTTGTTGTTGATTTCCAACCCCCATTTTGAGTTGCGAAGATAGCCATAGCCAGCCTTGAAATGTTGCAAAGCAATGAAAACAAACACCGCCAACACCAACATCACTATCAACACAAGTCTGTATATAGGTAAAGTAAAAATTGAATAAATACTCATAACTATCTGATTATATTTGTTTTACATTTAATAGCTCAAACCATTTGTTAAAATGCAAAAATACAATAAAATTTAATATATATTTGCATAGTTAAGTATAAACAATATTAATTCAACAATAATAATTTTAATTGATATGAAATTTACATACGTGAGATTACTATTTGTAATGACTGTCATGCTGATGACTACTCAGCTGTATTCGCAGGAAAACAATGCATTGAATACTGATTTAAGCGATGAATTTAAGGAAGAGCCGAAGAAATGGTGGCACGAAGGTACTACAAACATTGCGCTGGCCCATGATTTTGATTACAACATTGACAAAATCATTCACGAATTTACAGGCTCCTTATATCTTGAATACAACTTGCACTACAAAGGGGAAAAATGGGTTTACGATCTTCATTCAAATGCATTATTAAAATATGTATATGATGATTATTTTGATGCTGTTGGCAAACTCAGAAAGAAATCCGACAATCTGAATATCAGGAATGAAGCTGCCTACGTTTTGGCAGGTAATATGTACCTCAACTTTTATGCTGGATTCTATTCTGACATAATGCCGATAATGCATTATACAACTGTAAACAACGAAACCGTGGGCACAAAAATGGGTGGTTTTCTGTCACCCGGTTATATAGATGTGGCGCCAGGCATTCAGTGGCGTTTCCGTGAAAGTGAAGATTCATTCTTCACACTTGGCATCAGTCCAACATCGTTTAGATTTGTAACTTGCACTTTCGACAATGACGACAGCCGCAGAGCAATTCTCGGTGATTATTACTGGAGCAAAGGTGTGGACATTGCATCGGAATTCGGTGCATCCGGAATTGTCCAGTTTTCATGGAAAAAAGATAAGTTTTCCGGCAACACACGATTCACTTTATATGCACCATACAGAAAATATGGGGAGAAATACGACATAGATGCCAACTTGGGACTTAGGCTGACATATAAAATCTTCAAAGTGCTGAATCTGAACTTTCTTCTCAGCACCAAATACTACAACTCACTGTACCACACTTACGCCATGTCGGAAGACCGCTTGACAAAAAACGCAACATTCAGGGAACTTGTAAATATTGATTATAATTTTACGCTTGGGTTAGGATTCAATTTCTGATATTATTTATGAAAACAATATATCTGGCAGGAGGATGTTTCTGGGGAACAGAACACTTCTTCAAAAAAATTCCAGGTGTTATTTCAACCGAAGTAGGCTTCAGCAACGGACAAAGTTCAATTGTCAACCCGTCATACAAAATGGTGAAACAGGGTGATACCGGATTTGCAGAAACAGTGAAACTCGACTATGATGAAGCAATACTTGAACTGAAAACTATTATCAAGTTGTATTTCAAAACTATAGACCCAACATCACTGAATCATCAAGGAGGCGATTTCGGCACACAATACCGCACTGGAATATATTACACATGCAATGACGATTATATTATCGCCAGAGACATGCTTGCCGAAGAACAGAAAAAATATTCCCAGCCTTTGGCGGTCGAACTGCTTCCGCTTAAATCGTTTTACACAGCCGAGGAATATCACCAGGATTACCTCGACAAAAATCCTGATGGCTACTGTCATATTCCATTATCACTTATGAATTATGCCGACGAACTGCGCAAGGAATTTTTTTCCAAAAAAAAAGAAACACAAAAAGATTTCAAAATCAATGAGTTTTAAATAAATTTGCAGAACGGAATATCAATAAAAATCAATACAGTATGAAAAAATCTCTATTAATTATTTTGGCATTGATGATGCTTGGCACATTCAATGCAAACGCTCAGAAACTGACCAGTTCCAAAGACAAGGAAGAAGGTTTCCAATTCACAACAATCAAGGAACTTCCGATAACCGGAATCCGCAACCAATATCGTTCCTCAACATGCTGGGCACATTCAGGATTAGCCCTCATGGAAGCCGAAGCATTAAGAATAAAAGGCATTAATACCGACCTCTCGGAAATGTATGTTGTTAGTCATTCCATGATGGACAGAGCAGAAAAATACGTCCGTTTGCATGGGAACGCCACGTTTTCTCCTGGCGGCAAATGTGGCGATGTTCTTTATTGTCTCGAACATTACGGATTTGTGACTCAGGATGCAATGCCGGGCATCCGTTACGGAGACACGCTGCCAAATCACAGTGAACTTGATGCCGTGGCAAAAGCATACGTCGATGCAATCGCAAAAGGTAAATTCAGCCATCTGTCACCGGTCTGGAAAGAAGGTCTGCAAGGCATTTACGATTCATACCTCGGCAAATGTCCGGAAACTGTCAACGGCATGACACCTATTGATTATGCAAAGTCACTTGGACTTGATGCCGACAATTACATTACTTTGACATCTTTCACTCATCATCCTTTCTATACTGCATTCGGTCTTGAGATTGAAGACAACTGGAGAGACTTGCCTTATCACAATCTTCCGATTGACGAGCTTATTGAAGTCATGAACTATGCAATTGACAAAGGATATACTTTTCAGTGGAGCGCCGATGTCAGCGAAACAGGGTTTTCACGCAACGGTGTTGCTGTAGTTCCTGATGTTAAAAAGGCAGAGAGCCTTATGGGTTCAGACATGGCACACTGGCTAGGAATGTCGGCAAGTGAAAAACGCATTGAAATGACATCCAAGCCATTACCAGAGATGGAAATAACACAGGAAATGCGTCAGGAAGGTTTCGACAACTGGGAGACCACCGATGACCACGGACTGTTAATATTCGGCAAGGCAAAAGACCAGAACGGCAAAGAATATTTCATGGGCAAAAACTCATGGGGTGATGCCGGTGCATATCATGGAATATGGTACGTATCCGAGGCTTTCGCACGTTACAAAACCATGAATATAGTGCTTCACAAGGACGCTTTGCCAAAGTCAATTGCGAAAAAATTAGGTGTGAAATAGGAACTTGATTTTGTTCCTGCATATCTTCATGCATAACAGCACCTCTGCGGACCTGATGTTTGCAGAGGTGTTTTTTTATTTGCCATCCACGCTTTCCAGCTTCTTCATTATAGAAAAGATGAATATTGCTGCAATAGTGCAGAGAACTATAAGTACACTCCAGACCTGCCACAAAGGCAACTTGTCCCACAAACCGGTTATAACTCTTGTAAGATAGTTGCCGATTGCCGAAACGCCATACCAGCAACCCATCATGATACCTTTATACTTCGGAGGCGCGACTTTGGTTACAAATGATATTCCGATAGGGCTAAGCAACAACTCAGCTATAGTAAGCAGGAAATATGTGCTGATAAGCCAGTTCGGAGAAACACGCTGGGACAGGTCCACCGAGCCGATAGCCATGACAAGGTATGCCACGGCAGCCATAATCATTCCATATCCGATCTTTCTCGGAGCAGAAATGCCTTTGCCCTTTTTGGTGGACTCGGTGGTCATCAGCATGACAAAAGGCGTGAAAACCACGATAAAAAACGGATTGAACTGCTGGAACTGCTCAGGGCGTACTGACATGATATCAGGAAATCCGAAGTACCTTACGATAACTATACCGAATGTCAATATCCAGACAATCAGCGAAATGATTTTTGCTGTTTTCTTTTCAGACTGGAAAGTACTGAAAGCCGCATAAACACCTATTGCGAGCAGCACCAATGAAAGGACGTCAAATCCAATTCTGGCAAGACCGCTGGCGGCATCAAGAGTGTAATCCTTGGCGAACAAAGTCAGTCCGAGACCACTCTGCTGGAATGACATCCAGAAGACTATAACCACTGCAAAAACGAGGAACAGCGCAGTCATTCGTGAACGCGTCTGTTTCGGTGTAAGTTCCTCCACATTTACGTTTGTAACTTTCTTTTCCCTTGCCTGTTTGAGGTTTACATCGGCATGAACAAACCATTTCTGGCAGGCAAGGTATATTATCATCGAAAAGACCAATGAAAAACATGCCACTCCGAAACCGAGATTATATGAATTCGACAATGCATTCATGTAAGCGGTGTCGGTTGCTGAGGCATTGACATCATAGATGTACCCTGCACGTTTCAGGAAGAAATTGGAAACACCAATTGCAGCAGCCGGAGCAAGCATGGAACCTATATTGATCGCCATGTAAAAAAGGCTGAAACCGTTGTCACGGTATTGCTGATATTTCGGGTCATCATACAGATTTCCGATTATAACCTGTAAATTACCTTTGAAGAATCCAGTGCCAATGGCAATCAAACCCAAAGCAGTGAACATGCTTGCTTTGGCGACATCAATGCCCATCGGTACCGACAGCAAAAGATACCCAAGAAACATGACACAGATACCAAGTTTCACCATTTTCCCATATCCAACCCTGTCGGCAATGAAACCGCCCACAAGCGGCATCACGTATGTTATTGCAATAAAAGCACTGTAGATGCTTCCAGTTTGATTGATGTTATAACCGAATTTGGCCTGCAAGTAGAGAACGAAGATTGCAAGCATCGTATAATATCCGAAGCGTTCGCCGGTATTTGCCAGCGCCAACGCATATAACCCTTTTGGATGACCTTTGAACATAATATTATTATAAAATTGTACTGACGGGCATATCCCTCGTTTTACTAAAAATACAAAGATATACAAAAAATGGAATAATCCTGTAAATTAATATGACACAAAAAAAGTGTATTTTTGCAGAAAAATATTTTGTAATGAAGAAAGTCTGCAAAAAAATCCTACAATTTTTAATCTATATATTATCATGGTTCGTTTTTCGTCCTAAAATCTACTATTACGACGGAACGACCAAAAAAAGGGAACTGCCAAGGAAATGTATTCTGATATGCAATCACAATGCACATATTGACGGTTCAATGATAGGTGCAATCTTCTACAAATATCATGTTCATTGTTTGGCGGCAAAAGACCGTTTTGAACAGAGTAAATTTCTTGGATGGTTTCTTTATCAGTGCGACTGTATTCCAATAGACCGTAAAAATCTTGATACGACATGGATTCATGACAGTTTGGCTGTTTTAGCAAAAAACGAACCGGTATGTATATTCCCAGAGGGACTGCGGAGCAAAGACCGCACAATTCTGCCATTTCATTCAGGTGTGACCACACTTGCATATTTGGCTAAAGTACCTGTCGTCCCAATCTATATAGACGGTCCATACACTCCTTTCCTCAAACGTTTCAAGATAATGGTGGGAGAGCCATACAATATTGAAAAAGAATCAACTGACCAGCAGTCCAACCACAAGAAAGGGTTTGTGGAATATATTGAGTCTTACACTAACGAAATGCGAGACAAAATTTTGGAATTACAGAAAAAATTGATTGATATAATTGAATAGGGGAGAGGGGGCCCTCGTCTTTACAGTTTATTCGTATCTGATGGCTTCGATTGGGTCAAGGCGGGAAGCCTTTTTGGCAGGATACCACCCAAAGAAGACACCGGTAAGCGTACACACACCGAAGCTCAAAATGACGCTCCATGGCTGTATATAAGTCGGCCAGCCGGCAAACATCTTATGGTGACTGAAGCTAAAACTCCAAGCAAGACACCTATCAGTCCACCGGCAATACTTATAAGAACTGCTTCTATCAGAAACTGCGTCAATATATCTCGTCCACGGGCTCCAACACTCATTCTTAATCCTATTTCCTTAGTTCTCTCAGTGACACTGACATACATTATGTTCATAATGCCTATACCACCGACAATCAATGATATAGCTGCAACACAGGAAAGAAGGATAGTCATTGTATCAGTAGTACTTGACATCATATAACTGAGTTCCTGTTGTGACCTGATTGTGAAATCGTCCTCATCATTGGCGAGAAGCTTATGATTTTCCCTCAAGATTTCAGTCAGTTCGTCAATGGCTTTTTCCGTCATATCCTCCGAAACGGCAGAGCAGTATATACTCTCAAGGTAAGTCACAGCCAGAATACGTTTCATGACAGTGGTATATGGGGTGAGCACCACTGCATCCTGGTCCATACCCATACTGTTGTAACCTTTTGATTTCAAAACGCCTATGATTTTAAACGGAATCTTATTGAATCTTATGACTTCGCCAATTGGGTTTTCGCCATTAGTGAATAGGTTGTCAGCAATAGTTTTGCCTATCACACACACCTTGGCGTTTGTCTGTACGTCAAGGTCGGTGAACAAGTCTCCGTCTTCAACGGACAGCTGGCGAATTTCGAGATAATCAGCGTCAACACCATAAATGCTGGATGGATAGTTGTTTGAACCATAGATAAACTGTCCGTTACTTTGGACTACAGGACTGACGTATGAAACATATTGGGCATCACTAACAATGCTTTTGTAGTCAGTAAGTTTAAGCGTTTGCATGGAACTTGCATCCATTCTCACGCCGCCTCTTCTCTGTGCTCCCGGATGAATCATTATCATATTGCTTCCCATCTCGGAAATCTGCGACTGAATGCTTTTCTTTGAGCCTTGTCCTATGGCAAGCATAGTGATTACGGAGCCTACACCAATGATAATACCAAGCATTGTCAGAAATGTACGCAACTTGTTGTTGGCCAAAGCCTTAAACGATATCTTAAAAAAATTGCCTATATTCATTTTAATTATCTTCTATTGGTAGTGTCTCAAGTGTCTCCGCGGCATTCATAATATGCTGATTATAAGTGTCCTCCTTGATTTTTCCATCAGACAGGATGATATTTCTGCTGCAGTAGTTAGCGATGTTGGGATTGTGTGTGACAAAGATTATGGTTCGTCCTTCCTCCTGGTGGAGTTTTTGGAACAGTGTCAGAATTTCAAACGAAGTGCGCGTATCAAGGTAATATTCGCCGCTTGTAGGAGTATCAAGGCATCCGATGATATTCAGCAGCGTTGATTTGCCGGAGCCGGAGGCACCCATGATAGTTACAAATTCTCCTTGTTTTATGGTGAATGAAACACCACGCAGCGCATGAACTGTTTCAGCACCCACGACAAAATCCCTACGGATATCGACCACATCAATTACTTTTTCATTCATAATGAAATAATATTGGCATTCAGGATACTATCTTTTCCCTGGAAGAGGACCAGGCATAAATGGTGAAGATGAACCGTTACGCTGTTGCATCTCAAACGGCGGAGCTGAAATAGCATCAGAATTGAATGAAGCTTCTTCAATAACGACAGTACCTTCTGCTATACCAGACACTTCGGTTATTGTCCCATTGGTGCTGCCAACAGTAACAGCCTTTGCTGTAAATGTATTCTCCTCACGAACCCAAAGCTTATCCTTGGCATCACAGTCATTTATGACATCTTCAGGGGAGACGAAAGGTGGTCTCGGTGAGAATTTAAGAGCCTTGTTGGAAACGCACAGCACATTCTGTTTGTCAACGATGAAAATAGTGACATTTGCAGTCATTCCCGGTTTCAGTTTCAAATCAGGGTTAGGTGCATTAATCACGACTTCATAAGTGACAACGTTGCTCGTAGTGTATTGTACATTGCTCTATATTTAGCCACAATAAGATCCTGTTGTGCCGAGATGAGTTTGTTTTTTTCGCTGAGAAGGTCGGTGGTGTTTTTCATGCCGAGATTAAACTGTTCACTTACAAGCTCGAAGCTGGTTTGTACTGCATTAAGTTGTTCAGAGGCAGCGAAATACTGTTCCTGTGAATTTTTAGCATTGAGCCAAAGTGTTTCGATTGTCATGTACAGAGTTTGAACTTTGTCAAAGAGGTCCAACTTCTGCGATTCAACGTTGATTTTGGCATTTTCGACATTAGTCTTGTTCTGTTTGTTGTCCAAGATAGGAATTGAAAGGTTGACGCCTATGGAATTGCTCCATCTTCTGTAAACCTGTTCCCCGAAATTCATTTCATTGGGGAGATTATGGCTGATTCCGGTACCTGCACTAAGAGAAATATTAGGGAGATAGCCGGCTTTGGCGATTTCGACTGATTGATTGGCTCTATCGATATACATTTTGCCCATTTTGATTTCCGGGCGGTTTTCAAGAGCCTTTTCGATAGCTATATTCTTATCAGGGAATGCAGCGAACACATCGCTTTCCGAATATTCAGGTGAAACAACGCCAATATTTATTTCGCCTAATATTTCAAGCAATTGCTTGAGTTGCAGCAAAGCCTGTTGCATGGAGTTTTTGGCTGCAATATATGAATACTTGTCATTGGTATATTGTGAGACGAGAGAAGCATAGTCACTTTTTGCAATTGAGCCCACATCGAGCATCACTTTGGCACGCTCCATCTGCAATTTTGACACGTTAACATTATCGGCGAATGTGGTCATTGATTCCTTTGCTTTTTTTTCAAAAATGATGCCCTCTGTTTGAATACAAACACAAAAAAAAGAGCAACTCGCTTTGAGTTGCTCTTTTTTCGCTAGACATTAATTTAATGACTAAAATTAACGAGCAATAACAACCTTAGTTCTTACAACTTCATTGTCAGCAGTATTCACATCAATGAAATACATGCCTGCAGGATAGCTGCTTGTTTCGATGTTAATTGTATTGCCGTTAACAGGTATTGTAGCAACTGCCTGTCCGAGGCTGTTGTAAATGACTATGCTTGTCATTTCCATACCATTGACAGTCAGTACATTGTTAGCAGGATTAGGATAAACCTTAATATCTGAGTTGAGATCATCACCAATACCATCCGGTTCAATCGTTACTTCAACAGAGATAGGATCAGATTCACATTCATTTACGTAAACTGCAGTTACTTCATACAAATATGTACCAGCTGGACGATTTGTATCAGTAAATGATTTGGACTTTGTATTCTTTATCATTTCACCGTCACGATAAACGAGATAGTGGTCGAAAGCAGGCATCTTAACGCCGCTTTCCTGCATTGGAGCAGCTGAGAAAGTGACATTTACTGGAGAAGTATTCATATTGTCAGCTATAGGATTCATAAAGAAGACATCACCCTTAGCATCTGCAAGACCGCCCTGGATTGACCAGTTATAGTCAAGGTTAGCTTGTGAACCGCCGCCGGCTTCCCACATTGTTATCCATTCACCGCCAAAATACATCATATTGCCCTTATAGTCAACTCTTGGACCTTCATCGCAGCCACCCGGATGACCTGTTGTTGTATTACATCTGTAACCAATCCACAATTCTTCTCTTGCATCAATTGTGACAGGAGTGTCAAGATATACAAGGTTCCATGCTTTAGTAACTATCTTACTGCCATCAACAGCCTGCTCATATACCAATTCAGATGGACCGGTCTCGTTACCGCCAACCCATACTCTGATATAGTAATCGCATTGGTCACCTGCAACACCAGGAACGAAGTTGACTGCGACAATATTCATACCGTTATATTCAGCGATATCCCCAGGTTCGAAACGATGGGCACAGCAGAAATCAGCTGCACTGCCTGTACCGATGGAATTGCTTCCAGCCTGGTCGGATGACCATGAAATCCATGTTGTAGGAGCAAAAGGATCGATAGGTTCTGACCATGTCAGCTTAACATTCTTCTTTGCAAGGATAGTGTATTCAAGGTTGTTTGCAGGCCAGCATGATGTAACTATTTCAGTTTCTGCACATGTTGGGAGTGATTCACAGCCATTGTCATAAAGTGCGGTTACACAAACATTGTATTCACCATCTTCGAAACCGTCAACGGAAAATTCATATGTATTGCCATTAACACTGCCCATCAAATCACCGTTAACATAGATGTTATATGATTCAATGGCATCTCTGTAAGCTTTAACAGGAGCTGCTCTGAAGATACGAGTATGTTCTGCTCTGAGGTCTTTAATGTTACCCTTTGTTTCATCATTTGCAGTAACAGGGCTATTCAAATAAAGCCCCTTGCCATCATTTTGAACAAAACCCTGAATTGCCCAGTTATAGTCAAGTCCCAAGTCATATAAAGTCGTCCAACTTCCACCAAAATGCATAAGGTCGCCCTTGCCGGTGACAGCTGGTCCGTTGTCAACACCTGCAGGATATCCTGTAGTTGTATTGGCAAAATAACCGAACCACAATTCTTCAGCACCTGTGATTGATACAGGAGCATCAAGAGTTATTTCATTCCATGCATTCAGTGTTATTTCTTCTGCAGGAACTTCCTGGTTAACAACCATAGTTCCAGGATTTGTGCCACTGGTACCGCCAACCCATACTCTAACTGTATATGTGCAAGCAGATTCATTAGGAACGAATCTAACCTTAGTGAGTTCATAGCCGCCATAAGGAGCTATTTCAGCAACCTGGAAACGGTGTGCCACTGAGAATGTTGTAGCAGAACCGGTACCAATACCATTGGTAAAGTCAGGGTCTCCAGCCCATGTAAGCCACTCTTCAGAACTTGGAATATAAGGAGCAGTCCATGAAATGTTCATTGCATCCAGAGTTGTTGAAACAGTAACTGTTTCAGGAGGTGTACATGTCATGCCCTGAGTTGTGAAATCGCCACAAATCTGAGGGGAGACACAACCGTCTGTCCATAAAGCTTCAACACAATAGTTGTATGTGGTTTCCATTTCAAGACCAGTATCTGTATATGTTTCAGCTACTGTGTTGCCTATCAGGGCACCATTACGATAAACATTGTATGATGCTACAGCACCACCTTTATCAATTGCCAATACTTTTTCTTCACCTTTGGCATTTACAACTGTAGTCTGAATGATGAAGTTATAGTTAAGGTCATTGGCGGTAAGAGTTGTCCAGCTACCTCCAAAACCTACAACATCACCTTTGCCGCTAACAGCAGGACCCGCATCAGTACCTGCAGGATATTCTGCTGAACTTGGAGCGGCTACACCGTAACCGAACCAATAAGTCTGATTTGCCTCAATGGTAAATGGGCTTGTCAAAGTAATGACATTCATTGATTGTAATGAAGGATTTGGAGCGCTCTGTGTCAACATTGGATTACCACTTGGATTTGCGCCTGTTCCTTTCCATACTTTCACAGTAAATGTTCCACTCTGATAAGGAGTGAAAGCAACCTTTGTAACTTGCCAACCCACATAATCGCTGAGTTCACTTGCAAGAAACTTGTGCAGACAATTAAATTCTGTAGTACTGCCAAGACCGATACCTGAACTTAATTCAGTACCACTCCATGAAAGAATTTCCTCATCACCCTGCTGAGCAGGAGCAGTCCATGAAAGGACAACTTTGTTCTTTGATGTAGTCCCCTGCAAGTCTCTTGGAGGATTACACTGGCTCATGCCTACAAAATAACATGCAACCAGAAATAAACTTAATAAAATTTTCTTCATTTTTTTTTAATTTTAATTAGTTAAAAGTTAATTATTATACTATTGATTTATAATAAAATTAGCAATTGACATAACATCCATGACATCAATATTTCCATCAGAATTGAAATCTGCATTGTTATAATTAAACGGATTTGGCTCATTGCTCATAATATAAGCAACTACACTCGCAACATCAAGCACATTAACCACTCCGTCAGAATTGGCATCACCTTTCGTTCCGGATACAATAGCAGTAACGTTGACATCGTCTAGAACAACTCCGTAACCGTCATTGCATTCAGCCTCGAAAGCGATATAATAGTTAGCAGTAACGTTTGGCAGTTCAATTATTCTGTTTTTCCAGGAAGCCACACTGTATTGGTAAGCGGCAAGCAGCTGCCATTCACCGTCTGTAGCATTTTTGTAATAAACTCTTAATCTGTCCTGATGACCATCGTGAACAGACTGGGCATGCCAGAAAGACAGAACAGGATCAACAGCACCATCAAGATTCATAACAGGAGAAACGAGTCTGACAACAGTCTCAGAACCGCTTATGAAAGCATTATAGCTGCCTGAATGAGCTTGCATAGGATGACTCTGCAAGCCACCGTGATTGGTAGTCCAAACGCCCTCACCGGAAACAATTTCCTGAGTCCAGCAATTAGGCAGATCCTCATCTTCAAAACCTTCATCATACGGATACGAACTGACTGCAACATTACAGATATCAATAAACGGCTCAAATGCAGCAACGTATGAAAATTCGTAATTACCGGACAATGTTATGGTTGAATAGATTATTTCGCCAAATGGCGCATTATCGCTCACATGAATTGTGAAAGCAGCAGTAGCGACTGCACCGTCATTATTGATGTCACCATATTCAACAGGATCAACTGTAATTACAGTTACGTATGGATTTGATGTTGTATAAGTTCCATAGACGTTAAGAGCAGGATAGGAACCAATATTACGGAATGAGGCAGTGATGTTCAATGTCTTTCCAGGAAGCAGTTCACCTTCATAACCATAACTGACAAATTCAATCAAAGGTGCAGCCAAAGTAAGATCCATTTCATAACTCCATACCTCTCCGCCGCATGACATTGTCAATGTGCAAACTGCCACATGACCATCCGGAGCATCTCCTTCCACATGAACAGAAAGAATGTTTTCCAATACAACAGTATTATCTGATGCGATGTTTGCAATCGTAGCCATTGGGATATCAAAAGTGACATACGGGTCGTCGGAAGATATTGAAACAGTAATATTTTCAGCATCTTCAACACCGACATTTCTGATAGTCAGGTCAAGTCCGTGAGATTCACCATAACTTAACACTTCTGAATTATAGCCCTGAAGAAGGAGGTATGGTCCTGATGGAGCTATACAGTTGATATTCTCGTAGATTGTTGTAGTGTTGAAACCAGTTACAGTAAGCAGAACTTCACCCGGAAGGAAGTCATTTTCGATTGAAACATAACCTGCTTCATCGGTTAATGCGGAATAATATGCTCCGTCCTTGGAAATACATACGATAGCATTTTCAACCGGACCATCCTCGGTGGAGACCACTGTTTCGAAAGGAACACCAATAAGCATCAAATCATTGGAAACAGAAATTTCAGCAGGAGTTGCTGTACGCAGTTGTACTGAAGCATCACCGAAAGTACACCATGTATGAGCTGTCTCAACATCGCTTGATGATTGTGATTCAGTCAGCATCAGATTTAATGCATTAACAGCGACAGAGCCCCATGTAGTGCGCTGTTCCGTTGTATTGATACCGCTCTGGTCGGGATATTGGTTATAATCGAAGCCGCCTATAAGCACATCATAGAAATAGTCCTGACCACGCATTGGCGGCAGCCATGGCTGGCTGATGGAGGACATCCATACGACTATCGCTCCACCGTTTTCTTTTCTCAACCACGCTTCCGCAAAACAATCACCTGATCCGAACATTCCGTTGTCGCATGCAACTGAAGTGATAAAAGGCAATTTGGTTCCGTTAGAAAGGGAATTGACATTGGAATTGCTGAATCCTGTCGTTCCCCAACTGGTCTGTGAACCATGACCTGTGTATGCAATGGTGGATACACCGGCATTGACTGCTGCTGTTACTCCGGATGCGCTTGCACTCGGGTCATATTCGGTATAAAATCCATCATAATTCAAAACAGGATTAAGTCTCTCATTATAAATCCTATTAACATGTGTATAGTCTATTTCACCGTCATCGCCAGGTCCCTGATTGGATGCAATGCCAAGCGCACTGCTGCGCCATGAATCTGTCATGTCAGGATTCTTTTCATAATTTATAGTCTTATTGACCTGAACTGTCAACTGAGAAACATTGTTGCATGAAAAACGTCCGACAATGATTTCAGGGAAATTATCGGTACCTACCACACATCCGGCCTTTGGGTCAGCAGGCTCACCACTGACTGTGTTTGTCTTAACATCAGCCCAGTCACCTACGAGTTGGACATAGAGTATGTTCGGATTTGCGTTATATTTCTGCTGAATTAAACTGGCAACGTTTGTACCGGTGGCAACCAATTCTTCCTCCACATTGTAACCCATTTCCTTTTTCCATGTGATATATGGCTGAATTGCTTCCTGGTCACGGGATGTGTAGATGACAAGAATGTCACCGAACTGTGCAACCGGAAGATCCATACGACTCTTACTGTAATTGATGAAAAGACTTTGATACATGTCTTCCATCTCTCTTAAAGGAGTCAAATCAGTGTTATAAAGAGGATTAGTAGGAGTGTTGTTGTTTTCCAATAATTGAACAGTTACATTGGAATATACACGTAATGTGTTAGTTGCAGCATTGTATCTGAAAGGATAAACACGTACTGCAGTACCTCTTACATCTCTGATAATATAAGGAGAATCAGCAGTTGCAAGATCTGAGGGATAGAATTCATCCACCAAAGATTCCGAAGCAATCTGGTAAGGAATGGTTTCAGGATTCTGGTTTCTGTAAATGACACCGCGGGATGGCACTAAAGGATAAGATAACTGATAATCCTTATATGTCGCATCAATTACATTGATGTCATAGTCCTTATCAGCTGCAATCTGAACGGATGCACTGATGAAAGGAAGTTCTGCCCAGCCTTTCTTTTCAGTTACTGTTGTAACGTCAAAGACAATCTGGTTGAAAGTCACGCCATCAAAAGAAACTTCTTGTATGTCCCATTTTCCAAGTTCAAATGAAACATTGTGCGAAGTTCCTGAAGATGTGTAATTAGTCTGGTATCCTTTTGCAAAGGAAATCAAACTTAAAACAATTAGCAGATTTGTAATAAGAAGTTTTTTCATTGTTTATAATTATTTGATTATCAACAAATTTATTTATTCATAATTATGTTCACAATACCCATGACATCCATAACATTAATCTCGCCATCACCATTCACATCGGCATTTGCGAAAATGAATATCTCATTAGAGCCATTAATGATATAGTTTACAACTGTCATAATATCGATTACGTTTACAACGCCATTACCGTCAGCATCTCCTAACAAAGTGCCTAATTCACCAGTAATTTCAATATCGTCAAGGACAACGCCGTAACCACCATTGAGTTCAGCTTCGAAAGCTATATAATAATTTGATGAAGGGTTAGGAAGTTCTATTTCTCTCTGTTTCCAGTTTGCAATACTGAACTGATAAGTTGCCAAAAGCTGCCATTCACCATCAGTTGAGTTCTTATAATAAACACGGAGTTTGTCCTGATGTCCACCAAAAACTGACTGTGAATGCCAGAATGAGAGAACAGGATTTGTGATATTAGAAAGGTCAAACATAGGTGTTACAAGTTTGACAGTAGTTGTGTCACCATAAACGAGAGCATTGTAACTTCCGCTGTGAGGATTATAAGGATGGTGCTGATAACCGCCACTCTGAACACTCCATTCAGCGTAACCGGAAACCACTTCCTGGTTCCAGCATCCTGCAAAATCTCCCTCTTCAAATCCTTCATTGTAAGGATATGCGCTTATTGCAACATTGCATATATCAATGAATGGGAAGAATTCACCATCGTATGAATAATTGTTGTCAGCAGTAATGGTAACCACCGAATTAATGACTGTTCCGTAAGGAGCATTAGGGCTGACTGTAATTGAGAAAGCGCCAGTAGATGTTGCACCGGCAACAATTTCGCCGAATGACACAGGAGTAGTGGTGTTTACTGTAACGTATTCGCAGTCGGTGGTATATACACCGTAAGCATTATGTACGTCAGCATTACCATTATTTATGAAAGTAACAGTAAGGTTGAGAGTCTGACCTGGAAGGAGCTGACCTTCAATGCCATTGCTATAGACAGAAAGTGAAGGAGCAACTGTAAGGAAATAAAGACTGTATGTCCATGAGTCTTGACCGTCAGACATTGTTACAGTACAATTAACTTTGTGATTATCAGGAACAACAGGAGAAACGCTTACTGTAAATGCATCGGAAATGTTAACCACTGCACCAGGAGCGACATTACCATAGTTAGCGGTATTGTTTGTAAATGTGACATATTCATCTTCCGATGAAATGGTTGCCATAAGATTTACAGCTGTTTCAGAGCCCACGTTCTTAACTGCAAGACCGATAGTTCCGACTTCAGCATAATCAAACATACCGTCACCATTTGCATCGTTAATTGTGAACGAATTGCCAATCAAATAAGGGCCGTCAAGGGCTGCACACTCAACATCTTCGATGATAGGAGCGGTGTTAGGACGAGTGATGACAATTCTTGCCTGACCACCGGAAGTGATGACAGGGTTAAGATTGACTGTAGCCAAACCGTCATTATCTGCAACAGCAGTTCCATAAAGCACACCGTCTTTGGAGATTGCCACAACAGAACCTGGAAGAGTTGTCACTTCATAGAAATCAACGCCTATAGGAACTATATCCATGTGTTCAGAGGTGTTGGTGGCTGGAACGCCGAAGTTATATGGCATGATGGAGCCGTCACCGAGGCAATGGTAAGACTGCCAGTAATAAAGAGGTGATGAGTGTGTACCGTAGTTGCCATCGTGAGCATAGCAGACTGCAAGGTTTCCAAGAAACACTATGGAATTGGTCGTATTGTATGTCTCTGTCATATCAATACCATCATAAACACCGGTAGAAGAGTTCTGTGGGGTAGGGGTCTGACTCATAACGTTGGTTGCGCCTACGCCCCAATAGTAATCTTCATACCAATAAGTACTTGGACATGAACCTATATATGTATAAGCACCCTTATTCTGACCTCTAATCATGGCTTCTGCCAAACAAACACCGCTATAGCCGAAATCGGCAGCAAGGCAACAGTTACCTATTGCAAGAAAATATTTGTTGGCATTAGTAAGATTGTTGGCATCACTTACGCTGAAACTTGGTGAAGACCATCCGGTTTCACCACCATGAGCTGTATAATTGGCAACGGAAATACCAGTATTCATCCAGCTGTAGCAATTAGAATAAGATGTCAGATATTTGTGGACTCCTGTATAGCCATTATCAGCTGTGAAGTGATAAGCTTCCGCATAGTTGATGGCAGGTTGTCCAACCACTGGATTCCAATAACTGTCGGCACCAGCAATAAGAAGTGCATCAGACAAATATGAAGGATCACATTCAAGTTTCTCGTAATTGAGAATCTTATTGATAAGGTTGGTCAGTTCAGCGCTTGTTGAAACACACATACGGCTACAGAACATTTCAGGGAAATAGTCGCCGTCAACGGAACTGTAATACAAATCTGTCACTTTTTGGGAAGAGCTTCCCGTTGTATTAGGAATCTGTGGCGTATCTCCGACTAATACGAGGAAAGTAGGAGCCTGGTCGTTTTGAACACCAGTATTGTACTTGTCATAAACAAAATTTTTGATGTTGTTATATGAAACACCTGTTTCAGATGTATAATGCACATCCATGTAGAAACCTTTCTCCAGTTTCCATTCGATCCATGGCGCAAGTTCCGATGCCCATGCATCAGGAGCTATGACAAGCATGTAAGTAGGAGTCTGATAAAGGTCAGGATGGTCATCATATACATCACGGTTGAACAGTTGTTTATATACAGGCTGGAAATAAATGCTGAAAGTTGACTCATAGAGCGACGTTGTAGCTTCTACATCAGCATTATCAAAAACAATCTCAAGTTCAATATTGTTTCTGACAATTATTCTATTTTCAGAAACATCATAAACTACAGGGTTGACAGTAAGAGCACCGATGGTTACTCCACGCATGGTTCCCAACACCTGAACTGTAGCAATTTCTCTTTCATCAAAACCCTTCTGAGCGTATGCTGAAGCATTGTAAACGAATTTGATATCTTCCGGCTTTGCGTCCTTTTTTACTGAAGGCTGATGCGGATAAAGTGTCTCAATGCCATAATCAGAAAGATTATACTGAGTTTCCGTATAATTTCTGACAACGACACGAGGGGTGGCACCCTGAGGGACAGCAATAAGCTGACGAGCTGCAGGAAGTTCTGGAGTACCATCCGCACCCGTAGGGTAGGTGTTAGGAATGGTGATTTGTGAAAAGTTCCCCTTTTCAGTGGAAATCAATGTGCTTTGGATAGCATCGAAAGAGAATGTCGCATCAAAGCTTTGCATTGTGGAGTTAGTGCATTCTTGTTTTGCACCAGTAGTGCTTAGCACAATAGTGCCCTTCTGTGCGTATGACATCATGAAACAGAAAGCTGCCATTGATACTAATAATACTTTTTTCATCATCTAACGAATTAATTAATTGATTAATAATATTTTATATAATTTATTGTCCAACAATAATATTTACAATACCAATTATATCAAGTATGGAAATAACCCCATCGGAGTTGACATCGGCATTTTCGAAAATGAATGTGTCCGGATTGCCTTCCATCATATAGTTGATAACTGTCATTATATCAGTGATGTTTACCAACATGTCACCATTAGCATCTCCCGTAATATCGGAAATCACACCGCCTTCGCATGCAAGTGTAAATGCGAAACCTGGTTTGTTGACTGAACCGTCGGACGTGAATTTGACAGTCAGATCACCCAATGTTGAGACAACATCAATGGAACCAGTACCTGTATAAGTGCCTATAGCGTTTCCGGATGCGGATTCACCATCATATATATATATGTAATCCCAATTGTTTTCTACGTCATACGTGCCAGTTATATGAGCCATTGCTCCATTGAGTCCCGGATGTATAACAGCAATAGCATTGCAGTTATTCGAATAGTTGGCATCAGGACCGCCGTTATCATAGAGCATACCTGCACATGTTGTTATTTCTATAGTTCCGCTTGTCGGCATATTGAACATATCGGCACATATACCTTCGACACATGCAATCTGACCAACACAACCGTCAGTGAATGTTACAACCACGCAGTACATGTATGTGCCATCCTGAAGACCTTCATCGGTATAGCTTGTAGCTGTTGTTGTGGCAATCAGCACATCATCCCTGTAAATGTCATAATGGTCAACGTCGCCCATTGGAGCAGTCCATGAAATGATCATGGTTCCGCCACCACCTGCTGTTGCAGAAAGATCCTTAACTCCGGCGCACTGAACAGAACAATCCATTACAAATTCATACAAGAAACCTGCAGCAGGATGTGATTTACTATAAATTTCAACACCATTGTCGGCGTAAGAAACAACGAATGAGCATTCTGAGTCATAACTGCCTGACTGCCATGCAAGTGTCACAGTAGTACCAGAATTGACTTCGAGAGTAAACGATGCTTCATGACCAGAAGAAAACGTCAATGACTGTGACGGTGAACCGTCACTGAAGGAAACGAGCAATGCCGCATTGTTCCATCCGTCACCGTATGTATCGGAAAGGTCGAACTGCAAGTTACAGCTATTGGAAATCGTAAAAGTACCTTCACCAGTAATATCGCCGTCATCTCCTGACAATGCCAAGGAGAAACCAATAACCTCAGTAAGAGGGCAATCATCGGATATAGTAACACTATATGTTGCTGTAGCAGCTCCATTTACAGCAATATCACCGAATGACTGAGTGGCCCCATTTATTGTTACATATTCACTTGAAGAGGTAAGTGTACCTTCAACATTCTCAACAAAATAGCTACCGATATTGAAGATTGAGACAACCAATTCGAGGGTTTCGCCTGCTTCGTATGAACCATTCCATGAAACCGAACTAAAAACAATAACAGGTTTATGAGCTGTAATCGTGAATGAAGCAGTCCATGTCGTATCGGCATCCGTAGCGGAAACATTGAATGTGAACACGTGACCGTCCTCGATTTCAGGACTGACTGTAATATTGAAGCCATCACCTGTTCCATAGTCATTGGCTGCAATTGCATCGAAAGTAACTGTTGCATTGTTTATTGCAAGTAATTCATCTTCAGATGAAATGGTTACTTCCACAGCTCCATTTGTAGGATAATTGCCTACGTTTTCAAGAGTAATTGACAAATTGGTTGTTTCTCCGTAACTGAGTATGCCGTCACCATCAAGCTGATAGGCTTCAAAGGTTAGGTATGCACCGTCAGGAGAGATACAATTGATAGTCTCATAAACAGTCTGCAAGTTGAAACCGGTCACGACCAACAGGACTTCACCAGGTAAAATGGAATGCTCGATTTCGACAATACCGTTTTCATCGGTTGTACCTGAGAAATACTGTCCATTCTGAGAAATGCAGACAAGTGCATTGGCAACAGGGCCATCGGATGTTGTGATGGTGGTTGTATAAGGGACACCTATTAACATTACTGTATTTGACACTGTCACTTCAGCAGGAGTTGCTGTACGAAGTTGTACTGAAGCATCTCCGAAAGTACACCATGTATGAGCTGTTTCAACATCGCTTGATGTTTGTGATTCAGTCAGCATCAGGTTTGATGCATTGACAACGATAGAGCCCCATGTGGTGCGCTGTTCCGTTGTATTGATACCGCTTTGGTCGGAATATTGGCTATAATCGAAGCCGCCTATAAGCACATCATAGAAATAGTCCTGACCACGCATTGGCGGCTGCCATGGCTGGCTGATGGAAGACATCCATGCGACTATCGCTCCACCGTTTTCTTTTCTCAACCACGCTTCAGCAAAACAATCACCTGACTCGAATGTTCCGTTGTTGCACGCAACTGAAGTGATAAAAGGTAACTTGGCACCGTTGGAAAGGGAATTGACATTGGAATTGCTGAACCCTGTCGTTCCCCAACTGGTCTGTGAACCATGACCTGTGTATGCAATGGTGGATACTCCGGCATTGACTGCTGTTGTTACGCCGGATGCACTTGCACTCGGGTCATATTCGGTATAAAATCCATCATAATTCAAAACAGGATTAAGTCTCTCATTATAAATCCTGTTAACATGGGTATAGTCTATTTCACCATCATCGCCAGGTCCCTGACTGGATGCAATACCAAGCGCTTTGCTTTGCCACGAACTTGTCATGTCAGGATTCTTTTCATAATTTATAGTCTTATTGACCTGAACTGTCAGCTGAGAAACATTGTTGCATGAAAAACGTCCGACTGCGATTTCAGGGAAATTATCTGTACCTACCACACATCCAGCCTTTGGGTCAGCAGGCTCACCACTGACTGTGTTTGTCTTAACATCAGCCCAGTCACCTACGAGTTGGACATAGAGTAAGTTCGGATTTGCGTTATATTTCTGCTGAATTAAACTGGCAACGTTTGTACCGGTGGCAACCAATTCTTCCTGCACGTTGTAACCCATTTCCTTTTTCCATGTGATATATGGCTGAATTGCGTCCTGGTCGCGGGATGTGTAGATGACGAGAATGTCACCATGCTGTGCCATCGGGAGATCATAACGACTCTTGTCGAAATTAAGGAAAAGACTTTCATAAACGCCAATCATTTCTCTGACAGGAGTTGTGTTTTCCCTGAGAAGAGGGTTGGTTGCAGGTTCGTTGTTTTCAACAAGCTGCACGGTGATTTCGGAATATACACGCAAAATGTTGGTGGCAGCATTGTATTGGAAAGGATAAACGTGAACTGAAGTGCCTCTGACATCTCTGATAATGTATGGTGCATCAGCGACTGCGATGTCAGAAGGGTAGAAGCTGTCAACGATTGAAGCAGGGTCAATCATGTAAGGTATATCGTCAGGATTCTGATTCCTGTATATAATTCCACGTGAAGGTAATAAAGGATATGACAACTGATAATCCTTATAACTTGAAGATGATATCTTCAAATCAACATTCTTTTGAGCAGGAAGTTGAATGGCAGCACTGACGAAAGGAAGTTCTGCCCAGCCTTTCTTCTCAGTTACCAGGGAACCAGAGAATTCAATGGAATTGTAAGTGACTCCATCGAAAGTGGATTCGTCAAGGCTCCATTTGTCTAAAGTAAATGTAATTTGATGTGTGTCTGTAGCAGGTTGGTTGTATGAAACACTTACTCCTTGTGCGAAAAGGGTAGTACAACTCACTATCACTGCAATTGTTGTAAATATTTTTCTCATTCTTATTCTTAAATCTTTAATTATAAAGAATAAAAGGAGGCTGACAGTTTCAGCCTCCTTTTATAAAAATTATTATTTCTGATAAATCAATTTTATCGATTTGGAAGTGATTCCGTTACCCTTTACGGTTACGAAATAAATGCCGTTGTTGATTGAACCCGGTTTCCAGACATAGCTGCTTGAGTTGGAAACATCAACTGAATTGATGGTCTGTCCATATACATTGGTGATTACAAGCTGAGCATTGGAAGTTGGTTCAAAGTTAATTGTTACGCTTTCATTGAACGGGTTAGGATAAACATTGAAATTACTGTCAACATCGTTGATTCCGAGGTAATTCTTTATCAGGACTTCGCAGCCGGAAACTTCAGCAAGCTGAGTGTTAGCATCATTCAAAGTAGCATCACCAACATAGAATAATGGAGTGCGTCCTTCAGGAATCGATGCACCTTCAAGGCTGTATCCTATAATGGTATATTTTCCATCTTCAATCTTTGTTGCAGTTTGGAAATCATACAGAGCTTCAAGTGAAGTTACTGTTGATTCATCGTTAATGTCAAAGTTGAACATGAAAGCTGTAATTTCAACTGGAGTACTGATATAGAAAACACCGTCTTCGATAATGTAATATGCTGTTTCAGATTCACCGCAATCATCGTATTTGTTATTGAAGATAATGTTGACAATCAACTGAACATCAAGGATATTGATTATACCATCAGCATTAACATCAGCATTGTCGAATATAAAATCGGCAGGATTCTCACCCAACATATACATTATAGCTACAGTAATATCGAGAACATTGACTGTAAAGTCGCCATTAGCATCTCCTGGAATATCGGAAACCATACCGCCTTCGCAGGCAAGTACAAATTCGAAACCTGATTTGGTGACTGAACCGTCGGACGTGAATTTGACAGTCAGAGCTCCCAATGTTGAAACAACATCAAGGGTACCTGTGCCTGTATAAGTTCCAATAGCAGTTCCGGATGCGGATTCACCATCATAGATATAAATGTAATCCCAATTGTTTTCAACTTCATACGTACCAGTTATATGAACCATCGCTCCATTGAGTCCCGGATGTATAACAGCGATGCCATTGCAGTTATTCGAATAGTTGGCATTAGGACCACCGTCATCATAAAGCAAACCTGCACATGTTGTTATTTCTAAAGTTCCGCTTGTCGGCATATTGAACATATCGGCACATACACCTTCGACACATGCTGTCTGACCAACGCAACCGTCAGTGAATGTTACAACCACACAGTAAACATAAATGCCATCCTCAAGACCTTCATCGGTATAGCTTGTAGCTGTTGTTGTGGCAATCAGCACATCATCCCTGTAAAGGTCATAATGGTCAACGTCGCCCATTGGGGCACTCCATGAAATTTCCATAGTTCCGCCACCGCCTGCTGTTGCAGCAAGATTCTTAACTCCGGCGCACTGAACTGTGCAATCCATTATGAATTCAAACAGGAAACCTGAAGAAGGATGTGAGATACTATATATTTCAATTCCGCTGTCAGCGTATGAAACAACGAATGAGCATTCTGAGTCATAACTACCTGACTGCCATGTAAGTGTCACATTAGTACCTGAGTTAACTTCGATAGTAAATGATGCTTCATGACCGGAAGAGAACGTTAATGACTGTGAAGGTGAACCGTCACTGAAGGAAACGAGCAATGCTGCATTGTTCCATCCGTCACCGTATGTATCGGAAAGGTCAAACTGCAAGTTACAGCTGTTGGAAATCGTGAAAGTACCTTCACCGGTAATATCACCGTCATCTCCTGCCAATGCCAAGGAGAAACCAATGACCTCAGTGAGAGGACAATCATCGGATATAGTGACACTGTATATTGCTGAAGCAGTTCCATTTACGTCAATATCGCCAAATGACTGAACAGCTCCATTGATAGTCACATATTCATTTGTAGTAGTAAGTGTACCTTCAACATTTTCAACAGGGAAACCGCCTGTATTGAGTGCCGTAAGAGTCAGTTCCAGAGTTTCACCTGGCTCGTATGAGCCAGACCATAAGAATGAGCCTAATGAAAGTATAGGCTTGTATGCCGTTACGTGAATAAAGCTTGTCCAGCTGTCGTCACCGACAGTAGCATTGACGTAAATCGTAAACACATGACCGTTTTCAACCTCGGTTGAAGCAGTGATTACGAAACCGTCCTTAGTCTGAGTTTCATCTGGGTTGATAGGGTCAAAAACAACAGTCGGTGTGTTGATTGTGAGCAATGGGTCTTCAGTTGTAAGAGTAACTGTAACATTATCGTCTGACGGGTCAGCACCAACATTCTTAATAGTCAGTGAAAGACCGGAAGTTTCGCCATAGCTGAATATGCCGTCACCATCGAGTTCGAAAGCGTCTGCAACGATATACGGACCTTCAAGAGCAACTGCAGGAACGGTAGCGGTGTACGGGAATTTATTACGACATGTGACAACAATATCAACGTTACCGCCTGAAAGGATAGGGTCAACAGTAACATTAACCATACCTGTCTCGTCAACAACGCCTGTTCCGTGAAGCACACCATCCTTTGAGATAGCAACAATGGAACCTGGATCTGCAGTTACAGCATAAGTGTTCAGGCCAATAGGGAAGATAGCCATGTGGCTGACTGTGTTGTCGGTAGGAAGACCGCAGTAATTCATAATGGATGCATCGCCGAAGCAATGGTAGGACTGCCAGTAATAGAGTGGGGAAGAGTGCGTACCGTAGTTGCCATCGTGAGCATAGCACACTGCAAGGTTTCCGAACACATGAATACCACCAATCACATTGAAAGCAGTATCCCAGTTCATTATATCATAAACGCCATAACTTGTTTCATCATAATAAGGCATGCGGCCATAAACGTTAGTCGCACCTACACCCCAATAGTAGTCCTCATACCAATAAGTGCTCGGACATGAACCGATGTAAGCGTATGCAGCTTTCTGATGGGCTCTTGTCATAGCCTCTGCAAGGCATGTTCCGCTTATACCGAAGTCAGCAGCCTGACAGCAGTTTCCTATTGCCAGGAAATATTTTCCGACATTTGTCAGATTATTAACGTCACTGACTGTGAAACTTGGGTTAGACCATGATGTATTGCTGCCGTGAGCAGTGTAGTTCGCAAAAGCGACACCAGTGTTCATATTGTTATAACATCCTGAATATGAGGTAAGGTATTCATAAACATCCGTATATGCATGATCTTCATTGAAGTGATAATAGCTGGCATATTGGATAGCCGGCTGGCCAACCTGAGGATTCCATGAAGCATCAGAACCTGCAATCAGAAGAGCTTTGCCAAGATAAGCAGGGTCGGTTGTAACCTGTTCGTAACACAGTGACTTTTCAACCATGTTTGTGACTTCAGCTGCAGATGATACTGCCCAACGGCTGTAATACATTTCAGGGAAATAGTCACCGTCAACTGATGCATAGTACAGGTCGGTGACACAGTGTGATGAAGAACCGTTTTCAGTAGGAATCACATTAACGTCACCTACAAGTTCAAGGTAGGTGATTGCATTTCCTGCAGCTACACTTTCATTATATTTGTTGTGTACAAAGTTCTTAATGGCATTATATGACGAACCAGTTTCACTTGTATAGTGGACATCCATATAAATGCCAACTTTTGTCTTCCATTCAATCCATGGTGCCAATGCATCTGCGTATGCGTCAGCTACGATGACAAGCATCTTGGTAGGGTGTTGGAGAAGATCAGGATGATCGGTATAAACGTCACGGTTGAACAAATCCCTGTAAACGCCATTGAAATGAATATTGAATGTGGATTCATAGAGAGACTGGCTTGCGTATGCATCAGCACCGTCGAAAATAACTTCGAGTTCGATGTTGTTCCTGACTATGATGGAGTTCGTTGCAGGATTGTAGATGACAGGATTAACTGTCAGAGTACCGATACGAACGCCTCTCATCTGACCGAGCACCTGCACTTCAGCCACAGGTCTGTCTTCAAAACCCTTTGCAGCGTATGCGGTGGCGTCATAGACGAATTTTATTTCTTCAGGACGTGCACTTTTGCTGACTGAAGGCTGATGAGGATAAAGTGTCTCAATGCCATAATCAGAAAGTTTATACTGAGTTTCAGTATAATTTCTGACAACAACACGAGGAGTTGCGCCTTGAGGAACTGCTATCAGTTTGCGCGCTGCAGGCAGTTCAGGGGTACCGTCAGCACCTGTAGGGAAAGTGTTCGCCATTGTGATTTGCGAGAAATCACCTTTTTCAGTGTTAATAAGCGTACTTTCGATAGATTCGAAGCTGAAAGCGGCTTCAAAACTTGTGAATGAACTATTAGTGCAGACCTGTTGGGCGGCACTTTTGGAAAGCAAAGTAAGTGTTCCGTTTTGAGCGTTCAATGTGATGAAACACATTGCAGCTACAAGCATGAGAAATAGTTTTCGCATAATAATAATATTTATTTTGTTAATTAAATTTCTGTCTAAATATTAAACTGCAAATATAATCATTTTATAAAAAAAAAGGAGACTTCTCAGTCTCCTTTTTTTTTGGAAGTTTTTGATTGCTATTTCTGATAAATCAACTTTATCGATTTGGAGGTGATTCCGTCACCCTTTACAGTTATGAAATAAATGCCGTTGCGGATTGAACCCGGCTTCCAGACATAGCTGCTTGAGTTGGAAACATCAACTGAATTGATGGTCTGTCCATATACATTGCTGATTACAAGCTGGGTGTTGGAAGATGGTTCAAAGTTAATTGTAACGCTTTCATTGAACGGGTTAGGATATGCAGAGAAAACTGTGTGTTCACCGTCAATTCCAAGTATTCCACCATCAATTAGATTTACGTTGCAGGCATCAGGAGTTGCAACCGAATAGCCCGTAACCTTGGCGTTACCCACATTCATCAGAGGATATTTGCCAGCTTTCAGGGTTTTACCTTTCATGCTGTATGCAACTATCAAATAACTGCCGTCAGATGTTTCCCCGGCAACGACATCAAAGTCATCAAGTGTTTCCAATACTGATACTTCCGAGTCGAATTTCAATACAAACGCTCCGATTTCAACAGGGGTTTCCATGTAGAAAACACCATTTTCAACAGTATAAATCACATCACCGACAGTTTCATCGCATATAGTGATTTCCTTACTGAATATCAGGTTTATAATAGCCACTATATCAAGTGCGTTGATTACACCGTCACCGTTGATATCGGCATTATCGAAAATAAATCCGTCACCTGGGTCGCCAAAAATATAATTGACTAACCGCACGATGTCAAGGGTATTGACCACACCATCACCGTTAGAATCTCCTGGAGTATTGGGGACTTCACCGCCTTCGCAGGCAAGTGTAAATGCGAAACCAGATTTGTTGACTGAATTGTCGGACGTGAATTCGACTGTCAGAGCACCCAATGTTGAAATTGCATCAATGGAACCTGTACCTGTATAAGTGCCAATCAGAGTTCCGGATGCAGATTCACCGTCATAGATATAAATTTTATCATAATTGGATTCAACTTCAAACGTACCAGTTATATGAACCATTGCTCCATTGAGCCCCGGACGTATTACAGCGATACCATCGCAGTTATTCGAATAGTTGGCATCAGGACCACCGTCATCATAGAGCAAACCTGCACATGTTGTTATTTCTAAAGTTCCGCTTGTCGGCATATTGAACATATCGGCACATACACCTTCGACACATGCTGTCTGACCAACGCAACCGTCTGTGAATGTTACAACCACACAGTAAACATAAATGCCATCCTCAAGACCTTCATCGGTATAGCTTGTAGCTGTTGTTGTGGCAATCAGCACATCATCCCTGTAAAGGTCATAATGGTCAACATCGCCTGCTGGGGCAGTCCATGAAATCTCCATGGTTCCGCCACCGTTTGCTGTTGCAGTAAGATCCATAACTCCGGCGCACTGAATAGAGCAATCCACTACAAATTCATACTGTAAACCTACTGAAGGTTGTGAGACGCTATATATTTCAATACCATTGTCAGCGTATGAAACAACGAATGAACATTCTGAGTCATAACTACCTGACTCCCATGTAAGTGTCACAGTAGTACCCGTGCAGACTCCGAGAGTAAACGATGCATTATGACCGGAAGAAACAGTATATGACTGTGAAGGTGAACCGTCACTGAAGGAAACGAGCAATGACGCACCGTTCCAACCGTCACCGTATGTATCGGCAAGGTCGAACTGCAAGTTACAGCTATTGGAAATCGTAAAAGTACCTTCACCGGTAATATCGCCGTCATCTCCTGACAATGCCAAGGAGAAACCAATAACCTCAGTAAGAGGGCAATCATCGGATATAGTAACACTATATGTTGCTGTAGCAGCTCCATTTACGGCAATATCACCGAATGACTGAGTGGCTCCGTTTATTGTCACATATTCACTTGAAGAGGCCAGGGTACCTTCAACATCTGCAACAGGAAAACTACCTGTATTGACTGCTGTAAGAGTCAGTTCCAGTGTTTCACCTGGCTCGTATGAGCCATTCCAGGAGAAAGTGTTAAATGTGAGTATAGGTTTGTAAACCGTTACGTGAATAAAACTTGTCCAGCTGTCGTCACCGGCAACAGCATTGACGTAAATCGTAAACACATGACCGTTTTCTACCTCGGTGGAAGCAGTGATTGCGAAACCGTCCTTAGTCTGAGTTTCACCTGGGCTTAAATGGCCATAAACGACTGTCGGTGTGTTAATTGTAAGCAATGGGTCTTCAGTCGTAAGAGTAACTGTAACATTACCGTCTGTCGGATAAGCACCGACATTCTTAATAGTCAGTGAAAGTCCTGAAGTTTCACCATAGCTGAATATTCCGTCACCATCGAGTGCGAAAGCGTCTGCAACGACATACGGACTTTCAAGAGAAAGGAATATGCATTCCTCCAAAGGTTCTGAATATGAAGATGGATCATAACCGATTTCGAGATAATAGCAATATTCGCCACCTTCAAGGTCATAGTCGGTATATGCATGGTCGGACAGTAAAGTCAGGAACTGTCCGTTTCTGTAAAGGCCGTATGTGACGCCATCAGGACCTTCCCAAGTGATTTCAATGTCGTTGGTGACTGGTGTGAGTGTCATTTCAGTAGGTGGGTCGAGGATTTGAGCTCCGCTGCCTGTTGAACAATTGTTAACCCATGAGAAGGAAACCCCCTCTGAGCCGGAACCGCTATAAATCTGTTCACCGCCTTCGTATGAAACAACGAATGAACATTCATCATCCCAATTGCCTGACTCCCATGACAGTGAGACTGTAGTGCCAGTATTTATTTCGAGAACATAAGTTGCGCTGTTTCCATCTGATATTGTCATTGACTGTGAAGGTGTGCCGTCATCAAAATTCACGATGAGTGCCGCACCGTTCCAACCATCACCGTATGCATCGTGCAAGTCAAAGACGACATTACATGAAGCGACAATGTTGAAATCAAAACTATATGTTTTATTTTCCATGTCAAGCAGTTCAATTGAAACAGGGACAGGCTGATTAGGTGTTGCGCCAGAGCTCAGAGTGACATTGTAATGTGCATATCTTGTCACACCTGAGAAGAGGTTTCCGAAGAATCTGTTATTTGTGTTTATCGTCAGATTCGCATCAGTTGTCGCCAGTGTGCCATAAACGCCTGGTGCATCTTTATTGCCATCATTTGCAACATAGACATAGATGTCAGCAGTTTCACCCGGGTCAAGCATACCGTTTCCGTTACCTTCGCTGTCATCTATAGCTACTCCAGCAAATGATATTGTGGAACCGTATGTCATGAGTTTGAATGTACCTTTGGAAGGATTCTGGCCTTCAATTTCAGCTTCAAAGGCAAATTTGATCTCTCTTGAAGGTATAGCATCTTCTGAGATTTCAAAAGTGAAAGCATTATTAACACATACAATGTCACCAGGACCGAACCCTGAGAAAACAGCCACAGGATTTATCATGGTAACATATTCACTATTTGTGGAAAGAGTAACAGTGGCATTACCAAGGGTTTCGGTTGAAGAGTTATACAGACACATATCAAATGATACGGTTTCGCCAGGATTAAGCTGGTGGTCATTGTTTCCCTCAGCATCATCAACATACACATTGTGGAACTTGACAGGGCCTATTGTTATTTCATCAATTGCAGCCATCGCGTTCACACGGCAGCTTCCTGTGAGATTGCTCTTTGTTGGAGTCAGTTGGACACCGGTAGTCTCAAGTATTTCATCTATCTCTGCAGGGGTAAGGTCATCATCCTTCGAGAGCATCAAACACATTACACCGGCAACGCATGGTGTTGCCATTGATGTGCCGCTCATGGTTGTATAGCCGTAATCATCGGAATATTGGCATGATACAATGTTAACGCCAGGAGCGCTGACATCAGGACGTATCAGGCCAATTCCAGGACTATATTGATAGTCCTCAAAACCGTAAACCCACTGCCACGTTACAGGACCATTGGAGGTAAAGTAGGCAGCGGCATCGTTATAATCAACGGCACCGACACAAACGACGCAGGATGTACCGCCGAGAATTGTCTGATCAGGATGCAGCCAAGGTGGGGGACAGTTACCAGGAGCACCAACATTATCAGGAATAGGATAGTGATAGAAATCATCACCTTCATTGCCAGCTGCGACAGCAGCTACAACGCCAGCTTCAAGAGCATTGATACAGGTGTTTCTGAGACTTATCCTTACACTTTCGTTACCGCCGCCACTCCAACCGAATGACATGCTTAAAACGTCAGCACCGTGCTCCACTGCAAACTGGATACCGGAAAGAGTTTGCTCTAAGGTACCTGAACCTCCGGCATCCAACATTTTGACGCACATAAGTGTTGCATCAGGAGCCATACCTGTCTGAGTTCCTGCCGTACCGTCACCGCAGACAGTACCGGAACAGTGAGTGCCGTGACCATGGTCATCCATAGGATCGTTGTCATTATTGACACAATCCCAGCCATGATTAGGAAACTCGGGACCACCATCCCACAAATGGTCTGCGAGATCAAGATGGTTATAGTTGACACCGCTATCAATAACGGCGACCACCACACCTTCTCCTGTATATCCGGCTGCCCAAACATCATCAGCATTAACCTGAGTGATGTTTTGAGTCAGACCCTTAGTGCCTTCAGCAGGTACAGGTTTCTCATCATCAAAAAGCAAGTATTGTTTCTTATTGTAACCTATCATCAAAATATCATCATTCAAAGCAAGCTCTTCGATAACCTCCTTTGTCGCTTCACAATTAATCACATTGGCAATCCAAAGTGATTTTACGTTCTCCACCGAATAAGCTTTGCTCAGATTCCCGATTTCATCCAACACGGATGACTGTGTTGCCTCAGAGAAACTCTTCAGTTCGTTCACAACGAAGTTCCTCTTTTCAGCCTTAGTAGTGTAAACACTTGATTTGCGACGCATTTCCTGTTGGTCGTACTGTGCTTTCATAATAATGTTCACACTGATAAGTTCTTTACTGCCGCGAACTGCCATTTCTTCGCGCAGTTCCTTTTCAATGACATCGGTCACAACCTCATTCTGGCTGAAGCCGTAAAAATCGAAAGTCATCAAAACCACTAACGATAATAATAATTTCCTCATATTTATTTATAATTTTGTTGATAAATCTGTGGATAAATATCAAACTGCAAAAATAATCATTATCCCAAAAAGTAGGGTTAGAAAACAATTCAAATCAGCAAATAATTAAAAAAAAACGCCCCGTATTTTCAGGGCATTTTGTTATATAATTAATATTATGTTAAATTGTAATTTCTATATCATAATCCTGCAGAGCTTATCACCATTCATAAGATTCATCACCTCTTCTTACTCGATAATTTTTCCAGAAAAGCAACCACGTCACCTACCGTGCCGAAATTTGCAAGTTCCTCATCAGGGATTCTGATGTCATATTCATCTTCGATTTTCAACAGCAACTGCAAAATTGTCAAAGAATCCGCACCGAGGTCTTTCCTGATACGTGAATCCAGCTGAACCTTGTCGGCAGGTATTCTAAGTTGTTTTGCAAGTATTTTCTGAACTTCCTCAAATATGTTATCAATCTTTTTCATCGTAATTGTATTTTAAAACTTCATTTTCAATTTTTTTATCCAAATCACTGGCAATCATTTTATAAGCCTGTTCAATGCATTTTTCAAACGCAACAGGCTTGCTGCTGCCATGGCCTTTCACAACCACTTTGGAAGTCCCGAGCAGAACACTTCCGCCGTAATTCTGATAGTTCATAAACGCCTTTTCTTCGGCAAACATACGTTTCATAAACAAAGCGCCGAACTTATAAAGCGATTTTGAATAAATATCCCTCTTAACCTTCTTCAACAGCTCAAGAGCCGTTCCTTCAGTGGTTTTGACGAGAACATTGCCGGAGAAACCGTCGCAAACGACAGCATCATATTTGCCGGAAAGCAAATCACGGCTTTCCATATTACCAACAAAATTCACGCATTCCGTTTCGGAAAGCAACTTATAGGCTTCTTTTCGGATTTCATCCCCTTTTTCGGGTTCTTTGCCCACATTCAGAAGAGCTATGCGAGGTTTTGGAACATCATATACGTTTTCGAGATAAAGGCTTGACATGATTGCAAACTGCTGAAGATAAGCTGGAGTGACTTCAACATTAGCACCACTGTCACAAACTCCGACAATACCGCCAGCCATAGTTGGAAGCAGCGGGCAGAAAGCAGGTCTGATAACCCCTTCAAGACATCCTACCCTGACCAAAGCACCAGCAACTAAAGCACCGGTAGAGCCGTTACTGACCATTCCGTCAATATCGTCTTCATCCCGCAGCAGACGCATAGCCATCATCATGGAGCTGTTGCGTTTGAGACGAATCACATCTGTAGGCTTTTCATCACATCCGATAACTTCAGGCGCATTTATGATTTCTATTCTGGAACTGTCATAAGTGCGGCCTTCAAGCTTTGACTTGATTATTTTCTCATCGCCAAGCAAAACCAGACACAAATCAGGTTTTTTTGACAAAGCGGAAAGGCTGCCGTCAATATTGGCATCAGGACTATAATCGCCTCCGAAACAATCAATTGCGAGTTTTATCATCTATTTCAGTATTTACGTAATCCTTATACATGTAGTCATACCACTTGAAATTCTTCCATGTATTGACATGAAGACGATGCATTTCTTCAACCAAAAGGAGTATCTTCCCAAGAGAGTGTCGTTCTGTGAAAATATCTGTGAATTCTCTGTCGATATACAGTGTAAAGTGGTCAAAGGCGTTATTGATTGAAAGCGTGTATAGTTCAGTGTAATCCATATCAAAACTCCACGGCTTGCCATCTCTTGTCCCTTTGAAATGCATCCCCTGATGGTCAACCGTCAGCACGCCTTCACCGCATGGAACCGATGTAGCCAAATGCTTTAAATAGCGATATTTGGGAAGACAGCCGATTTTAACGTTTTCAGTAAAGCAATAATCGGGATTCTCTCTGATTTCGCGAATAACCTCCATTCTTTCGTATTCAACCCACTTGGTCGGAAATTCAGGAATAACGCAATCATTGTCAAAAGGCACAAATTCATAGTATTCGTTCACTCTTGCACCGTTTCCGCAATTGTTGCATTTGATATAGTCCTTTTCGGCGGTCATATTGATTTCAGCACCGCATTTCGGACATTTGTAACAGATATCATCGAGCCTCTCACACATCCTGTCATTAAGTTTTTCCCACTTTATATGCTTTTCCTTGTTCCAAGCATAATCGTCATGGCGAAATGCTTCATTGATTTTATCATCAATTTCCTCAGGAGTCATTTTCTGGAGTTGTTCCGGAGTAAAGAGCAATGATATTTCAGTTTCCACCCTACCTTTACGTTCATCAAGGCAAACTTTTGTGCTTGTTAGATATGAGCCAGCAATATGGACATAATATACCGGAATGTTATAGAATTGCAGAAAACGGCCTGTTCCAGGCACAATTGGCTGATTCTGACCGTATAATGAACTTGTGCCTTCAGGAGATAATGCGACACAGCCCCCCTTCTTTATGATTTGGTTTATAGCACGGATGCTATTCATATCATCAGTGAAAACCTTTTTGGGCAACACCTGCTGTAACCAAAAGACAAGATGAAGATGGCTTCTGAAGAACTCTCCGTAATTGCAGAGTATGTTGAACCTCTTCGGATAAGTCACTTCCATTATAAAGGCATGATCAAGACGGGAAAGGTGGTTAAAAATAATAAAACACGGTCCCTTGCATTTGTTGATGTCATCAATAACTTTGTAATGCGGATTATATTTTGGAGCGACAAATCCACTCATTATCGTCCGATACAGGAAATGGATAAACCAGTTTGGCCGATGGAATTGACGTCTTGCCAATCTTTCCTGAAGGGTTCTTCTTTTTATGTTTAACATAATCTGTAGAATTAACGGTGCAATGCATGGAAACAAACGCCCAGGCCATTAGGTCCACAATGACTCCCGGCTGTAGGATTAACTTGTACAACTCTGATATCCAAATCATTACCAAGTCTCTGTTTTAGCAAATCCGAGAATTGGTTTACCAATTCCATAGCATCCAGATGGCCAATATATATAGGATATTTTTTAACGTCGCTGCCTATCTCCTGTACTGTATTGATAAGGCGTTCCATTGCTTTAATACGGCCTTTGACAGTGCCGAGACTAACCATTTTACCTTCGCTGCTCATGTGGATGATAGGACGCAGGCCTATCAAACCGCCCATTGTTGCGGAGAGACCGCTGACACGACCGCTGCGGCGGAAGAATTTCAAGTCATCGGCAAAGAAATACATGGCGAAATGGTCAACTTCCGTTTTACTCCATTCCACTATTTCCTCAGCAGTTTTTCCAGCCTTGTAAAGCTTGAGGGCTTCATTTGTGATAGCATAACCGATAACAGTAATTCCCTTGACATCAATATCATAGAATTTTCTTTCAGGGTATTTCGCCTTCAATTCGGCAACCACTTTGTTCATTACGTCAAAAGTGACTGTCATTGCTGCCGAGAAATGGACGTAAAGGATATCGTTTCCGGCTGCAAATTCCGGCTCGAAATAATTACGGTATTCGACTTCGGAAATTGCGCTGGTTGTAGGAAGCACGCCATTACGCAGCATGTCATAGAAAGCATGTCCGTCAAACTCGTCAAAATCGACGTATGGGTATATGGTTTTGCCATCATAACTGTATGGCATGCTTATAAGTTTAAAACCATTTTCTTCAGCCTCTTTGCGACTGAAATCCAAATCGGTATCTGTAAAAAATGTCAACATAGGATAATAATATAGTTATAAATCGGCTGACTGCCATTATTCAAAATAAATTCTGTTCTTGGATAAATACGTTGCAAATTGGATATTATCTCCTCGCTGTCAGATTCTTTAGCGTCTTCACCACTAAAAATCAAGACCACATCATGGTTTGCCACATCCATTTTGGCGCATAACTGCATAGTGGCATCTGTCAATTTTTTTGCATTGGAGACTATATCCCCCTTGAAGAGTCCCAAATAGTCATCCTTTTCGATGTCAAGTCCGTTTATGGAGGAATTGCGCGTTGCAGAGGTAATCATTCCACAGAACACATTGCTTATCACTTCTTTCGTTGAAGCAACGATGGCATCAGTATCCTTGGAAGAAGTGTCAAGAGAAGCTATAGCGACATATCCCTCGCCCATCGTTTTGGAAGGAAGGACTATAATTTTGGATTTCTTATAAAGTTCACCTGCTTGCTGGGCGGTAAGGATGATGTTGGAATTGTTTGGAAAAACAAAGATAGTTTCAGCATCGAGACTGTCGAACGCCTCGATGAAACTCTGTGCCGAAGGATTCATAGTCTGTCCGCCGCTAATCACACAGTCTGCACCGGCTTCCTTGAAAGCGTC
>JAEEGL010861055.1_pt1 | contig 76306 bp, 65 predicted proteins | sample 9134231 | NCBI WGS metagenome assembly JAEEGL01 (sample SAMN16246548, study PRJNA631951) | gut metagenome | biome: gut microbiome; feature: rumen; material: fiber-attached | host: Bos | place: Iran: Karaj | collected 2018-10 | reverse complement strand
TGCAAGCCCTCCGTCGATTTCCGTCCCAGCGACAATGTAGCCCCGGTTTTTACACAGAGCTACGAGTTTTTCCATTGTTAATACACTTTGCATAAAAGCACCTTTTACACGCTGCGCTGTACCCTGCCGGTACGAAGACAACGAGTGCAGACGTTCATCTTCTTGGGAGAACCGTTGACGATAACGTTGACGCGCTGAATATTGGGCGCCCAGCTGGTCCTCGTCTTCCTGTTGGAATGGCTTACCAGATTGCCGCTCATGGTACCCTTACCGCAAACCTCACAATACCTACTCATATTTACACCTCCTTGCCGAGATTAACCTTTTCGCTCAGAGAACGATGGCTTAAAAATCAAACGCAGTTATTTTACCACAAGCCGACGCAGAATGCAAGCATATTTTTAGAAAAACAAGGCATATATATTATTGATGCCGAAAGGAGGTCGTTTAATTGATCAAAACAAGGATTAAGCCCGTATGGGCCTACGTTTGCGCCATAGGCGCCGCGCTTGCGGCGGGCGGGCTGTCGGCGCTTTTAAGTATGCGCGGCATGAAGGAATTCGCGGCGCTTGACCAACCTCCGCTTTCGCCCCCGGGGTGGCTGTTCCCGGTCGTCTGGTGCATACTCTACGTTTTGATGGGAGTTTCCGCCGCGCGGGTGTATCTTGCAAACGATGCGCGTTCCCGTTCCGCCCTCACGCTGTGGGCCGTGCAGCTTGCCGTAAACGCGCTGTGGGCGCCCATCTTCTTTTCGCTGGAGCTCAGGCTCGCAGCGTTCGTATGGCTGCTCGGGCTCCTCGCGCTCACCGTGTACATGACGGGTCGGTTCAAAAGCATCGACCGCACCGCGGGCTCCCTTCAGATACCGTACGTCCTGTGGCTGCTGTTCGCCGCGTATCTCAATATGGGCGTGTACCTGCTGAACAGGTAGCCAAAAGCTTGAGCCTAAAAAAACCGCCGTATCCGGCGGTTTTTTCATCATACTATCAGTATCAGCCGCTCCCCTTCACCGTACGGCTCGGAGGCTTCCGGGTTCAATCGGCGCACCGCGGCGCACGGCACGGAGTATCTTTTTGCAACGTCGAACGCCGTTTCGCCCTCCGACGCAAAGCACAGCAGCACGCCGCCCGCGCTCTCTGTCTTTTCGTGCTCGGCAAGCCCCGTCAGCACGGGCAAAGGGTGCCTTGCCTCAAACTCGGCGTCAAGCACGAGCGTGTACGTCACCGCAAGGCTCCTTTCGGCAAATCCCTCGGCGTATGCCGCGCATTCCGCCCGAACGAACGCCGCGTCCGACGCCGGGGCTTCCGTCTCGGTCTCAAACGGCACGTCCCGGGTAAACGCCGCCACGCGCCCCGCCGTGCTTTGATACACGACCTGCGTTGCGACTACCCCGCGCACGGTCAGCTTCCCGCCGTCAAGCAGCGAGTCCGTCACGATGGGGCGGGCGTTCACGCACAGCACCCGCTCCGGATCCGAAGCCTCGGGCGGCAGTGCAAGCTCCTCGCGCAGACTCACCTGCCGCGAAACGCGCCCCATCGCCTGTGTCAACACCGTGCGCTCCGTCAGCGCGTCAAACCCAACCGTGGGCGAAAATGCGTCGGTCGGCAGCTCCGCCTCAAAGCTCTGTGCGTCCCACAGCGTGAATTCGGCCTCCGCCTCCATCACGAGTATCCCCAGGCCCTCGCCGGGCGAGCGCAGGTACAGACTTTTAAGCTCCGCCGAGCAGTACGGCGCCGCCGCGGGCCTGTCAAGGCTCAGCCGTTCGCGGAAGGGAGCCTGGCGGCAGAGCGTTCCCGTGCGTCCGTCCGAGCCGCGGCAGACAGCGGTCACGGTTATCACGCCCCCTACGGCGGTCCCCTCCTGATCGGCGACGGCCTCGCGTACGGAGATCACTCCCGTGCAGCTTACGATCTCGCTCACGCCGTCTGCGGCGAGCTCCTCGCGCATGCGGACGGTCGCTCCGCCAACGCGCACGGGCCTGCCCGTTGCGGCCCTTTCGGTTTTAAGCTCCAGATCGTCCATGCCGCTGACCCCGCTCAGCACCTTCATGGGAACGGACGAATACACCCGCACGTATATTTCGGCGTTCGCTTCAAGCCGCACCCCGTTTCCGGAGGCATACGCCTGCATGGTCTCGATCACGGCAGAGGCCCTTGCCGTCATTCCGGGAGCCGCCCCGGGCGCGTCCACGGTCTTTTCAAAACTCGCCGCCGATTCATAGGCGAACGCCTGCCCGTCCGCGTCGAAGCAGGTGACCAGCACGGGTATCCGACCCACAACGTGCACCTCGCCGTGCGCGGCTTCGGCGGCGTCTATCACCACCGAGGCGGCGCAGCAGGGCTCGCCCTGCGGGACGCGTCCGTCGGGCGAGGGAAGCTCGCCCCGAATCGCGATCTGCGCGGTCAGCTCCGCCGTCAGCCTTTCGGCGTCGATTTCCTTCCAGATAAGCTCCATATTTATCTCCTTTACGTTTTTTGCTCAATTGATTCTATTATCCGCTCCCCGCAAAAATGATATATCTATGCAAACCGCCCGAACCATGCTATAATATGATGAACCAAGATGCGAACGGAGGATCATCCATGAAATGGCTTGAGCTTACAGTCAACACCACCGACGAGGGCACGGACATAGTTTCCGCCCGTCTTTCAATGCTCGGCATAAATGAAGTCAGCGTCGTTCAGGGGCGCGAGGCGGTGGAGGCGTTGATGGAAAGCGCCGTAAAATACTGGGATTATGCAGACGACGCGGCTCTCAATAACAGCCCCGCCGTAAAGGCCTATATCGCCGATCTGCCCGAGAACGAGGGCCTGGTCGACAGCGTCCGCGCCTCCATCGGCGAGCTTAAGGCAATGGAGCAGGAGATAGGCGTCCCCCTTGGAGAGCTTTCGCTGTCCGTCCGCGAGGTGGATGAGGAGGATTGGGCCAATAATTGGAAGGCCTATTTCAAGCCCATCCGCGTGGGTGAAAAGCTGCTCGTATGCCCCGCGTGGGAGGACGTGCCCGAGGACGGCGCGCGTGCCGTCCTTCGCATAGATCCCGGCATGGCCTTCGGCACGGGCGCGCATCACACCACCCGCATGTGCCTGGAGCTGCTTGAAAAGAACATGAAGGGCGGCGAGCTCGTTGCCGATATAGGCTGTGGCAGCGGTATTCTCTCGGCCTCCGCAATGCTCATGGGCGCGGGCGAGGCCGTCGCGCTCGACATCGACCCGGTCGCCGCGAGGATAGCCGCCGAGACCGCCGAGAGCAACGGCATAGACCTTATGAAATACACCGTTTATACGGGCGACATACTCTCCGACAAGCAGGTGCGCCAGGCCGTCACGCGCCGCAAATACGATATCGTGCTTGCAAATATAGTGGCAAACGTCATAATAGCCCTTGCGCCCCTCGTGCCCGCGCTCATGCACGAAGGCTCTGTGTTCATCGCATCCGGCATAATAGAGGACAGGCTCGGCGAGGTCGTCTCCGCATTGGAGGAAAACGGCCTTCTCGTGCGCGAGGTGCGCTCCGGCGAGGACTGGCGCGCGCTTGAGGCAGTACTCAAATGAGGCGCTTCTTTGCGGAAAACCTCGATACCGCGGGCGACGAGATACTGCTCACGGGCGACGAGGCGCGCCATATCGCATCCGTGCTGCGCATGCGTGCGGGCGACGATGTGCTGCTCATAGACGGCGCGGGCGGCGAATACGTTTCGCGCATAGAGTCCGTCTCGCAGGAAGAGGTAAGGCTTCGCGTCACCGACAGGCGCTCGTGCGCGTCGGAGCCGGACGTGCACGTTACGCTGTTCCAATGCCTGCCCAAGCAGGGCAAGATGGAGCTCATCATCCAAAAATGTGTTGAGCTCGGCGTGTGGGAGATAGTCCCCACCGTGTCGCGCCGATGCGTGGTAAAGCCGGACGGTATGCAGAACAAGCTCGTTCGCTACAACAAGGTCTCGCGTGAGGCCTCAAAGCAGTGCGGACGGGCCGTGGCTCCCGAGGTCACGGAGCCGCGCGAGCTTGCAAAAACGGACTTTTCGGGCTTTGACCTGGTGCTCATACCCTATGAGAACGAGGACGAGCTTACGTTGAAATCGCTTCTTCGCGGAGCGGCGGCGCCCAAAAGCATCGCCGTCGTGATCGGCCCAGAGGGCGGTTTCGACCCGCGTGAGGTGGAGCGCGTCGTAAGCCTCGGCGGTCATGCCGTATCGCTCGGCAAAAGGATACTGCGCACCGAGACCGCGGGGCTTGCCTGCATCGCGCAGATAATGTACGAATTGGAGCAGTGATGAAGGTATCGTTTATCACCCTCGGATGCAGGGTAAACAGCTACGAATCCGACGCAATGGCGGGGCTTCTTCGCGCCCGCGGGTTTGAAGTCGTCCCCGAGGGTGAATTTGCCGACATTTACGTCGTCAACACCTGCACCGTCACCAATATCGCCGACCGCAAGTCGCGGCAGATGGTCTCCAAATGCCGGCGCATAAATCCCCTGGCAAAGGTCGTCGTGACGGGCTGCTGGTCTCAGCGTTTCCCCGAGGAGGCGGCAAAGCTGCCCGGCGTGTGCCTCGTTCTGGGCTCCGCGCAGAAGAACCGCATCGCGGACTATCTCGAGGGCATAGACGGCCCGGTGCGCACCGTGGTGGGCGACGTGATGCACGCCGGCGAGTTTGAGGAGCTTTCGGCCTCAGCCGAGGGCCGCACGCGCGCATATCTCAAAATACAGGACGGCTGCAACAGGTTCTGCTCTTACTGCGCGATACCCTTTGCGCGCGGGGCGGTCAGGAGCCGCAGCCTCGACTCCGTTCGGCGCGAGCTTGAAAAGCTCGATTCGCTCGGCTTTGCCGAGGTCGTGCTGACGGGCATACATCTTACCGATTACGGGCGCGATCTTAACGGCCCCACGCTTGCAGACGCCATCGACTGCGCGAACGGGCTCGGCTCCGTCAGGCGGATACGCCTGGGCTCTTTGGAGCCGCACGGCCTCACGGACGAAATGATACGGCGCATCACCTCAAACCCAAAGGTCTGCCGCCAGTTCCACCTTTCGCTGCAAAGCGGCTCCGACACGGTGCTGGAGCGTATGCGCCGCGGCTACACTGCGGGCGAGTATGAGGCGATAGTTTCAAAGATCCGCGCCGCCTACGGGCAAGACGCGACGCGCGTTGCCATCACCACCGACGTTATCGCGGGCTTTGCGGGCGAAACGGAGGAGGAGCATAACGAAACGCTCGCCTTCGTGCGTCGCATAGGCTTTGCGCGGATGCACGTTTTTCCGTATTCGCGCCGCAGCGGCACCAAGGCGGACCTTATGCCGGGCCAGCTCACAAACGCGCAAAAGGCGGCGCGCGCGCAGGAGCTCATATCGGTCGGGCGCGAGATGGAGCGGGAGTTTCTTCAAGGCTTTATCGGCCGCGACGAGCAGGTCCTGCTTGAAACAAGGCAAAAGGACGGGCTCAATTCGGGCTATACAGACAGCTATGTGCGGGTTTGCAACGCGCAGGGCGAGCCCGATACGCTCGTCAGCGTGCATATAGATTCCATAAAGGAGGACACAAACGGTGAAATGTCTCTTTTGTCGCATAGTTGAGGGCGAGATCCCCTCGACCAAGGTGTATGAGGACGAGCGTGTGCTTGCCTTCCGCGATATAGATCCGCAGGCTCCCACGCATATCCTCATAATACCCAAGGTCCATTACGACTGCGCCGCCGACGCTCCCGCGGAGCTTTTGGGCTATATGGCCGCCACCGCCGCCAAAATAGCCGAAGCCGAGGGCATAGCGGGCGATGGCTACCGCATGGTGATCAACACAGGCGAGGCAGGCGGGCAAAGCGTAAAGCATCTGCATCTGCACCTTTTGGGCGGCAGGAGCATGCAGTGGCCTCCGGGTTAGTCTTTAGATGGAACTTAAAAACTATACCGAAAACGCAATAAAGGCGCTGTCACTTGCACAGGAGGCGGCGCGCTCATTCGGGCACAGCTTCGTAGGCAGCGAGCATCTGCTTCTGGGGCTTGTTTCCTGCGGCGACGGCACGTCTGCGGCGCTCGTTCAGAACGGCGTCACCAGGGAGGCCGCATCGCCTTACGTCGATACGCTCATCGGCGGCGGCAGGAACGTGTTTACAGACAGCTTCGGCAACACTCAGGCTGTCAAAAGGATACTCGAGCTTTCCCTTTACGAGGCAAAGTCGCAGGGGCTCGACCTCATCGACACCCGCCACATACTGCTGTCGGTCATGCGTGAGCGCGACTCGCTCGGCGCAAGGATCGTCTCCACGCTCTGCCGTGATACCGACGCGCTGCGGGCGGCGCTCTTAAAGGCTCCCGAATGGGAGGAGCAGGAGGAACTGTCATCGGACTTCGGCCCGGATGACGAGCCTGCGTTCGTGCCCGGGTCCGTGCGTAAAAACTCAGGGCGCACGCCCGTGCTCGATGCCTACACGCAGGACCTCACCGCGCTTGCCGAAAAAGGCGCGCTTGACCCGGTCATCGGCCGCGAGGCAGAGATAGACCGCGTACTTACCGCCCTCTGCCGCAGGACTAAAAACAACGCCGTGCTCATCGGCGACCCGGGCGTGGGCAAATCCGCCATAGTCGAAGGGCTCGCCCAAAGGATAGTCGGCGGCAGCGTGCCGGGCAAGCTCGCGGAGGCGCGCATAGTTTCGCTCGACCTCGGCTCCATGATCGCCGGAACCAAGTACCGCGGCGAGTTCGAGGAGCGCTTGAAGGCCGCGATAGACGAGCTTAAGGCAGACGAAAACCTCATTCTCTTCATAGACGAAATACACACCATCGTCGGCGCCGGCGCGGGCGAGGGCAGCGTGGACGCCGCCAACATACTAAAGCCCGCGCTTGCAAGGGGCGAGCTGCGCGTGATAGGCGCGACCACCATCGACGAATACCGCAAGTACTTCGAAAAGGACGCTGCGCTCGAGCGCAGGTTTTCGCCCATACTCGTGTCCGAGCCCGACAGAGAGCAGACCGAGGCCATACTTTACGGCCTTCGTCCCGGGTACGAAAAGCATCACGGCGTCACAATCTCCGATTCCGCCATAGAGGCCGCCGCCGAGCTGTCCGTCAAATACATATCAGACCGCAGGCTGCCCGATAAGGCGATAGACCTTTTGGACGAGGCCTGCGCCATCACCCGCCTGGAGCGGGGCGAGGACGGCGCCCGCATACGCAGCCGCATGGAACAGGCGGCGACCGACGGCGACTATGAGCTTGCCGCAAGCCTCAGAGACGCGCTGCGCGGAGGCGATGCGGGGGAACCTCCCTGCGTCACGCGCGAAAGCGTCTGCGCCGCGGTATCAAAGCGCACGGGTCTCGACCTCAGCGCCGCTTCAATGGCAGAGCGCTTTGCAAAGCTCGAAGCAGCGCTGCTCGGCTGCGTTTACGGTCAGGACTCCGCCGTGCGCGAGATATGCGCGCTAATGCGCAGGGCTGCGGCGGGCCTTGCGGAAGCGTCAAGGCCGTTCGCGTCGTTCGTGCTTGCGGGGCCCGAGCATTCCGGCAAAAAAACGCTTGTCAGACGGTTGGCCGACGCGGCCTTCAACGGTTCGGTCATTCGGCTGAACGGCGAGGAGTACTCCGACGAGCTCTCGGCCGCCCGGCTGACGGGCCTTCCCGCGGGGTTATCCCAGCAGGCGGGGGGCGGGCTTCTTACCGAGTTTATAAGGCTCCATCCCGTCAGCGTGATAATGGTCTCGAACGCCGACGCCTGTTCGCCCAAGCTCATGAATACGCTCAGCGCCGCGCTGGTCTCGGGCGTCATAACTGACGCCGCCGGGCGCGAGTATTCGCTTCGCAACTGCGTGCTCGCGCTTCTGACCGATGTAGGCTCCGCACACGCGGTGGGCTTTGCTTCGGACGCGGGCTCCGCGTCAAGGTCGCTCTCGGGCAGGCTGCCCGCTTCGCTCACGTCCCTTGCGGACGCCGTAGTTTTCACTCAAAAGCCAAGCGAGGAGGCAATGCGCCGCATAACTTCGAGCCTGCTTGCCTCGCTTGCCGCCCGCGCCGAAAGGAAGCATATCGCCGTCTCCTTCGACAAAAGCGCCGTCGACGCCATTGTTTCGGCTGCCGACGGTTCTCCCGCCTGCGCCGAGCGCATGATCTGCGTATTTGCGGAGGGAAGCCTCAGCCTTGCCATGCTCGAAGGCGCCGCTCTTCCGGGCGACAGCGTCGAATGCTTCTTTGAAAACGGCGAATACAAAATCAGAAAGGTCGGCTCATAATGGAAATCAAAAGGTTCTCGCTGGGTCTCAGGTTCGATACGCTGAAGCAGCGCGTCGCGCAGGAGGATATCGACGGCTTTCTCACGGAGCTTGCCTCCGCCGTTCCAGCAAAGCTTGCGGAGGGGCTGGAGCTTTTCGCCGGCTCCGACGGCGCTCCCGGCGTTTATACCGTAGTATTTATGAACGGCAGGCTCGGACGCATGCGTGAGCTTTATTCGGCGATCGATTCCGACGCCCGCGTCAAAGCCCTCCTCGAGTACAGGACGCCCTACGTCCAGAACAACGTCATACGCGATTACGAGGGCTTCGAGTTCCTCGGCTGCGCAGACGGGAACGGCGTACTGCGGGGAGGTTCGGTCCGCCTTGCGTTCAGCGGCGGCAGCGACCCGCGCCCCGTGTCCGACCCGAAAAAAACCGTGCTCATCGCCCCCAACGCATTCAAGGGCACTATCTCTTCCGACGCCGCCTCGCGCATGCTGGCGCTTGAACTGCGCCGCAGGCTCCCCGGGTATCTGCCAGTGCCCATACCCACGGCTGACGGCGGCGACGGCACGCTTGACGCGGTCGAGCGCGCAATGCCCGTGCACAGGCATACCGCGTTCGTGACGGGTCCCTACGGGCAAAGGACCGAGGCCGCGTACCTGCTTTCGGGCGGAAAAAAGGCCGTTATCGAAAGCGCGCTTGCAAGCGGGCTCGCGCTTTGCGCGGGGCTCCCGCTCGACCCGCTTTCCGCCACCTCGCGCGGCACGGGCGAGCTCATTCTTCGCGCCGCCCATGAGGGCGCGGGCGAGATATTCGTCTGCCTCGGCGGTTCCGCCACCAACGACTGCGGCGTCGGTATGGCAAACGCCCTCGGCGTGCGCTTTATAATGGACGACGGCGCCGAGACGGCTTCCGCGGCAGAGCTTGATAAGGTCGTTTCGATCGACGCGTCCGGCCTTGATGCGTTCGTTAAAAGGGCGCGCATCACCGTCGTGTGCGACGTCGATTCTCCGCTTACGGGCGAACACGGCGCAACGTATTCCTTCGGCCCGCAAAAGGGCGCCGACGCCGAAACACTGCCCATGCTTGAGCGCGGCATGCTTAATATGGAGCGTCTGCTCAACTCATACGCCGGCCGCAGCGTCTGCTCCGAGCCCGGCTCCGGCGCCGCCGGAGGCATGGGCGCAATGCTCATGGCGCTGACGAACGCCTCGCGTGAAAAGGGCGCCGAGGCCGTGCTTGCCATATCGGACTTCGACCGCAAGCTGAAAAACGCCGCCTTCGTGATAACGGGGGAGGGGCGCATAGATTCCACCAGCCTCCGCGGCAAGGCCACGGGCGCCGTTCTTGCTCACGCGCACGATGCGGGGGTGCCCGCCGCCATAATCGCCGGCTCTGCGGGCGAGGGCGCGGAGGAGCTTTTGAGCCGTGCCGCCGCCGTCGAGTTCACCGGCCCCGCCGACGAACCCGAGGCGCGCTTCGCGTTCGCTGCCGAGCGGCTCGTCCGCCGCATCGCGGAGCTGCTGAAATAAGTGTTTGAGTATTATAAAACCGCAGGCCCGGCCTGCGGTTTTTCGTATCGCGTCATCATTTCCCCGCGCGTTTTGCGGGGGCTTTTTCTTTGGGACGGAACAGCTCCTTCAGCTTGCCGTTATATATGCTCTTCCTGCGGTTCAAAAGATCCGCCGCCGGTCGTTCTATAAGATAGGTCGCAAGCACCGCCGCGATGAACGCCGCCGCGGTAATGACAAAAGCGTATCTCCAGCTCCATGCCTTGGCCTCCGCCGTGTAAAGCTGATTGGGCGGAGTCTCGCCCTCCCAGAACGGTATGCGCCAATCGTTTTTGAGCTTCACGCACAGCCATTGATGCCATATGTACAGGTTGTACGATATGCCCGCCAAAAACTTCATCAGCCTGTTAGAGAACAGGAACCGATAGAACCCCGCCGAGAACGCCGTCGTCAGTATCAGCCCCATGAACACGCAGGCAAGCTTCAGCCTTTCGTGTATCTGCCACGCCTGCGCTCCCGCCGCGTCAAGCGACGCGCAGTTCTTCAGCATCTGCACCATCAGGTAAATAAACCCTATCGACCCGAGCGTGAATGCAAGCCCGACCCATGTATTGCGCTTTAGCCTCGACGCCGCTGCAACGTAAACGAACGCCCCGGCAAGCCCCACCGCGTACACCTCAAAGAACGCGGGAAGCTGGTTTATAACGATCGGAAGGTACGACGAGCGTATGTCCGAGCCGATCGACTTCAGGAATCCGTCTATCGAGTTCGAGAACGCGCTTCCCGTTCCGTCAACGTAAACGTGTATGTACAGGTGCGAAACGCCTATAAGCGCGGCGCACAGGACCGCGGCGCGGACGATCCCGCGGACGGCGGTCTTTTCCTTTTTGCGTCTGCGGACGATCGCCGCGAAGATCGGATAAAGAACGTAGAACCAAACCTCCACCGCAAGCGTCCACAGCACCACGTTAAGCTTGGTCGAAAGATACGTCTTTATCTTCCATGTGTGCATGAACAGAAGATGTGAAACAAGGTCGCGTATTGCCCAGCCCGTATCCGCGGGGGTGCCGTATCCGCCGTGCGCAAGCTCGTACACAAAAAGAACGAGTATGCAGAACAGGTAGCTGGGCAGTATCCTTATTGCGCGCTTGCGGAAAAACGCCTTGAAGCTCTCGGGCTTTTCGCCGAGCAGCACGTTCCTTGCCACGGGCAGGAACAGCAAAAACCCGCTTATGAGTATCATCATGTCCACAAACAGATACCCCACCTTTGCAAACGGGGTAAAGTCTATCTGCGGCACGCCCATAAACGCAAGGAACGGCGTTTTGACCGTGGGGAATATCCAAGTCTGCTGCCAGAAATGGAATATGAGTACGATAATGACGCTGACGGCCCTTATGCCGTCAAGCACGTCAACGTATTTGACTGATATCGTTTTGTTCTTTTCCATACGCATATAATACCACAAGGCGGGTGATATTGGAAGTGTCGGCGAAAAAAATACGATCGGTGTTGGTTTGTCACATATCATTGACAAACCAACAGTCAAACATATTTCCCGTTATCTTGACGCTTGCCCCGGAATGCTTTATAATGATAAAAGAGTACAAATGCGTATCCGGGCAAATACCTTCGGGCCCCTATGCGCTTCGTTCCCGCTTTTTGCAGCGGGGCTCCGAAAGCGGCCGGTCCGTCCGGCCGGGAAAGGTTATTGTAAATGAGATCTGGCGTCAGGCTTATTGCGGCTGCTGCCGCGCTTACATTAATTATTTCGGCCGGCTTTGCCGGCTGCAGGCACGGGGATTCTCCCGAGCCCGCGAATACTGGTTCGCCCTCCGCGCTCGTTACCGAAACGGCGGAGGCTACTTTGGAGCCCGGCGCATCCGTCGGCCCCGGCTATTCCGAGCCCGCGGGCACGGATGCCGCCGCAAGCGCTTCTCCCACGGCGCTTCCCCCGGGAGTCACGGCGGGCCCCGACAGCTCCGCCAATCCCACGGAAAACCCCGGAGCGACCGACGGCGCAACGGCTCAGCCCGCGGTATCGGGGCAGCCCGGCGTCACGGCTCGGCCCACCGGGCAGGGCGGTGCGACGAATCCGCCCGCGCCCGCCACGGCTCTGCCCACGGCGTCGCCCAACCCCACGGCGCGCCCCACTCCGTCGCCCGCACCCATCGCCACGGCAACTCCCAGGCCCACAAACACCCCCAAGCCCGATCCGGTCACGGCGCTCACCTGGCTTGAGCTCGACACCCCCGTCTCCTGCGATATGGACTTTGACGGCAAGGCCGAAAAGGTGGAGCTTACCCGCAGCGAGAGCGGCGGCAAAATGCTCGTTTCGCTCAAGGTCACAAACGGCAAAACGGGCAAGGTGCTTATGGATTCCGTCACCTGCGACCGCTTTGTAAAGGGCCTCATAAACAATTTCAACACGGGCGACCGCAGGGTGGAGGTAATGCTCTCCGTTTCCTCGGGCACGAGGGACGACGTCACCCATGCCTACCGTCTCAACTCCGGCTCGACGGGCCTGCTCAAATGCTCCTGCCCGGGGCTGGTTGAGTCCGTAAACGGCAGCTCCCTGCAGATCGCGCGCATGCTCGACCTGCTCGGCACGTGGAACTGCACCGCGTCATACGCCGTATCGTACGATAAGTTCGAGCTGGTCCGGTCCGGCTCCGATTGGATAGTCACTCAGGAAGAGGACAGGTGGTGCACCTCGTCGACGGATTTCATCGCCGCCGTGTATCTTTCGGGAACGGATAACAGCGCAAACTGGTTCGGAGCGGGCGAAAAGCTCCGCCCCGTTTCCACGGACCTCGAGTCCAGGATGGACTTTGTTACGGATACAGGCACCCGCGGCTACTTTGATATAGACGTTGATGAAAACGGCCGCGTCACCAAGGTGAACGGCTACGCGCCCACCGCGCTTTTCGGCGACCTCAACTATATCGACTGACGCGCCGCGCAAACGGCGATCGAGCCCGCGATTTTTTTCGCGGGCTTATTGTATTGCGCTTGAAAAAACGGTATAATTAATTTGGATGATTATAGAAAGGTCGGTTTGCATGGAGCGATATTCGGCATTAAAGCAGTTCATGTCGTCAAACGGGGTCCCCTATAAAGAGGCGGTCCCCGGGGCGGAGCTTACCACTTTCCGCACCGGCGGGCCTGTCGCGCTCGTCGCGAGGCCCCTGTACAGCGGCCAGCTTGAGGGCCTTTGCGGTGAAGCGGAGGCTTGCGGCGTTCCGTATTTCATACTCGGCAACGGCAGCAATCTTTTGATCCCCGACGAGGGACTCGACATGCTTTTGATCCGCCTCGGCGGTGAATTCGAAGAGGTTTATTTCGAACAGGCCAAGGGCGTCATGCGCGCAGGCGCGGGCGCTTCCATGGCGGCAGCCGCAAAGCTCTCGGTGGCTCGGGGCTTTATGGGCCTTGAGTGGGCGGCGGGCATCCCCGGCACGGTCGGCGGCGCCATCGCCATGAACGCGGGCGCCTATGGCGGGGAGGTCAAAAACGTGCTTTCATCCGTCACCGTTTTAAAGGACGGCGTGCTCCGTTCCATTACCCCGACAGAGGGCGACATGGGTTACAGGCGCTCGGCCTTTTCCTATCCGGGCATGGTCGTGCTTGAGGCCGTATTCGGCCTTGCTCCCGACGACGGCGCGGCTAAGGAGCGTATGGAGGATTACAACCGCAGAAGGCGCGAAAAACAGCCCCTTAATTACCCGTCCGCGGGCAGCACGTTCAAGCGGCCCGAGGGCTATTTTGCGGGCAAGCTCATAGAGGATGCGGGCTTAAAGGGCTTCCGCATAGGCGGCGCCGCCGTCAGCGAAAAGCACGCGGGCTTCGTTGTGAACCTCGGCGGGGCGACCTCCGCCGACGTGCTCGCCGTGATAGACCGCGTGCGCGAAACGGTTTACAGCAGGTTCGGCGTCATGCTCGAGCCGGAGGTTAAGATACTCCGATAGGAGGGGATATGAACATACTCATAGTCACGGGCCTCAGCGGGGCGGGCAAATCGGGCACGCTTCGCGTACTTGAGGATTTCGGCTATATCTGCGTGGATAATCTGCCTGCGGGGCTCATGGGCAGCTTCCTTGAACTGTGCCGCACCACCGATCCGCCCATCGAAAGGGTCGCGCTCGTTGTCGACAGCCGCGCGTCGGTGTTCCGCTTCAGCGCGGAGCGAATGTTCCAAACGCTTGAAATGCTCGACGATCCCTATGAGGTACTGTTTCTCGACTGCTCGAACGAGGTGCTTCAAAGGCGCTATAACGAAACGCGCCGCCGCCACCCCATGCACGACGATGCGACGGCGGGCATACTCATAGAAAGGGAGCTTCTGGCCCCCTTAAAGGAGCGAGCGGATTACATAATCGACACCACCGATATGCACCCGCGAGAGCTTCAGCGCAAGATAGAGTCGCTCATCGGCACCAATGCCGAAAACGATTTCCGCCTTGTCATAACCAGCTTCGGCTATAAGCGCGGCATCCCGCTGAACGCCGACATAATAATGGACATGCGATGCACGGCAAACCCCTTTTATGAGGAGTCGCTGCGGTCGCTCTCGGGCAGGGACAAGCCCGTGCGCGATTACGTCATGAGCGATTCCGTCGTCGCGGTGCAGCTTGACCGTATAACGCAGATGCTTAACGACCTCATACCCGCATATCGGCGCGAGGGCAAGCACCGCCTTATGGTCAGCTTCGGCTGCACGGGGGGAAGGCACCGCTCGGTCGCAATGGCCGAGGCGCTTTACGAGCGCATGAAGGATAAGTACAACACCACCATAGAACACAGAGACCTCTTGATAGAGGCCGAATCCATATCGGAGAGGTTTAAGGGCTGATGTCGTTTTCGCACGAGGTCAAGGACGAGCTTTTGGAGGTACGGCTCCGCAGGAACGAGGACGGGCGCATGCTCGTTTCGGGGTACACGCTTGCGATAGCCGCGCTCAAATATTCCCGCGCCCACAGGACCTGGGGCCTGCATTACGTCAGCGAATACTCGCCGGGCATAGGCTTTGCGGCCAAGCTCGCCTGCCGCAACTACGAGCTGGAGCATGAAATATCGCTTAACGTGCATGAACGGCTAAACGCCAGGAACACGGAGCTTTTCCTGTACGGCCCCGGGGTCGAGCGGCTGGAGTTTGACTCGGGTCTCATTTCGGTCGACAAAAACGGCGAGCGCAGTTACGAAACGCATCTGCCGAAGGGACTCGACGCAGAGCATTCCCTTCGGGCGTTCGTGCGCGGGTTGTTCCTGGCCTGCGGCACGGTGGCGGACCCCGAAAAGGGCTGTCAGGCGGAGCTGGTTTTCAAAAACGAGGCCGTCGCTCACGAAACGGCAAAGCTGCTTTGCGAGCGCGGCATACCGCCCAAGATAGCAAAGCGCAGGAGCCTTTTCGTGCTCTACTTCAAAAACGGCGATTCCGTGGAGGATTTTCTTACCTTCATGGGCGCAGGGGAGGCGATGCTCCGCGTGCGTGAGCACCGCATGCTGCGCGAGCTCAAAAACATGTCCAACCGCGAGGTAAACTGCTTTTCCGCCAACATGGAAAAGGCGGCGAGGGCCTCCGCGGCGAGCGTAGAGGATATCACCCTTATCATATCGCAGGTCGGTCCCGACGCGCTTTCGGAGGAGCTTTACGCCGTTGCCGAGGCGCGCATGGCCGAGCCGGAGCTGACCCTGTCGCAGCTTGCCGAAAAGCTCGGTCTGGGCAGGTCGGCGGTCAATTACCGTTTACGGAAGATAGCCGCGATCGCGGCTGACATCAGAGAACAGGGAGGAGCGGGCGCAAGCCCCGCCGGATCGGAATGAGCTTTACACATCTTCACGTACATACCGAATACAGCCTGCTCGACGGCGCTGCAAGGATAAACGACCTTGTTGCAAAGGCAAAGGAGCTTGGCTTTACCTCCCTTGCCATAACCGACCACGGCGTGATGTACGGCGTGATCGACTTTTACAACGCCTGCCGCAAGCAGGGCATAAAGCCCATCATAGGCATGGAGGCATACGTCACAAAGGGCAGCATATATGACGAGGCCCCCGCGCGCGACCATGCGCACCTGATACTGCTGTGCAAGAACGAGGCGGGCTACAAAAACCTTATGAAGCTGTCGTCCATCGCTTTCGTCGACGGGTTCTATTATAAGCCGAGGATCGACTACGATCTGCTCGAAAAGCACTCCGAGGGGCTTATCGTGCTGTCCGCCTGCCTTGCGGGCGACATACCGCAGTACCTGCTTCGCGGCGATTTCGAAAGCGCACGCGCGCTTGCATCAAGGCTAAAGGGCATATTCGGGGGCGATTTTTATATCGAGCTGCAAAATCACGGCCTGCCCGAACAGCTTGCCGTGCTCCCGCGGCTCAATGCGCTCGCAAAGGAGCTTGATATAAAGACCGTCGCCACGAACGATATCCACTACGTCCTTAAAGAGGACGCCGAGGCGCAGGACGCGCTGCTGTGCATCCAGACGGGGCATTTCGTAGACGAGACCGACCGTATGCGCATGGAGACGGAGGAGTTCTACTTAAAGACCGAGGCCGAAATGCTGGAGCGCATGGCGGGCTATGAGGAAGCCGTTTACAATACGGAGGAGGTCGCGTCAAAGTGCGGTCTTGAAATCGAGTTGGGAGGGAGGCACCTGCCCGAGTTCACTCCGCCCGACGGCATGGGGCATGAGGAATACCTTCGCAGCCTCTGCGCCAGGGGTATGGAAAAGCGCTTCGGCAAAAACCCCGCTCCCGAGTACGTCGAAAGGCTCGAATACGAAATAGGCGTCATCGCCAAAATGGGGTTCGTTGATTACTTCCTCATAGTTTGGGACTTCATCCATTACGCCAAGACCCACGGCATACCCGTCGGTCCGGGGCGCGGTTCCGGCGCGGCGTCCATCGTCGCCTACACGCTGGAGATAACCGACCTCGACCCGCTCAAATACAGCCTGCTTTTCGAGCGCTTTTTGAATCCCGAAAGGATCACGATGCCCGATATCGACGTCGACTTCTGTTACGAGCGGCGTCAGGAGGTCATCGACTACGTCGTCCGCAAGTACGGCGCGGATCACGTCGCCCAGATAATCACGTTCGGCACCATGGCGGCAAGGGCCGTCGTGCGCGACGTCGGGCGTGTTCTTCGCATACCGTACAACGAGGTCGACAAGATAGCCAAGCTCATACCGCAGGTGCTTAAAATAACCCTTGCCGAGGCGCTCAAAATGGTGCCGGAGCTGAAGGACCTGTACGACGAAAACCCCACCTATAAAAAGCTCATCGACCTTTCGATGAAGCTCGAAGGGCTCCCGCGCCACGCCTCCACGCACGCGGCGGGCGTCGTCATCTCCTCAAAGCCCACGATGGAGCTCGTCCCCCTGCAAAGGAACGAGGAGTCCGTCACCACCCAGTTCCCCATGGGCACGCTCGAAGCGCTCGGCATGCTCAAAATGGACTTCCTGGGGCTGCGCACGCTCACGGTCATACACGATTGCTGCGAGTTCATAAAGGCCGGCGGCGACGTTCCGCCCGACTTTGCCTCAATGGGCTTTGACGACCAAAGGGTGTACGACCTTATAAGATCCGGCGACACTATCGGCATATTCCAGCTCGAGTCCGCAGGCATGACCAACTTCATGATGCAGATGAAGCCGGGCTGCTTCGAGGACATAATCGCGGGCATCGCGCTGTTCCGCCCCGGCCCCATGGACGAGATACCCCGCTATCTTGCCGGCAAGCAGGACCCGTCCACAGTGCATTACGAGCATGAAAAGCTCCGTCCCATACTCTCCACCACCTACGGCTGTATGGTCTATCAGGAGCAGGTCATGCAGATAGTACGCGACCTTGCGGGCTATTCCTACGGCAGGAGCGACCTTATCCGCCGCGCCATGAGCAAGAAAAAGCATGACGTGATGGAGAAGGAGCGCGTAAATTTCATAAACGGCATAGTCGAAGAGGACGGCTCCGTCACAGTGCCCGGCGCAGTCAGAAACGGCATACCCGAGTCCGTAGCCAACCGCATTTTCGATGAGATGACCGACTTTGCCTCGTATGCGTTCAACAAGGCGCACGCCGCCTGCTACGCCGTGGTCGCCTACCGCACCGCGTGGCTGAAGGCGTATTACCCCGTCGAAATGATGACCGCGCTCATAAACTCGTTCATCGGCTCCTCGGATAAGATCGCCGACTATATCTACTATTGCCGCAAGCGCGGCATACGCATACTCCCGCCCGACATCAACCGCTCCGAGCCGCATTTTACCGTTGAGAACGACGCGATACGCTTTGGCCTCGTCGCCATCCGCAACGTGGGCGAGGACGCCATGCGTTCAATGCTCGGGGAGCGCAGGCGCGGCGGCGCATTCAAGGATTTTTCGGACTTTTTAACGAGAACGGCGGGGCTCAACAAGCGCATGCTCGAAGGGCTCATAAAGGCCGGTGCGTTCGACGAAATGGGCTACACGAGGCTGCGGCTTATGGGCAGCTTCGAGGACGAGATGACCGCCGCCGCGGCGGAGAAGAAGCGCCGCGATTCGGGCCAGATGTCGCTTTTCGACATGCTGGACGACGGCGGCTCCGCCGTTGAAGCACCGGGTATCCCCAAGGGCGGCGAGGAGTACGGCCTGAAGGACCTGCTCGCCATGGAAAAGGACGCCCTCGGCATTTATATAAGCGGGCATCCGCTCATGGAGTACCAGGAGACCGTCCGTATGCTCGGCGTCACCTGCAAGGAGCTTGCCGAGGCCGACGGCAGGGGAGGCCTGCGCGATAACGAGCGCGTCAGCTTTGCGGCTATCCTCGGCGGCATAAGGACGCGTCAGGTCAAATCCGGCGTCGGCATGATGGCATACGGCGCAGCCGAGGATATGACGGGCCAGGTGGAGTTTGCGGCGTTCCCGGCCGTGTACTCCAAGTACAGGGAGCTGTTCGCGGAGGCCGTTCCGCTTAAGGTCTCCGGCCGCCTCTCCATGCGCGAGGATAAGGCCAACACCGTTATGGTGGATGAGATAGCTCCGCTTGAAAAGACGGAGCGTTACCGCCTGTACGTGCGGCTCAACGCGTCAAACCGCGGCAAGGCCGACCGCGCCGCCGAGGTCGTAAAGCGGTATCACGGCAGTCACGGTGTTGTGTTTTTCGATGAGGAAACGCGCGTTCAAAGGCTCGCACCCGAGACCATGAACGTGGATGGCTCGCCGCAGCTTATCGAGGTGCTGGGCAATCTCATGGGCGAGGACAACGTAAAATTCATTAAGCTCAAATAAATCTTAGAGGTGTTATTATGAAAAGGATCGGCGTATTGACTTCCGGCGGGGACACCCCCGGTATGAATTCCGCCATTCGCTCCGTTTTCAAAACGGGCGTGGCGCACGGCATGCAGGTGATGGGCATCTATCACGGCTACAAGGGCCTTATAGAGGGCAGGGTGGATTACCTGACGCATGAGCTCGTGGAAAACAAAATGCACAAGGGCGGCACGGTGCTCCGCACCGCAAGGAGCGAGGAGTTCCGCACCGAGGGCGGCGTTGAAAAGGCGCTGACGGTACTGCACGCCTACGGCATAGAGGGGGTCGTCGTCATAGGCGGCGACGGTTCCTTCCGCGGCTGTTTGGAGCTTGCCAAAAACGGCGTTCCCACCATAGGCATTCCGGGCACCATAGACAACGACCTGGGCTATACCGATTTTACGATAGGCTTCGATACCGCCGTAAACAACGTAACGAACGAGATCTACAAGATACGCGACACCATGCGCGCGCATGACCGCGTGGGCGTTATAGAGGTAATGGGCCGCAACTGCGGAGATATCGCGCTGTGGGCGGGCATTGCCGGCGCGGCGGACCTCATACTGGTGCCCGAGATCGAATTTCCCTGGGAGGAGGCGGCAAAGCGTCTGGCGCAGAACAAGCTTCGCGGCAAGCTGACGAGCATCGTAATGATCGCCGAGGGTGCGGGCCGCGCAGAGGATTTCGTAAGCTACGTCCGCGAGCATACCGACGTCGAGATAAAAGCGACCGTGCTGGGCTATATCCAGAGGGGCGGCAATCCGTCCGCGTTCGACCGCGTGCTTGCCGCAAGGATGGGTCAGCGCGCAGTGGAGCTCCTGGACGAGGGCAAAGCGGGACGCGCCGTCGGAATACGCAAGAACAAGATCTACGACGCGGCATTGGCCGACGCGCTTGAGGTCAAGGACGAGTTCGACATGAAGCTCTACGAGCTTAATGAGATGATGGCAAAATTCTGAGTTTTGCGGGGGGAGTATGGAGGCAAACGCAAAAAAGCCCCGCAGACGCTGGGGCGACAGGCGCGACGCGCGCCGTGTAAAGGCGCCGGGGCTGCAAACGGTCATGGGGTATCTGTTTCCCAAAAGGACGGATTGCGAGGTCTGCCTGCAGGACGAGCTCGACGTAACGGAGCTCGTCGCGTATCTCGAACGGAAGAACGCGGAACACCCCGATTATAAAACCACGGTGTTCCACTGCGCCGTCGCCGCGCTTGCGCGCATGGTGCGCGAACGCCCGCTGATGAACCGCTTTATACAGGGCTGCCGCATATACGAGCGCAACGAGATATCCATCAGCTTCGTAGTCAAGCGCCGCTTTGCCGACGGCGCGGAGGAGTCGCTCATGGTGCTCGTACCCGAGGACGGCGACACGCTCGATTCCATCAGCCGCCGCATCTGCGGGAACGTCGCCGAAACGCGCAGGTCCGAGACCTCCACGGGCGGCATAGACGCCACGCTCGACGCGTTTGCAAAGCTTCCGCGCCTCGTGCTCATGGCCGCTGTCCGCGTCATACGCTGGCTCGATTTCTGGGGTGTTAACCCCAGGGCGCTCACCGAGGGCGACCCCAACTATTCCACCATACTCTGCTCCAATCTCGGCTCGATAAAGGCACCGTCGGTGTACCATCACCTTAATAACTACGGCACAAACAGCATTATGATAACCTTTGGCACACTGCACAAGGCGGAGCTTATAATGCCGGACGGGCAAAAGCAGATAAGGGACGTACTGGACTTCGGCGCAACGCTTGACGAGCGCATAGCGGACGGCTTCTATTTTGCCCGAAGCTTCCGGCTGGTGCAGCACATATTCGCGTTTCCGGAGCTTCTTGACAAGCCGCTCTCTGAACCGAGCGGGTTTGAATATTAAAGGCAAGGCGGCGAGCTGATCGCCGCCTTTTTTCACAGCAAAATGCATATGAGCCCGCTGCAGCCGTCGTTCACCATCCGTGTGAGGGTCTGCTTCAGCTTAAGCTGCACATCCGGCGGGAGGTTGTTTATCTTGCCCGCCATACCGTCGCGTACAAGGTCGTAAATGGGCTTGCCGAATATGTTCGTCGACCATATCTCGTCGGGCTTGGTTTCAAACGTGTTCATAAGGCAGCCCGCAAGCTCCTCGCCCTGTTCCGCGGTGCCGACCAGCGGGTTCACCTCGCTTTCTATGTCCACCCTTATCACGTGCAGCCCGGAGGCGTGCGCCTTCAGCCGCACTCCGAACCGCGTTCCCTGCCTGACAATCTCCGGCTTATCAAGCACCATCTCGTCTATCACGGGCGGCACCAGCCCGTAACCGAATTCGCTGGCCGCCTTCAGCGCGGGGGCGACGCGGTCGTACTCCTTCTTTGCCGAAGAATACTCGCTCATCAGCCGCATCAGGTCGGATTCGTCCTTTACCTCCACGCCGCATTCCTCGCTCAGCACGCCGAAAAACAGTCCCTCCTTCGGTTCCAGGCGGTATCTGGCGCACCCGTCGCCAAGCGTCAGCTTCATCAGCAGCGGCGCTTCAAAATACTCCGTCCCGCACAGCGCCTCATATACCCGCTCATGGTCGCGCATCCGGCGCACTTCCCCCATACAGCCCTTCAGCGCGTCCACCACGCAGGCAAGTATCGGGCTTTCGCTGTCAAGCCTTCGCACCCAGCGGGGCAGCTCCACGGCAAGCGTCCTTATCGGAAAATCGTACAGCATGCTTTCAAGCAGACGGTTTATGTCGGCTGAGGTCATGTTCATAACGTCAAGGGGGATCACCTCCGTACCGTAACGCTTCGAGGCCTCCGCCGCGGCGGAAACGGTCGCCTCGTCGCCGGGATGAGTGCTGTTCAGTATCGCGGCAAACGGCTTTCCCGTGCGCTTCAGTTCTACAAACACCTTTTCCTCGGCCTCACGGTAGGCCTCCTGCGGCAGACCGGTTATCGAACCGTCCGTCAGCACCGCTATGCCCACGGTCGAGTGTTCGGTTATGACCTTGCGCGTGCCTATCTCCGCCGCCTCGTCAAAGGGTATGTCGTGGTCGAACCACGGTGTGCGCACCATGCGCGGCACGTCCTCCTCGCTTCCGCCAAGCGCGCCCTCCACCATGTACCCCACGCAGTCTATCATGCGCACCGAAAGCTCCGCTGCGTCGTCCGCAAGGCGTATCGCAACCGCGTCGTTCGGCACGAATTTGGGCTGCGTCGTCATCACCGTCCTGCCGGAGCCGCTCTGCGGCAGCTCGTCTATGACCCTCTGCCGCACGTGCTCGTTCCCGATGCCGGGTATCACGAGCGTATCCATAAAGCGCTTTATAAAGGTCGATTTGCCCGTGCGCACCGGCCCAACGACGCCAATGTAAATGTCCCCCTGGGTCCGCATCGCAATATCGCGGTAAAGCTGAGCTCTGTCCATAATGATCTCCCTTCGGCTAATCGTTTTTCACACAATTAATATGAGGCGGTCCCCGCTTAAATGACAGCGTACGGCGGCATTTGCCCGCGCAAAAAAGCCCCCCGAAAACTGCGGGAGGCTTTTGCCTTTTGTTTTTTGCCGTTCGTGCGCGCGTCAGTCGCGGTTCTGCTCCTCGGACCTGTTCCTTATTATGAGCCTGATCGGCACCTGATCCAAACGGAACGATTTGCGGATGTAATTCTCAAGATAGCGCCTGTAAGAGAAGTGCATCAGCTCCGCGTCGTTCACGAATATGACGAAGGTCGGAGGCTTGACTGTGGCCTGAGTGCTGTAGTAGATGCGCAGCTTTCTTCCCTTTACAAAGGGCGGCTCCGACATGGTAACGGCCTCGCCTATCACGTCGTTCAGTATGCCCGTGGAGATGCGGGTGGAGGCCTGCTCCAGCACGGCGCTGGCCTGCTCCATAACGCGGTTCACGCGCTGACCCGTCTTCGCGGAAATGAACAGCATGGGAACGTAGCTCATGAACGCAAGGTCGGTTATCATATCCTTCTTGAACTTTTCTACCGTGTGGGTGTCCTTTTCGATAAGGTCCCATTTGTTCACGATAAGCACGCTCGCCTTGCCCTCCTCGTGAACGTAGCCGGCTATCCTCACGTCCTGTTCGGAAAGTCCCTGCTCCGCGTCCACCACTATTAGCGCCACGTCGCACCTGCGTATCGCCGCAAGCGAGCGTATGACGGAGTACCGCTCCACGTTCTCGTCGCCTACGGCGCGCTTGCGCCTGATGCCCGCCGTGTCTATCAGCACGCAGTCCTTTCCGTTATAGCGGAAGGGCGTGTCTATCGCGTCCCTCGTGGTGCCTGGTATGTTCGAAACGATCGTGCGCTCCTGTCCCAGCAGCATATTGACAAGGCTCGATTTGCCCACGTTCGGTTTGCCCACGACGGCTATCTGTATGGCCTCGCCGCCCTCGTCAGCCTCTATCGCGGGGAAGTATTTGCAGACCTCGTCCAAAAGGTCGCCAATGCCCAGCCCCTGTTCAGCCGAAACGGTTATGGGGTCGCCTATGCCCAACGAGTAAAAATCGTAAGCGGTATCCTCGTACTTAACGTGATCCACCTTGTTCACGCACAGTACAATGGGCTTTTTGCAGCGGCGCAGCATCTCCGCCACCTCCATGTCGGCGGCAGTCAGCCCCTCGCGCCCGTCCACTACGAATATGATAACGTGCGAGGTCTCTATCGCAAGCTCCGCCTGGCGGCGCATCTGCGAAAGTATTATATCCTCGGTGTCGGGCTCGATGCCGCCTGTGTCGATCACGGTAAAGCTGTGAGTCAGCCATTCCGCGTCGCCGTAAATGCGGTCGCGGGTCACGCCGGGCGTGTCCTCGATAATGGCTATGCGCTTGCCCACAACGCGGTTGAAAAGGGTGGATTTGCCCACGTTCGGGCGGCCTACTATTGCAACTAAGGGTTTCATTTATTCCTCCGATCCCGCACCGGGACGTGCGGTATCCGTCTTGCTTATCATACTCTGCGCCAGCTCGAACAGCCGGACGATAAACGCCTCTCCGTCGTCGGAGGGCATCGGGTAAACGGGCAGGCCTACCGCCTCGGAAAGCTGCGGCACACGCATCCCGTCCAAAAACACGTCGTCCATCTCGCGCAGCATCGAGGCCGTCATTATAAGCGCGTCTCCGCTGAAAAGGCTCCTGCCCTGCTTTATTATGTCTCCCGCCGTCACAAGGCCGGAGACCGTAACGCTCTCGCCGAAGAAGCGGTTGCGTATCGCCTTCACCTCAATGCTTATCCCGTAGGGAACGAGCCTGTCGAACAGCTCCTGCATATTGCCGGCTATCGCAACTCCGCAGACGGAGCTTAATTTGACCGGGCGGGGGAGGGGCGTCATATCTTCAAGCGCGGTCATGAACCCGTCCTCGAACAGGCGGAACAGCCCAACGCCGTTTTCTATCTGGTCGAAGCCGCCGTAAAACTCGTAGGGCGGCAGAGGCAGCCCTGCGCGCAGGTACATCTCATCCGAACAAAACGCAAAGCCCTCTGCTCCGCATTCCCGCGCAAACCTGTCCACCTGAGCAATGGCCTGCCTTGCATCCTCGCGCGTCATGGGCTTTAACGGGTAAAGTCCCTCGCGGTGCTCAGTCAGCCCCACAGGCACCACCGCGACCGACTGCGCCTCGGGCGCAAGCGCCCACAGGTCGCGCAGGGACCTGTCAAGCACCGCTCCGCCGTTAAGCTCGGGGCAAAGCACTATCTGCGCGTGGAATCTGAGCCCGTTCTCGTGCAGGGCGGACAGCCTTTCAAGTATCAGCTCGGCGTTTTTCGAACGCATCATCTGCTTGCGCACCGCGCCGTCTGTGGCGTGTACCGAAATGTACAGCGGCTGAACGCGCCTGTCTATGATGCGGCGAAACTCACTCTCGCTCACGTTCGTCAGCGTCACGTAGTTGCCCATTATAAGCGACAGCCGCCAATCGTCGTCCTTAAAGTAGAGCGTGTCGCGGTGCCCGCGCGGCATCTGGTCTATAAAGCAGAACACGCAGTGGTTGGTGCATTGGCGTACGGGGCTCATAAGCCCGGTCTCAAAATTCAACCCGAGCGGCTCCCACGGCTCCTTTTCTATATCAAAGCAGACCTTATCGCCGTCCGCGGTCTCGAACCCGACGGTTATGCGTTCTTCATTTGTAAAAAGCTCGTAGTCTATAACGTCGCGTATGTCGTTCCCGCTCACGGAAACGAGCTTCCACCCGGCGCGCACTCCGAGCCCGTCGGCGATCGAACCCGCGTCCACCGCCGTAACAAGATGCTTCATGCAAGTCCCGTGCCCCAAGGGGGCGGCCTTTCTCACAATATCCTATCCTGTATTATAACACGGATATGCGCGCCGTTCAATTGCAAAAATATTCGCCGCGCGCCTTTTTGCATTGAAATCCACTGTTAAGCGTGGTATAATGATAACCGACTATAAAATGGGAGATAATGATGAAATATATAAAATCCGTTTTAATAATGATCCTCGTTCTCTCCGCAGCCGCGCTTTACGGCTGCCGCGGCGCCGGGGAGGATGCCGTAGACATTTTAAATACCGCAATGCCTCAGCTTACGGCCGGCCCCTCCGCCGTGCCCACGCAGGTGCCCGACCCCACCGATACTCCGGCCCCCACAGACCCCGTCGATCCCGATCCGGAGCATCCGTATTACCTTTACGTCGAGAAGGGCTCCCATACCCTCACCATATATGCGAAGGATGAGAATTTCGAGTACACCGTAGTTGTGGACAGGTACAAGGTGGCCCATGGCGGCAACCGCACCCCCACCGGCATTTTCACGCTTTCCGGAGAGCGCGAGCGCTGGCATGATTTCCCGCTCGGCGGCAGCGCCCAGTACGCCACGCCCTATTGGGGCAATCTGTTCGTGCATTCGCCCATGTACGGCGCGCAGGATCCCTCAAGGATCTGGCCCAGCTATTACAGCGGCGATAAGGGCATCGGCACCGACAGCACGGGAGGCTGCCTCAGGATGGTCACACGCGCCGCCAAGTTCATCTACGAGTATTGCCCCGAGGGCACAAAGCTCGAGATAGTGAACGGCAGTCCCAAGGGCACTCAAAGCGCCAACGTGCCCCCTATTGAAAAGAAGGGTTACGATCCCACCGACGTTGACGCACTGAAAGGCAACTGATATGAAAAAGCTTGTGTGTTTGTTTTTGGCGGCGGCCGTACTCGCCCTTCAGGGCTGCGGGATATCCGTAACGCCCTCCGGCACGCAAAGCCCCACGGCCGTCCCCACTGCGGCGGCGGACAGCGCCCAGGCCGAAGTTCCCACACCCGAGGTCACCGAGGCGCCTACGCCCGCACCCACTCCCGAGCCCACTGCGGAGCCCACCGCGACCCCGCTCGTGACTTCGCTTTTCAAGAGCCGCGTAAATGCGCTCAACCTCAGGGCGGAGCCCAATACCGACAGCGCCATTATAAAGACGATCGGCTTCGAGGACACGGTCGAGGTGATAGACGCCGCCAACGAGGACTTCCTGCGCGTGCTGTACAACGGCCGGGAGTGCTACTGCGCCAACCGCTTCGTGGTGCCCGCGAACGAGCAGCTGTACGGCTATCTCGCCCCGATGTACGAATATAAAAAGGACAGCCACGGCAATATCGAGTACGAGTCCGACGGTGTGACGCCCATCACGCTCAAGTCGGAGCTTATCGATCTGCGTCTCGTTATACCCGATATCACGGTCTATCAGATTTTCGGCACTGACAAAAACTTTACGGGAAGGGTGCTGTATAAGCGTCCGGTGCCCGTGCTGCAGACCGCCACAGCCAAAAAGCTTGCGGCAGCCGCCGACCGATTCAGACGCGACGGCTACACGATAAAGCTTTACGACAGCTACCGTCCCAAGTCCGTGCAGTTCATCCTTTACGATATAGTGCAGAACTCCGCCTATATCGCCAACCCCTACAACAGCGCGTCCAACCACAACAGGGCGGCCGCCGTTGATATAACCCTGCTCGACCGCAACGGTAAAGAGCTTGAGTTTCCCACCCCCATGCACACCTTCACCAAAAAGGTGTACCGTTCTTCCGCGCCCGAGTGGACGGAGGAACAGCGCCGCAACGTTGACTATATGACGAACGTCATGCTGGATTCGGGGTTCAAGCTCATCAACACCGAGTGGTGGCATTTTTCAGATACCGATTACCCGTCCTTTATTGTGATGGATATCGATATGGCGGATATACCCATGTACACCGCCTACCAGTTGGGCTACGACAGGCCCTGACGCCGCGCCGCGCGGTACGCGGCAAAAATCACTTCGGCCGTAAGGCCGGGAAAGGCTGCCTTTCAGGCACAGGAAATCACATGAAAAAGTTTCTCGCGATCTTGACCGCACTCGTTATGCTGCTCGCGCTTGCGGCATGCACCAACTCTCCCACACCCTCCACAGACCCCGAAGGCTCCGAGGGCGCCGCGCCCGCCGACCCCACCCAGGCTCAGGACATGACCGGCAAGCCCTTCAGCAACGAGGCCGATATGGCGGTCGTCATAAACGGCAAGGCTTACCCCGTGCGCGTTGACAGCGCGGAGGTCCTCTCCGTCCTCGGCGACGGCTACACCTACGGCGAAACGGTCAGCTGCGTTTACGACGGCTATGACAAGACCTTCGCCTACGACGGCATCACCGTCAGCACCGTTCCCGACGGCGGCTCCGATATCATCGAGATGTTCACCATCACCGGCGCCGCTTACACCACTACCCGCGGCATAACCGTGGGCGCCACCCGTGACGAGGTCATAGCCGCCTACGGCGAAAACTATTTCGACGACGGTTATCTCACCTACACCGAGTCCGGCAATATGGACAATATCTCCGAGATGAGGATACAGTTCCTCTTCGACGGCGACGCCGTATCCGAGATATACGTCTATTCTCCCAGCTACTCCAACTGAGATAGGAGCTTGAGCCCTTGGAATTCGCATCGGCTGTATTCTTGTTTATATTCCTGCCCGCTGTGTTCCTGCTTCACACGGTGCTCCCGTGGAAGCAGGTCCGCAACTGGCTGCTGATAGCCGCAAGCCTCGTGTTTTACGCATGGGGGCGGCTTTCTTTCGTTCCCATCATGCTGCTTTCGGCGGCGGTCAACTACCTGTTGGCGCTGTGGATCGGCAGGGCGGGGGAGCGCCCCAAAAAGGCGGCGCTCATTATCGCGGTCGTTTTCAACGTGGGCCTGCTCGCCGTTATGAAATATGCCGATTTTGCCATAGCTTCGGTCAATTCGGTGTTCGGCTCGTCCATACGCCCGCTCGGCATTTTAAGTCCTCTCGGCATCAGCTTCTTCACGTTCCAGGCTTTAAGCTACGTCATCGATTCGTACAGGGGAGAGGTCAGGCCGACTAAGGATCCCGGCAAATTCCTGCTCTATATCTGCTTCTTCGCTCAGCTCGTTCAGGGGCCGATAATCCGCTGGAACAGCATCGAGCGCGAGCTTGACTCCCGCAGGGTCACGGCAGAGGGCGCTGCCGATGGTCTGCGCCTCTTTATTATCGGCCTTGCCATGAAGCTCGTTATAGCAAACACGCTCGGGCGCGTCACCTCGCACGTCTTCTCGATCGAGCCGGATTCGCTCAATATTGCCTACGCATGGGCGGGGGCGCTCTGCTTCCTGCTGCAGATCTACTTCGATTTCGCGGGTTATTCGCAAATGGCGATCGGCCTCGGGCGCATGTTCGGCTTCACTATCCCCAAAAACTTCGACCACCCCTACGCCGCGTACAGCATGACGGACTTCTGGCGCAGGTGGCACATAACGCTTTCGCGCTGGTTTAAGGATTACGTCTATATCCCCCTCGGCGGCAACCGCAGGGGCGCCTTCCGCACCGGCCTCAATAAGATCATCGTGTTCCTGCTGACGGGCCTCTGGCACGGCGCAAACTGGACCTTCGTCGTTTGGGGCGCATACAACGGCGTGTTCCTTTTGGCGGAGAATTACGTTAAAAAGTCCCGCATCCGTCTGCCAAGGATACTCACCCGCATCTATACCCTGCTTGCGGTTACGGTCGGCTTCGTCATATTCAATTCTCCCGATATGGCGTATGCATGGGCAATGATCCGCAATATGTTCGCGGGCTTCGGCGTTGGGGCGGATACCGTCGCCGCGCTCTCCGCGCTCTTCAAGCCCACCGTTCTCGCAGCCTTCGCCGTAGGCGTCGTCGCGGCTTCACCCGTCGCCGAAAGGCTGGGGGAGAGGCTTTCTGCAAAGCCCCGGCTTGCCTTCGCGCTCAAGTACGGCGCCGCGCTCATACTCTTTGCGCTCTGCGTTTGCTTTATCGCATCGGGCAATTACAACCCCTCCATTTACACTCAGTTTTAAGGGGGTATCGGCATGAAAAAGCTTTACATCATATTCGTCGCCATCGTACTTGCCGCCTGCCTCGTGCCGTCGGTGCTCATGTTCTGCGGCTATAAAAACGCCAACCGAGAAAACCGCGTGCTTGCCAGAATGCCCAAGCTGACTGAGGACGGCGGGTTCAACACCGACTTCGCCTCTCAGTTCGATAAATACGTCGAGGACAATTTTGCCCTTCGCGAGTACGTCGTTACCGGCTTCAACGCGGCGGAAGTCGCGCTCCTGCGCGATTTCAACGGAACCAACGCCGTGATCGGCGCAAAAAACCATATCTTCTATGCGGAGACGCTTGACGATTACCTCGGTATAGGCGGCCTTACGGAAGGCGAGATACAGTCCGTTGCAAACTACCTTGCGGACCTTCATCGGGGATTTGCCGAAAAGGGTGTCGACTTTGCATTCATGACGGCTCCCAACAAGGCCACTATCTATCCCGAATACATGCCCAAACGGCTTGCGCCCACGGACGCGGACCGCAATATCGACCTGCTGACCGAGGCGCTGCGTCAAAAGGGAGTGCCCGTCATAGACGCCAAGTCCATACTCCTTGCGGCCAAAACCGCCCGTACCGTTTATTATGAGCATGACTCGCATTGGAACAATTACGGCGCCATGCTCGTCTACAACGATATCGCGCGCGAATTCGGGCTGGAGCAGTACGACCCCGAGACATACACGGCGGAATACGACCGCACGGGCGACCTGCACAATTTCGTTTACCCCTCCACCGTTCATCCGGAGGAACGCGTCATCTACCCCGAATTCCACGCATATACCTCCAAAAAGCCCATAAACTTCGACAGGGATAAAATAGTCGAGACGTCGTGCGCGGACAAAACGCTCACTCTGGCTGTTTATCACGATTCGTTCGGGCGCTCGCTGCAGCCCATCCTGTCTCAATCCGTCGGCACGCTGTATATGAACAGCTATTTCCCCTACGACCTTACCGTGCTTGAAAACGTCGAGCCCGACGCGGTGCTGATCGAGCTTGTCGAGCGCAACCTCGACCTGCTGTATCAGCACGCAAGCTCCCTCGGTTACTAAGCGCAAAAACGGGGTCCGATCCCCGGGAAAGGCCGCCCCGCTCGGGGCGGGATAAGCTATGAAGAAAGTACTGTGTTTACTGCTTGCCTCCGCCATGCTCCTCTCGCTTGGCGGCTGCCGCCTTATCGACAACATAGGACAGGTCATAAACGGCGTTGTCGAGCATGAAACGGGCGTGACGAACGCCCCCGTGACGGACGCCCCCGTGCAGGAAACGGCCGTCCCCACCGAGGACCCGCATACTCCCACTGAGGCCGACGCCGAGTTCGAGGCGATAGACCTTGAGTTCTTCCGTTCCTTCGCAACAGCGGACGCTTTGAGCTTCAACGTCGCCGTGTCCGGCGACCCCGCGCGCTTCGGGATAAGTCCCGAAGACGTCGAACCCGGCTGGGGCGAATTGAGCCTTGAAGCGCATAAGGCGTCCATGGCCGACTGCCGTGAGCTCAAAAGCAGGCTCGAAGCCGTAGACCGCGCTGCGCTCTCCGAGCGCAACCGCATCGGATACGATTCGCTGATGCGCAACCTCGAAGTCACCCTCATGTATGAGGACTACTATTATTATGACGAGCCTCTCACCCCGTTAAACGGCCTGCATACAATGATCCCCATCGACCTGATGCTGTTCAACGTGCGCAGGGCGGAAGACCTCGAAGCGTATCTCCTGCTCGTCGAGGATCTCGAACGCTTCATCGGGCTGATCGCCGGGTTTGAAGAGGAGAAGGCCGCGCAGGGGCTTTTCATGTGCGAGGTCGCCCTCGATCAGGTAGTCGAGTCCTGCCGCGGCTATGCCGCAAAGGGCGAGGAAAGCGCCTTTATCACGGCCTTTGACAGCGTCGCGGAAAAGGCGTTGAAGGTCGGTGTAGGGAGCGCCCGGATCGCATCAGCCGCCGAGCGCAACCGCACTGCGGTCCTGGAGCACGTTCTGCCCGCATACGCCTCCCTTGCCGACACGCTCGAGTCGCTTCGTCCCTACTGCACGCCCTTTGAGGGCGCGGTAAAGCGCGGCGAGGATGCAAAGGCTTATTTCGAGCTTGCCGCCCGCGATGAGGGCGCTACTATGGAGCCAATGAAGACCGTTGAAGAAAAGCTCGAGCGCATGGGCCACAACACCTATATGTCCATGTACAACGCCATTATGCTCGGTCCGGACGACCTTTACGACCGTTACGGAGAGCCTATCACCTTCGGCTCCGTTGAGAACGACCTCGCGTGGCTCCGCTCGTTCGCCGAAAAGTATTATCCCGCCCTGCCGGAGTATGAGCTTGAGACCGTCGCCGTGCCCTCCGACATCGCCGACGATTTCAGTCCTGCGGCCTATCTCGACCCGCCCTATGACGATTATCGCCACAATATTATGATGATAAACCCCGCGGATGAGAGCTCGACGGACCTGCTCACCATCGCGCACGAGGCGCTTCCCGGGCACATGCTTCAGTTCCTCGTCACAAGGAGCACCCCGGGCATGCCGCTTTCACAGCAGTCGCTTGAGCCTACGGGCTACGCCGAGGGCTGGACGGTGTTCACCGAGTGCTTTGTCGCCGCCAACTGTGACGAGATCGGCTCCGAATACTGCACCATGATGAACAGCGAAAGCACCTTCTGCAACGTGTTCATGCCCGCCTACGTCAGCATAAAGGTCAACTGTGAAGGCTGGGACGAGGCCAGGGTCGCCGAACTGCTCACCGAGTACGGCCTTGAGGACGCCGCCGACATATTCTATGAGTATGCGGTCACCATGCCCTATTACGCCATGAGTTACGCGATAGGCTATGCGTACATGGCCGAGATATACGAGCTCGCCTCTCCTCAAACACCCGAACAGCACCGCGCTTTCTTTGAAAAGTTCCTGAGCTTCGGCCCCAATTATATGGATATGATGGCGGAGTACATGCGCAAATGAACAATACTTACTGTTACGTCAGGGAGGGCGGCCCCACAGCGGAGGCCGTCCGTTCCTTTGCCCGCACACACGGTATCGCCGTCTGCGGCGTTCTGTACGACCGCAGGGGCGAGTACGGCTCTTATCGCAACCTTCAAAACCTTATAAAGCTCGACGCCTGCGAAAGAGTGCTGCTGCCCTCGCCGGAAGCGTTGGGCGACGATGAGTTTATCGCGCTCGAAAACCTGTTGTTTTTTGTGCGCAACGGCGTTCGTCCCATGTTCATTCGCGGTATGCGGTGCGTCCCGTATTCGCTCGACCCGAGGCTCCGGGTGATCGCCTCCGTAAAGGAGCTTGGGCAAAACGGCATGCAATGGCGTTTCGGCTACGGTATGGAGTTCCCCCTGCGTGACAGCCGGCCCGTCTTCTCACGCAAGCCCCCGTTCGGCTATGAGGTCAGGGAGGGCAGGCCCACGGTCTGCGAGCGCGACGCGGAGGTCGTCCGCGCCATCTTCGGCGCATATGCCCGGGGGCGCTCCATTTACGACATATTCAAAGCGGTAAACGAAATGCCCTCCTCGCGGAAGGGGACGTTCACACATATGACCGTCAAATCCATGCTGACGAACGACCGCTACACGGGGCGCAGGTCAAAAAAGGGTTACAGCCTGCCGGGGCTTATCGACCGCCGCACCTGGTTCGACGTGCGCGCACGCTTCGAACACGATTACCCGAAGCCGCCGGATGCGGAGCCCTTCTTTGCGCCCCTCATACGCGGGGCTCACCCATTGTTCTTCCGCAGCGGCGCAAGGCCGGTTTCATGCGCCGTCCCCGCGGTAGACGCCGACGCGCTCGAAAACGAGCTTTGCCGCATGATCGCGGTGCTTGCCTCCGAGGAGAACGCGGAGCGTCTGTTCGCACAGTTCGTGACTCCCGCGCATGACGCCGCGTCAGCCGCGCTTCCCGATGCCGAGCGTGAGGCGTCGGAGGCCCGGACGACCTTCTCCCGCGCCGTAGCGGAGTACGTCGAGGGCGCGCCCGATCCCGTGCGCTCGCGGGAGCTTATAAAGCTCTCCGACGCCCGCGTGATGCTGAATATGCGCCTTCGCCGCGTCAAAAGCCAGGTCGACCTTCTGTCTGTCACTCTCGGCGACGTTCGGGAGTTTTTCTCCCGGGCAAGGCGCATAAAGGAGCTTTCGTTGGAGGAACGCCTTTTCATTGCCTCGGCGTTCATAGTGCGCGTCTCGTTCGATGAGAGCGTTATGCACACTGTCTATATCTCGCCCAAGCGCGAACGCCTCTGCAAGCACGACGTAAAGCTGATGCATTGACGGGAACCGCCCCGCCTATATTAATGCAAATCAAAACGGCAGCCCCTTTCCGGGGGCTGCCGCTGCTTTATGAGAATCGGTATTACAGGTCAAAATAGTGTTCGAACTCCGCGGGATGCGGAATGTTCTCGATCTTGCGGGCTTCCCTGCGCTTGCGCTCGATCCAGATCTTAAGCAGCCTCTCGGGGAATACGCCGTCCTTGGTAAGATAGTCGTGGTCGGCTTCGAGCGCGTCCAGCGCATCCTCAAGGCTTGTGGGCAGCGCGTCGATCTTGGCCTTCTCCTCCTCGGGCAGGTCAAACAGGTTAAAGTCGTAGGGACCCCAGCCGCAGGCGGAAGGATCGATCTCGTTCTCTATGCCGTCAAGGCCCGCCATAAGTATGGCGGCGTAGGCGTAATAGGGGTTGCAGGTGCCGTCGGGGTTGCGCAGCTCAAACCTCTTTGCCATGGGGCTCTTGGCGTAAGCGGGGATCCTTATTACGGCGGAGCGGTTGGCGGTGGCGTAGCCGATGGTCACGGGCGCTTCAAAACCGGGAACGAGCCTCTTGAAGGAGTTGGTCGAGGGGTTTGTTATGGCGCACAGGGACTTGGCGTGCTTTAACAGACCGCCCATAAAGTAGTGAGCCAGCTTGGAAAGCTGAGCATAACCGTTCTCATCATAGAACAGAGGCTTGCCGTCCTTGGTCAGCAGCATATGCACGTGCATGCCGTTGCCGGCCTCGCCGTAAATGGGCTTGGGCATAAAGGTGGCGGTGCAGCCCTCTTCAACGGCGGCGTTCTTTATAACGTACTTGGTGACCATGGTGTTGTCGGCCATGCTTTCAACGTCGGCGAGCTCAACCTCTATCTCAAGCTGACCGGGGCCGCCCACCTCGTGATGGTGGTACTTGACCTTAACGCCCCAATCCTCCATCAGCATGCACATGCGCGAACGCAGGTTATAGTACTTGTCCTGCGGGGCGCCGATATGATAGCCGCCCTTATGGGGTATCTGGGTGCCGTTGGTGCCCAGGCCGGTGTTCCAATCGGCCTCGTCTGTGTCGATCTCGCACCTTACGCAGTTGGGACGGGATTCAAACTGTATCTGGTCGAATACGTGAAACTCGAACTCAGGCCCGATTATCATGGTGTCCGCAATGCCGGTCTTGCGCATATAGTTGACTGCGGCGCGTATGACGTTGCGGGGATACTGGTCAAACGGACGGTTTGCGGGACGGTCGATTATCATGGCGTCGCCGCTCATGGTAAGGGTGGCAACCTCCGCAAACGGGTCGACAGCGGCGGTGGAAAGGTCGGGAATAAAGACCATGTCGCTGTTTTCAACGGGTGCATAGCCGTAGTTGGAGCCGTCAAATCCTATACCGTACTTCATGGTATCCTCATTAAAGCGCTCCGCGGGTATGGTGATATGCCTCCAGCGACCGTCAATGTCGGTCATCTTAAAGTCCACCATTTCGATATCGTTATCGACGATGAATTCCTTTGCCTGCTCAATAGTCTTGAACAACATAGCAACCTCCGATAAAGTAATCCGGGTTAGACCCAAATATCATTTTGGCAGTATTTACCTGCAAAGTCAACAGCTAAATTAAATATATTTATTAATGCTTTTGAGACGGAGCGGGACACAGTAAAAAGCTCCGGGAATGCCCGGAGCTGAAAGCTTTAATTTTTCGCGTCCCAGTCTATGTCGTCCTCGTCCTCCTCGGGCGGTTTTTCATGCACCTTTATAGACAGCCTTGTCACGCGCAGGTTCTTTATCTGCTTCACCGTCACCGTCAGGTTCTCAAAGTCAAAGGATTCGCCCTTTGCGGGGTACCCGCCGAGCTGCTCTATCGCCCAGCCGCCCACGGTCGCGTTGTCGTCGTCAAAGTCGTCGTCGTCGATGTCAAACTCGTCAAGCAGGTCGTAGATGCGCATATCGCCGTCGCACTCATAGGTGTCCTCGCCCGTCTTGACAAGCTCGTCCTCTATCTCGTCCGACTCGTCCCAGATATCGCCCACAAGCTGCTCCAGTATGTCCTCCATTGTCAAAAGGCCCATAGTGCCGCCGTATTCGTCGGTGACTATCGCAAGGTGCAGCTTTCTTTCGCGCAGCTCGCGCAACGCCTGGGGGAGTATGGTCGTCTTGTGCAGATAGCACACGGGCAGCATATGCTCGCGTATGTCAAGCTTCGTATCGTCGGCTATCGCCTTCAATACCTCGTTGAGATGTATAACGCCGATGATGTTGTCTATCGAGTCCTCATACACCGGAATGCGCGAGAAGTTCGAAGACAGTATCGTTTCCATTATTTCGTCGGGGTCGTCGTCTATGTCCACCGCCACCATATCCACTCGCGGGGTGATTATCTCGTAAGCGTATATGTCCGGGAACTCCAGCGCCGACTGCAGAAGGTCGCTCGTATGCTCGTCTATGACGCCCTCCTCCTCGACTGTGTCGATTATCTCCGAAAGCTCCTCCTCGGTCACGTTGGATTCGTCCGTCACCTTGTCCTCCCAAAGCTTGGAGAACAGCTTGATTATCTTTGACACCACCCAAACGAGCGGATAAAAAACGTATCCCAGGATCTTCAGGAACGACGCCCGCTTCATGGCAAAGCCGTCCGGGTCGCGGTTGGCCACCATTTTGGGGGTAATCTCGCCGAATATAAGCACCGCGACGGTCAGAACGGCTGTCGAGATGACCGCGGCAACGTTCTCCGAAACAAGCCCGGTGTCCACAAGCAGCAGTATGAAAAGCTGTGTTGAAATGGTGGACGCGGCAAGGTTCACAAAATTGTTCCCTATGAGTATGGTGCTTAACAGGTTGTCGTAGCGGCTGTAATTGAAGAGCGCGGTCTTTGCCTCGCGGCGGTTTTCCTCCTCGGCCATATGGCGCAGACGGTTCTCGTTAAGCGAAGAATACGCTATCTCCGACCCCGAGAATATCGCGGAGAACACTATCAGCACTATCAGCACGGCTATGTATGCGGCTATTAACATGCATTGGCCCCCTTTGCGGCGGCGCCTTCTGCCGCCTCGGAGTCGTACTCGTCGAATATCTCGCCCACAAGCTCCTCAAGTATGTCCTCAACGGTTATAATGCCCAGTATGTCGCTGCGTTCACTTACAATCGCTATATGCGTGCGGCTCTTGGAAAGGTCAAGAAGCAGCTCGTCCACGGGCATGTCCGGCCGCACAAAATACGGCGTGTCCAAAAGGTCGACAAGGTCCAGCTCATCGCGCAGCTTTAAGTATTCGCGGAAGAACGAACGGATCAGCACCACGCCGATAACGTTGCCCTTGGAGTTCACGACGGGCAGCCTGGAATGACTCGTCTGTGAAAGCTGTTTGAACTGCTCGGATACCTCCAGCGTTTCGTCGAGCTTCTCGACCTTCTCCCACGGGGTATAGCAATCGCGCACGGTGCGGCTCGAATACTGCAGCACGTTCACCATCAGCTCAGCCGTGGCGTCCTCCTGCTCGCCGTCCTCCTCGCGGTCGTCCTTAAACGTCTCGATAATGTCCACAAGCTCGTTCTCCGTAACGGAGGGAGCCGTACCGCCCCTCATAAACAGCTTTCCCAGGCCCTTGCCTATCCATGTGAACACGGCGGACAGAGGCGTCAAGACCCTCATCAGAATGTACAGCGAATGACCGATGCTCAGCGAATAGCTTTCGTTGCAGGCCTTTGCGTGAGCCTTGGGCAGCATTTCGCCGAACAGGAAAACCAGCAGCGTGATGATGACCGTCGCTCCGGTCAGCGCGGCTGCAAGGTAGGGGGTGCCCTTAAAGAGCTGCCTCGTAATAAGCACGGCCAGCGCCGAGCACCCTATGTGCATCAGGTTGTTTCCTATCAGCAGAGTTGTAAGCGCCTTGTCGAAATTGTTCAGTATGTACATGACGTATTTTGCGCGGCGGTTGCCGTCCTCGGCATAGGACTTCATCCTCACCTTGTTAACGGAGGCCAGCGCGATCTCACAAGACGCAAAATAGGAGCTTATCACAAGGAAAAGCACCAATAAAACAGCATATATTATTATGACCCTGTAATCGGCGGAAGCGGCGCCGAGTGCGCCCAAAACCGCGTGGGTACCCGCCCCGTCAGGAGCAGAAGATGGCAAAACAGATGCTATACATCGCCATATACTGCCATCATCCATTGATGAGACCAACTCCTCTCAAGCTTAATCCTATCCATTATACAGCATACCAATATGCATTTCAAGTATATTCTACGCGGGCATAGAGTAAATGAAGGGCCGGGAGCGTCCCGGCCCTCCGTTTGCTGGGCATTTTGCCCATTAGTCCAGGTTTATCCGCCAAACGGCTATTTCATCCAACATACAGACCATAAGGTAGATGCTGCCGTCGGGCGCATAGCATATGCCGGGGCCAGAGTCGGACGTGTTCAGTTCAGCCGCGGTGTAAGGCAGCTGTGTGTACGAAAGCAGCTTCCCGCTTTCGTCGGTGTGCACTATGCAGGGGTTTGCATTGGGCTCGCCGTTTTCGTCAGGCCAAACTATCTGGCAGCAGCTGCCATCCGGCCCAAAGCCGTGCAGCTGCACCCACTCGAGGCCGAACGGGACGCTGAGAGGGCCGAACGCTTCCATATCCGACCATTTGTTTTGAGCGGCGTCAAACGTGCAGGTATAGCTGCCGGGCCCGCTTTGCGGTTCCCAAATATACATGCGTACGGTACCATCATATGCGGACATAAAGCAGAAACCGTTCGTTTCGGCGCCCTCGGACACGCATGGGTCGAATTCGGCGATCACGCCTCCGGAAAGATCCTCAACGGAATGGCTCGTATAAAGCTTGCCGTCAACAACCGCCATCGGGCGGCCCAAGGGGTTGGAAACGTTTGCTGCGCGTGCAGCCGCTCCGCTTGTCATATCATACACAAACAGACCGCCCTGCGGGTCAAGATCGCTTATGTATATCTTGCCGGAGTCTACGAAAAGGACCGACGGTGCGGACGTGAAATATCGGTACCCGTTTCCCTCCTCGATCGTGCATACGGGGCCGGGGGAATTCGGCGCAAGCGACATGACCTTTTCCGCACATGTCTCAAAATCGGTCGCCTGCACTGCGGCAAACGCCTCCTTCAGCAAGCGGTACTCTTCCTCATACTTGGCTGCGGCGTTCGGATCGTTCGTCGTGGTGGGCGGTTCGTTTTCGCCGTCCGGATCGTAACCGTCCTCTGAAGGCGCGGCGGTCGGCTCCGTCGCCTCTGTCGGGTCGCCGTCGGCTGTTTCGGTGCCGACGGGGGCTGCAGCCTCCTGCGTCGGGTCGGCAGCCGCGGGCTTGGGCGCCTCGGTGCACGCGGCAAATGCAAACAGCATTGCCGCAATAAGAACAAAAGATGCGAGTCTCAGTAGCTTGTTCATGAATACGACCTCCTATTTGTTTATAATTTTATTTATCGAAAAACAGTCTGCTTTGCCTATTTAGATAATGATATCCCGCCAATAAAGGATGGAAGCTGGGATTCATACCTTAGGCATACACTGCATCGATAACCGGAATTATAAGCTACCCAGGAATGGTTACTGCGAGATGTAGTATAACCGCATCCAGATGTGCATTCCTTCCAATGGTAGTTGATATTGTGCGTATATACTGTTGCAATTGTATGCGAAGAATGAGAAGTTGATTTACCGCAGCCAACAGAACACTCCTTCCAGTGCTCGGTATTGTTGTAGTGATAAACCATACTGTGGTTAGCAGCTTCAAACTTCGTACCGCAGTTATACTTACAATATTTCCAATGAGTATTGTCTCCATAATTATATGTACTTTTCTTTACGCAGCTGGTTGTCCCTCCACATACATAAGGGCTCTTTAGTACATAGTCGTTCAAATCGCTTACATTAATGCTCCTGGTAGATACCTTGTCGTCAACTGTCAGGGTAGTTGCATCTGTCACACTAACCAATGAGTTGGCATAAGAGTTGAACAGCATGATGTGATTTCCATGCGGGGGAACGTTATACCTTAACAAAAAGTCCATTTTTTCCATATTGGCAAGGGCTGAGGTGCTGTTACCATGATAAGCGCCCCCATTTCCCGTTACATATTTATCGATGTCAGCAAAATCGTCTGTATGGTAAAAAGTTCCAAGCTTATAAGCATAACTTGCAAACCCTGCACAATCCATCCCGCAGAAACTGGAATTGTTATTTCCGTTATTCTGAGCCGTATTCCCAGTGATTTTTCCGCTTGTTTGAGCTGAAGTAAAGCCACTTAGTTCGCTATGATAATGTCCCCAACAATAGGGAATCCCATTAACTGTATTGCCAACCGATTTGCCGACTAAGTATCCCGGTAGAGTTGATCCATTAGATACTTGAAGGTTTCCTGCGACGATGGTCCAAGATATAGTACACGCATTGTTAGCACGTGTTTCAACTTGGGTCCTCCTAAGAGAGGTTACGGATTCTGTTAATGACCTGCTTTGTGGAAGATTCTCGTAGATTCTCTGTGCACGCGCAGTAAGCTCATCCATGTGTGATGTATAACTTCCTCTGAAAAAAGGCTTGGTTATATAAACACCCTCGTCTTTGCAAATCATGGCGTAAACTTCCCCAGCATTGTCTATATAACAGAAGCTATAAGGAATGCAAGCAACATTTGAAAAATCAAACACACATATGTCTTTGATCTCTCCAGAAAGGGATACTCTCCTTAAAGTGTATTCGCATTCAATAACTGGATAATACGGTACGAACTCATGGACACCAATAAGAATATAATCATGTGACCTGCCGACATAACCGAACGTGGTGTTTTTGCCTGTGGAGAACGAGAACTCTTCATCAGGGAATGACAAGTGTTTCTCGTCTTCAAAGTCGCCCGAAGTATATATTTGATAATCAAATGACCATGCATGCGTCTCGACATCCATAACATATATTCTGTTGTCGTTGGTTCGCAAGACGAGCCCATCATTGTTGAAGTGCAAATCAACAACATCGTTTGACATTATGGTGTTGGGCAAATCGATAGTGTTTGTGACTTCACTCTGCTTCTCAACCTCAATTATTTGACTATCAGAGTAATCAAGCACATAATAGCGTTCATCTCCAAGAGCAAATAGCCGGGGAGATCGACATCCAGCTATTTTTGTCTCGGTAATACTGCCGTTATCAATCTGTAAAACTCTGTAATTCGCAGAGTCGAGGATGTAAATACTCCCATCCTCAACTATAAAACTTTCAGGCCCTGTAGTGCCATCCTCTGAGTAAAGATACCGTATTTCGTTCTTTCCTTCACCTTGGCTGATAAAAGAGAGGACTTCGGCATCATATAAACAATCGCCGTAATCATTTGGCTTGTCAGCTGTCATGCGCTTTTCACTTGCAGCCAAAATGTTGGATGCTACAAAAAGCATGGAAACCACCAATAAGAGCATTAATACCTTCTTCATGTGAAAAACCTCCCTGTGTTAAAACTATTCTTCTTTTGGATGCTAATTGGATATTTCGGAGCACCCATATAAATTATAGGCCAAAATGTTCTGCTCGTCAAGAACTTTTATTAAAATACTTTAAAAAACAATCTACATATACTCTAACATATCACAATGTGCTGATTCGTCTAAGCAGGTGTTTGTTTTGTTCATCTGCTTAACGAGCAGTTAACCCCCTCATATATATATGTACGCTAAACTCAAAAACAACGCTCTTTCCGAAAATATATTTTTTCGGTAAACAATTCCATGTCCAATGCCGTTTGCATACCTTGCCGTGTGGCTTTCGCGCCCACGGTCGGCGTTGACGCTCGTTTTTGCTTATGGTATAATGGCTTTGCTTTGGAAGGAGTCCCCAATGAACGGTTTTTTGTTTTTGAAGGACAGGCGCCCCAAAAGGGATACGCCCCTTGACAACCTTTTTATAACGCGCTATATGGCGGGCGCGCCGGATATCGCGGTAAAGGCGTACATTTACGGCCTTATGCTGGTGAACGCCCCGGGCGAATTCGACGGGGATATCGCATCCGCGCTCGGCTGCACAAACGAGGATATCGCCGCGGCGTTCTCATATTGGGAGTCGCTCGGCCTGGTGCGCGTAAACGCGGGGGAGTCCTGCGGCATAGTGTACTGCGACCCTTCCGAGGCGCTGTCGGGCGGGGCCGTTTCGGGCGCCAAATACGGCGAGTTCATAGGCCGTCTGCAGGGGGTTCTCGGCACAAGGGTGCTGACCGGCACGGAGCTTGCCAAGGTGTACGACTGGCTCGACGTGTTCGGCTTCGAGCAGGACGCCGCGCTTTTGATAGTCAGGCATTGCCTCGATAAAAAGGGCGCAAAGACGAGCTTTGCCTATATGGACGCCGCCGCGCGCTCCATCGCCGCAGAGGGCGCGCTCACCTTCGCCGCCGTAAAGGAGTATTTTGAATATGCCGAGCTCATCTCGAGCGGCGCGGGCAGGCTCAGGAAGCGCTGGCACCGTCCGGGCGCACCCACGGAGGACGAGCTTGCGCTGTATGAAAAATGGACCAGGGCCTGGGGCTTTGATGAAAAGGCCATCGACGCCGCCTGCACAAAGCTCGTATCCGCAGACAAGCCCAGCTTCGGCTATCTCGATTCCATTCTCGCGGCATGGCATAAGGAGGGCAGCGTTTCAAATGAGCAGGTGGACGCCATGCTCAAGGAAGAGGACGCGGCGGCGGAGCTTGCAAGGCAGGCCTTCGCGCGGGCGGGGCTCAAGCGCACCGCCAACGCCGATGAACGCGGCGTGTTCAGGACGTGGTTCAAGGACTGGTGCATGAGCGCGGAGCTCATTCTTTACGCCGCAGACCTTGCAGCGCTTTCAAGCCGGCCCTACGCCGCGATGAAGCGCAAGCTGAACGAGTGGCACGAGAACGGGATATCCTCGGTAAGCGCCGCATCAAAATACGAAGAAGCACATGAACGAGGCGGCTCAAAGCCGCAGGTCAAGCGCGCACTCAATTATATCAAGGGCGCGGCATACACAGATGACGAGCTTAAGAAGCTCGGCATAAGCATGGGGGAGGAGTTCTACGAAGATGACGGCAATTAACAGCATCGCGTATAACCGTCTTGCCGAAAACGAGCTTTCGCGCAGGCGTTCCCGCTGCGCGGCAGAGGAGCGCGAACGGCAGGCTTTCATTGCAAAGAACTGCCCCGATATCACCGAGCTCATCCGTGAAAAGCGCGATATCGGCCTTGACGTCGCCCAAAAGATGATCGAGTCGCCCTCCTCGCAGGAGGAGCTTGCTTCTCTCGGTATGCAGCTTGCCGCCGGGAAGGACGCCGAGATACGCCGTGCGCTTACGGCGCACGGGCTTCCCGCCGACTACCTCGACCCCGTCTATGTCTGTCCCATCTGCCGCGACACCGGCAGGAGCGGGGGAGGGCTCTGCTCCTGCTTAAAGCAGGTCCTAGTCGAGGGCATGTTCTCGGGCTCGGGCCTCAGCCCATTTCAGACCTTTGAAAACTACCGCCACGACCTTATAGATGAGCCGCGCGCAAAAAAGGCCGCCGAGCGCATATTCGAGTACTGCCGCAGTTGGGCAGAGGATTTCCCGAATAACGAGCTTCCGGGTCTGCTCCTCATCGGCGCTCCGGGCGTCGGCAAAACGTATCTGCTCAACGCCATAGGCACGGCGGTGCTCGCAAAGGGGCATTCGGTGCTTCGCGTTACCGCAAACAAGCTCGTCTCCTCCGTCATGGACAGCATACGCGACCCGTCCGCGCCCGTGCCGGATTTCAGCCTGCCGGAGCTTCTGATAATCGACGACCTCGGCACCGAGCCGATGATCGGCAACGTCACGATCGAATCCCTGCTTTCCATAATCAGCGAGAGGCAAGATTCAAGGCGTCAGCTGCTCATCGCCACGAATAAAGACCCCGAAACGCTCGCAAACGAATACGGAGAGCGCATACTCTCGCGCCTCATCTCGCCGCAGTCGGTCAAGGTGATAAAGGTCGCCACTCCGAGCATCCGCGTTATGAAGCTTTAGTCTTTAACCCCGCCTCCGAGCATATACTTAGCCGAACAAAAAAACGGAGGCGCTTATGAAGATATTCGTTATAACCAAAAAAACTCTTTTGACCGCTGCCGCAGTATTGGCTCTCGCCATTGCGGCAGTTGTCGTTTTCGCTCTGATGGGCGGCCAAAAACGGCCATCCCCCGAGGCCGCCGCAAAAACCACGGCCGCGCCCGCCCGAACAGTGGGCGACGCCGCTCCGCAAACGGCGCTCCTTTCCTCCGAGGACGAGTACGAGACAGAGGTGCTTGCGGGCTTCAGAAAGGAGCTGCCCGTCTACTCGGTCGACCGCAGCGACGGCAAGATAGCATTGACTATCGACGCCGCGTGGGACGACGACAAGACGCCCTTTATTCTGGAAACGCTTGCGCGCTATAACGTAAAGGCCACGTTCTTCCTCTGCGGGTTCTGGGCGGAGACCTACCCCGAGGCCGTAAAGCAGATAGCCGACGCGGGTCACGTCATAGGCAACCACAGCATGACCCATCCGCACATGTCAAAGCTCACCGACGCCGAGATATCGGATGAAATAAAAAAGCTCGACGACCTTGTCGAGAGCATTACGGGTACGCGCCCCACGCTGTTCCGCGCCCCGTACGGCGAGTACAACGACCGCGTCATACTCGCGGTGCGCGCCTCCGGTCACGAGCCCATCCAATGGGATATCGACACCGTCGATTGGAAAAAGGAGCGAAGCTCCCAAACCATTCTGGACTCCGTCCTTCCAAAGCTCTCGGACGGCTCCATAATACTCTGCCATAACAACGGCTTCAAGATAGAGGAGTACCTTCCCACGCTCATCGAAACGGCGCAGGCAAACGGCTTCACGTTCGTCACGGTCGACGAGCTGCTTCTTCCCGGTCCCACGATAATAGACGTAAACGGCCGTCAGCGGGCAAAATAATAAAACCGGGCGCATTGCGCCCGGTCTATCCATCAAAAGCCCACACCGCCCTCAGGGCGGGCAGGGGTTTACAGCAGCGCCTCCGCAAAGCTTTCGGGGTCAAAGGGCTGAAGGTCGTCTATACCCTCGCCCACGCCGATAAAGCGTATGGGCAGGCCGAGCTCCTTCTTGACGGCCACGACTACGCCGCCCTTTGCGGTGCCGTCGAGCTTGGTCAGTATAATGCCCGTCAGGCCGCAGCTCTCGCCAAAGGCCTTTGCCTGAGCTATCGCGTTCTGGCCCGTTGTCGCGTCCAGCACCAACAGCACTTCAACGTGCGCCCCGGGCAGCTCGCGGTCGATCACGCGGCGGATCTTCGCCAGCTCGTTCATAAGGTTCTTCTTGTTGTGGAGCCTGCCGGCGGTGTCGCAGATCAAAAGATCGTTCTTCCTGGAGCGGTACGCGGCTATCGCGTCATAGACCACGGCTGCGGGGTCTGCGCCCTCGCCGTGCTTAATAATGGGAACGTCGGCCCTTTCCGCCCAAACGGTGAGCTGCTCAGCCGCCGCCGCGCGGAAGGTGTCCGCCGCCGCAAGCAGGGGACGCCTGCCCTCCGCCTTATACATCGAGGCAAGCTTGCCGATCGAGGTGGTCTTGCCCACGCCGTTCACGCCCACTATCAGCAGCACGTTGTCGCCGTCGGTCAAAAAGTCCGTCCCGTCCGTCATCTGCTCCGTCAGTATCGAGATCAGCGCCTGCTTCGCGGCTCCGCGGTCGGGCAGCTTCTGAGCCTTCACCTCGGCCCTCAGCTTATCCAGTATCTCCTCGGTCGTGTCAAAGCCGCAGTCCGCCATTATAAGGGCGTCCTCAAGCTCCTCATAGAATTCGTCGTTTATCTTCTCGTCCGAGTTGCCGAATATCAGTCCCAGCAGCCCTCCGCGGGTCTTCGAGAGCCCCTCCTTCAGCCTTGCGAAAAAGCCGGGCTTTTTCTCTTTCTTTGCCTTTTCCATTTCCGTTCCTTTCTTAAGCGGTTTCTTCGCTTCCGGTAAATCTCGCGGAGATAAGGCCGGATACGCCCTTTTCCTCCATCGAAACGCCGTAGAGCGAGTCGCAGACAGCCATTGCCCCCTTGCGGTGGGTTATAATGATGAACTGCGTGTTTCCGGAGTAGTTTTTAAGGTACTCCGCGTAATTATCTACGTTCGCCTCGTCAAGCGACGTGTCTATCTCGTCCAGTATGCAGAACGCCGTGGGCTTTAGCTTGAGTATCGCAAACAGCAGAGCGATAGCGGTCAAGGCCTGTTCGCCGCCCGACAGCAGCGACAAAAGCTGCAGCTTCTTCCCCGGAGGCTGTGCGATGATGTCTATATCGCAGTTGAGTATGTCCGAGGCGTCCGACAGCACGAGCTCGGCTCTGCCGCCGTGGAACAGCTCCGTAAAGGTCGCCGAGAAGTTCTCGCGAATCTGCTTGAACTGTTCCGCAAACTCCTTCTCCATGGTGCCGGTCAGCCGTTTTATTATCTCGGTCAGGTCCTGCTCGGCCTGCTTCAGGTCTGCGCACTGCTTTTCAAGCTCTGCGTGCCGCTCCACCACGTTGCGGTAGTCCTCGACAGATGCGGTGTTCACCTCGCCCAGGGCCCTGATCTCGGAGCGCAGCTCGTCCGCGCGCTGATGCGAGGCCGTCACCTGTATCTGGCGGCGCATGGGCAGGGCGTTTTCGTAGGTCAGCTCATAGTCGTTCCAGATGCGGGCAGTCATGTTTTCAAGCTCCATCTGCATCCGGCTCAGGGTCAGCTCCGTCCTGTGCGCGCGCTCGTGCAGCTCGCCAAGCTCCGCGCCGGCCCTTTCGCGCCTTTCACGCAGGTCGTCGACGTAGCGCAGCTTCTCTGCGCGCTCTTCTTCGAGCTTGCGCATCTGGTCTGTCAGATCGTCCACCTCGGTGCGCTCCTCGGTTATGCCGCGCCCCATTTCCGCAAGCTCACTGCGGCATTCTTCGAGCTTTCGTCCAAGCTCTTTTACCCTTTCGGCGTTGCCGGAGACCGAGGCTGTAAGCGCCTCGAGCTCACGCGTAAGCCTTGCAAGCTCCTGCTCGGCGGCGGAGCGTTCCTTTACGGCCGCCATGTGCTCGAGCTTTATCGCTGTCAGCTCCTCCTGCCCGCGGTCCCTTTCGGCGCGCAGCACGAGTATCTCCGCCTGAACGCGCTTTATGTCCCCGGCGGTGGATTCGTTTCCCGAATTGAGCCCGCTTTCAAGGCTTGCCGCCTCGCTCGTCTGCGAGTCTATATCCTCAATATTATCCGCGATCTGCGCCGCTTCGTTTTCGAGCCTTTTAAGCTGAGCGTCGTTTTTCTCAACGTATTGCAGCACTATTTCGTGCTTTTCGCGCAAGCCCGCGCGTCTTATGTCAAGCTTGCGGATGCGCTCGGCAATACCCGACAGCGCCTCGTTTGCGGGAGCAAGCTCCGCCTCCAGCGCGGCGCGTTCGGACTTTGCGCGCTCAATGCTTGCCGCGGTCTCCTTAATGCGCTTTTCAAGCCCGTCAAGCTCGCGTTCGCGCCCAAGCAGGCTGAACTCGCGCTTTTGCGCGCTGCCGCCCGTCATGGATCCGCCGGGGTTCATAATGTCGCCCTGCAGCGTTGCTATGCGGAACGACGAACGCGCCTTTTTGTTGATGAGTATGCCCACGTCAAGGTCGCGCACGATAACGGTGCGGCCCAAAAGGTTTTCGGCTATCCCGCGGTAGCGGGGGGCAAACCCTATAAGCTCCGACGCCACGCCGAAGCACCCCTCCACGTTTATGAACGAGCGCTCCTCCTGCGTCAGCGTGCGCGGACGCATCGCGGACACGGGCAGGAACGTCGCCCTGCCGTAACGCTTGCGGCGCAGGTATTCAATGACCTGCTTCGCCTCCTGCTCGGTAGGCACCACTATGTTTTGCAGCGACGACCCCAGCGCCATTTCTATCGCGGTCTCGTATTCCGCAGGCACCTGTATAAGCTCCGCCACAACGCCCTCGATAAGGGGGGAGAGAGAGGTGTCCCTCTGCGCGTCGCGCAGCAGATCGCGCACGCTGGAGTAATACCCCTCGTGCGCGCGCTTCATCTCGGTCAGCACCTTGCGGCGCGAGGTAAGCGATTCAAGCTCGTTCTCAAGAGCGTGCGTGCGCTCGCCGGCCTTGAGTATGCCGAAGTTGACTTCGTTGAGCCTTCCCGACGCCTCTTTCTGCTCCGCGCGCAGCGCCTGCATTTCAAGGTCCGCCTTTTCATCCTCGGCGCGGCACTCGGCCTCTTCGCCGCTCAGCTTTTCGCCCTCGCGCAGTATCGCGGCCTTTTCGCCGGCTATCGCCTCCGTGCGCGAAACGAGCGCCTTTTTCATCGCGTCAAGCCTCGACAGCTTGCTCTTGGCGTCTGACAGACGGTTCATCCTGTCCATCATCGACTGCTTGTGCGCCTCAAGCTCGTTCTCTTTTTCTTCAAGCGCGGCCTGGCATTTTGCGGCCTCGGCCTCCGCTTGAGTCAGCTTTTCCCCTGCCGCATCCGAGCGAGCGGAGCAAACATCTATGGTTTTCTGTACGTCCGCCTTCTGCGCCTCGCGCTCCTCAATGCCCAGCCTTGCCGCGTTGGTTTCGGCGTTCAGCCTTTCGCGCTCCTTCTCAAACGCGGCGGTGCGCTCGTTCAGCACCTTTTCCTCGCCGGAGTGCGATTCCACGTTTGCGGTCGCAGCGAGCAGCTTCTGAGACACGTCGCTTATCGCGGCGGATATCGCGCGTTCGGCTTCCTCTCCCTCGGAGAGCACGGAAGAAAGCGCCTCGCCGGAGGCTTCCGCCGTGCGTATCTCGTCCGCAAGCTGTTCGCCCGTACCGCTGAGCTGTTTTATGCGTTCGCTATTCTTTTCATACTGATAGATGAACAGGTTTACGTCTATATCCTTAAGCTCCTCGCGCAGCTTGATGAACGCAAGCGCCTTTTCGCTTTGCTCGCGCAGGGGCTCTATCCTGGCTTCAAGCTCCAGAAGTATGTCGTCAAGACGCACCAGGTTTTTCTGCGTATTCAAAAGCTTGCGCTCCGCCTCTTCCTTGCGTGCGCGGTATTTCATAACGCCCGCCGCCTCCTCAAAGGCGGTGCGGCGGTCTGCGCTCTTGTCCGAGATTATCTCGGCGACGCGTCCCTGGCCTATTATCGAGTATCCGTCCTTGCCCACGCCGGTGTCGCGGAAAAGCTCGTGAATGTCCTTTAATCTGCACGCGCTGCGGTTGATGGAGTATTCGCTTTCGCCGGAGCGGTATGCGCGTCTTGTTATGCACACCTCCCGGTACGGCGTGTTGAGCTCTCCGTCGGAGTTGTCAAAATGCAGCGACACCTCGCAGAACGAAAGCGGCCTGCGCTTCTGAGTGCCGCCGAATATGAAATCCTCCACCTTTTTGCCGCGAAGAGCCCTTGCGCTCTGCTCGCCCAACACAAAGCGGAAGGCGTCGGCGATATTGCTCTTGCCGCACCCGTTCGGGCCGATTATGGCGGTTATCCCTCCCGGAAAGGAGAGCTCCTGCTTTTTTGCAAAGGATTTGAATCCGTTTATCTCGATACGGGTAAGTCTCATTTCGCCTCCGCAGCGCTGTGCTCCGCCGCGCCCAGCATCTCAAGCGTGGCCTTTGCGGCGTTCTGTCCGGCCTCCTGCTTGGAGCTGCCGCTGCCTCTGCCGTACGGCACGCCGTTGACGCGGGCCTCCATGGTGAAAACGCGCTTGTGGTCGGGACCCGTCACAGAAACGACGTCGTATTCAAGCTGTCCAAGATGCCCCTGCTGAATGTACTCCTGCAGCAGCGTCTTGTGGTCCTTCACAGTCACGGTCTTGACGGCGGTGTTGATAAAGTCCACCGCAAAGCTCAATATGAGCTTCTTCGCGGGCTCGATCCCTCCGTCTATGTATATGGCGCCTATCACCGCTTCGAGCGCGTCAGAGAGTATGCTCGGCTTTTCGCGTCCGCCGGTATGCTCTTCGCCGTGGCTCAGAAGCAGGTATCGGCCGAGCTCAAGCCTTTTCGCGGCGTCGAACAGGGCGTTCTCGTAAACCGCGCGCGAGCGCACACGGGTCATCAGCCCCTCGTTCATATTGGGGTTGTTCACAAACAGGTATTCGCTGACGATCAGCTCAAGCACTGCGTCGCCGAGGAACTCAAGCCTTTCGTTGTGTCCCGACGAACGGTTTTCGCCCTTGACGTACGATGTATGCGTCAGAGCCGTGTTCAGCAGCTTCACGTCTCGGAAGCCGTACCCCAGCTCATTTTGGAGCCTCATAAGCTCCGCGTTTCTTTTTTCGTTAAGCATAATGATGATTTGCGGCGAAAGCCGCCTGAACTGTCCTGCCAAAACAACTCAAAGACCTGCACGGCAAGCCGTGCAGGCGGTTGGCTTGCATTGGGTCACTTGTTGTTCTCGACGATCTCGATGATCTGACCTACGGTCTTCACTTCGGAAAGCTGCTCGTCGGGGATCTCCACACCGTAGCGGTCCTCAAGATCCATGACCAGCTCTACAAGATCGAGCGAGTCGGCCTTAAGGTCCTCGACAAAGCGGGTCTCGGGAGTAATGTTCTCCATGGGGACGTTAAGCTGCTCGGCAATAGCCTTGCGGATCTCATCAAACATTTTGAATACCACCTTTCTTTATATTCCGCCCAATTGTACTCCATTGGGGCTGTGTTGTCAATCATCGGTTTTTGCGGCTTCGGCCGCTGCCTCTGCCGCGGCAGACGCCGCAGATATCCCGGCGGCGATCTTCTCGGTCACGCGGCCGGAAACGTACTTTTTGGCCTGCTCTATCGCAGAGAGCATCGCCTTGGCGTCGCTGGAGCCGTGCGCCTTTATTATGCCGCCGTTAATGCCCAAAAGCGGCGCTCCGCCGTACTCGGTATAATCCATGGTTTTCTTTACGGACTTGAACGCGGGCTTTGCCAGCAGCGCGCCGAGCTTCGTGCGGAAGGAGGAATACAGCCCCTTCTTTATCATCTTGAACAACGCGCTCGACAGACCTTCCGCTTCCTTCAATATGATATTCCCGGTGAATCCGTCGGTGACTATCACGTCATAGTCGCCGGAGAATATCTCGCGTCCCTCGCAGTTGCCCTTGAAGTTGACGTCGGTATTGCATAAAAGCGCGTATGCGGCCTTTGAAAGCTCGCTGCCCTTCGCGGCCTCCTCGCCGTTGTTCACAAGACCTACGGCGGGGGAGCTTATCCCCATAACGCCCTGCATGTAAGCCGATCCCATTATGGCGAACTGCTGCAGGTATTCGGGCTTGCAGTCGGCGTTGGCGCCGCAGTCCAAAAGCAAAAACGGCTTTTCCGCGGTGGGCATGACGGGCGCAAGCGCGGGTCTCTTCACGCCGGGTATCCTTCGCACGATGAGTGTTGCAGCCGTCAGCACCGCCCCCGTGGAGCCGGCGGATATAAGACAATCCGCCTCGTGCCTTGCCATCACGTCCATAGCCGCCACCAGCGAGGATTGCTTTTTGCGCTTTACAGCCACGGTCGGCTGCTCGTCGCAGGTGATAACGTCGGGCGCGTCAACGATCTCCACGCGGCTCATGTCCTCACCCGCAAACGCGCTTTCAAGCGCCTCCTTTCGGCCGGTCAGTATAAAACGCAGCTCCGGATCTTTTTTCAGCGCTGCACAAACGGCGTCAACCACGCACTGCGGGGCGTTGTCGCCGCCGAAGGCGTCAATAACAAGCTTCATAAACCTGCTCCTCTCTTGTGCTTTTTTGAATTATACAACGGATTTTCCGATTTTACAATATATTCGCATCCTGCGCTTGACAAAACCGCGCCTTAGTGTATAATGACGTAGGTGTAAAGCCTTTTTGCTTTACACCGCCGCATGTGCGGCAGACTCAGTGGACGGGTACCGCTTATGACAGACAAGGCCGAGCTTGTGCTCCTGCTCGATTATTACGGGATCTTTCTGACCGAACGTCAGCGTCAGCTGCTTGAAATGAGCGCCGACGAGGATATGTCTCTGGCGGAGATCGCGCAGGAGGTCGGCATTTCCCGCCAGGCCGTACGCGACAGCCTGCAAAAGGCGTCGGCTCAGCTTCGCGGGTTTGAGCAGGGCCTCGGGCTCGTCTCGCGCGATATGCAGCTTCGCGCGCTTGCGGATCGGCTTGAATCCGCGCTTGCGGACGGCGATCCGGTTAAGATCGCGCGTGCAGCGTCGGCTGCGGCAGCGGGGCTCCGCGCCGCCGTAAAATGAACCTTACCTATTATGGAGGCCTCAAATGGCATTTGAAGGACTTGCTTCAAAGCTTCAGAATATCTTCAAAAAGCTCGGCAACAAGGGCAAGCTGACCGAAAAGGAGGTCAAGGAGGCCCTGCGCGAGGTCAGGCTTGCGCTGCTCGAGGCGGACGTCAACTACACGGTCGTCAAAAAGTTCGTCAATATGGTGACCGAGCGCGCCGTCGGCAGCGAGGTGCTGGAGTCGCTGACGCCCGCACAGCAGGTGATCAAGATAGTCAATGAGGAGCTTACAAAGCTCATGGGCGGTTCTGCCGCCAAGCTCGATTACGGCTCCAGAAAGCCTTCGGTGTTTCTGCTCTGCGGCCTTCAGGGCGCGGGCAAAACCACCATGGCGGGCAAGCTCGCCGCCTATCTCAAAAAGCATCAGTCCAAGGACGCGCTGCTCGTCGGGTGCGACATCTACCGTCCGGCGGCGATCGAGCAGCTCCGCGTCGTAGGCGAGCGCGCGGGCGTCAAGGTCTTTGACCGCGGCATCTCCGACCCCGTCGAAACGAGCAGGCTCGCGGTCGAGTTCGCAGAGAAAAACTTCCTCGACGTCGTCATAATCGACACCGCCGGCCGTCTGCACATCGACGAGGCCATGATGGATGAGATCGCGGCGATCTCCGGGGCGGTCTCGCCCTCCGAGATACTCCTCGTGGTCGACGCCATGACGGGTCAGGACGCCGTAAACGTGGCAAAGAGCTTCCACGAAAAGCTCGGGCTGACGGGCGTTATCCTCACAAAGCTCGACGGCGACACCAGGGGCGGTGCGGCGCTCTCCGTGCGCGAGGTCACGGGAAAGCCCATCAAGTTCTCCGGCACGGGTGAAAAGCTCACCGATCTCGAGGTGTTCCATCCCGACCGTATGGCGTCGCGCATACTCGGCATGGGCGATATGCTCTCGCTCATCGAAAAGGCGGAGCAGGCCTTTGACGAGAAAAAGGCTATGGAGCTTACGAACAAGCTTCGCCGCGACGAGTTCACGCTGGACGATTTTCTGGAGCAGTTCCAGCAGGTAAAGAGCATGGGTTCGCTTGACGAGCTCGTGGGCATGATCCCGGGCCTTAACGCGGGCCAGCTCAAGGGAGCGCAGGTCGACCCAAAGGCCATAGGCCGCGTAGAGGCGATAATCCGCTCCATGACCCCTGCGGAGCGCGCAAAGCCCGACCTTTTGAACGCCAGCCGCAAGCGCCGCGTGGCAAAGGGCAGCGGCACCTCCGTGCAGGAGGTCAACCGGCTTTTGAACCAGTTCGACCAGACACGCCAGATGATGAAAAAGCTCACCGGCGGCAGGATGAAGAAAAAGGGCCCCAGGCGCGGCCTGTTCGGGTTCTGAGCAATTTAGACGGCATCGGCATTGCGCCGTGTTGATATAACTATTCGATTATTATTTCAGGAGGAAACTATCATGTTAAAGATCAGGCTTCGCCGCATGGGCGCCAAGAAGGCTCCCTTCTACCGTATCGTAGTCGCGGATTCCCGCGCTCCCCGCAACGGCGCTTTCGTTGAGGAGATCGGCTACTACAACCCCATCAAGGACCCCGCCGTCATCAACGTAGACGTTGACAGGGCCAAGGAGTGGATGAAGAACGGCGCTCAGCCCACCGACACCGTCAGGTCTCTGCTTAAGAAGGCCGGCGCCATCGACTGAGCTTAGGTCCCAAAGATGGAAGAGAGAACCGCTGCTGAAGTCGACGTAGTCGCTCTTGTCGAGTATATCGCCAAGAACCTTGTTGACGTGCCCGAAGAGGTGCGCGTAACCTCCAAGGAGGGCGAGGACGGCTCGACCGTTATTGAGCTGACCGTTGCAAAGGACGACATGGGCAAGGTCATCGGCAAGCAGGGCCGCATCGCAAAGGCCATAAGGACGGTCGTACGCGCTGCCACCGTCAAGTCCGAGTCCAAGTACGTTGTCGACATTGTCTGATATGGATCATTTTCGTATTGCCCAGATCCTGCGCCCCCACGGCATAAAGGGCGAGGTCAAGGTCTATCCCCTGACCGACGACCCGGCTCGCTTTAAGCGCCTGAGGGAGGCTTATTTGGAGCGCGGCGGGCAATACGAGCCCATCGGGGTCACCTCCGCCAAGTTCGCCGCAGGCGCCGTGGTGCTGGGCCTCGAGGGCATAACAAGCCCCGAGCAGGCAGAGTCCCTGCGCGGGCTTTATATTTGCGTGGACCGCGCGCACGCCGTAAAGCTCCCTGCGGGCACGTATTTCGTATCCGACATAATCGGGTGCGAGGTTCGCTCCACCGCGGGCGAGGAGCTCGGGCGCGTCACCGACGTGCTTGAGACCAACGCCAACGACGTTTACGTTATAGAGGGGCAAAGGAAGCTCATGGTGCCCGCGCTCAAAAAGCTGCTTGCGGGCGTTGACGTTGCGGCAAAGCAGATACTGCTTGACGCTGCCGTTTTGGAGGAGGTCGGCTATTTTGAGGATTGACGTATTAACGCTGTTTCCCGAAATGTTCTCCGGCCCCCTGCATACGAGCATGCTCGGCCGTGCCGAAAAGAACGGCATACTCGAGTTTGGGGTCCACAACATACGCGACTGGTCGCTGAACAAGCACCACAATACCGACGATTACGCCTTCGGCGGCGGGGCGGGCATGGTAATGATGCCTCAGCCCGTTTTCGACTGCATGGAGGCCGTAACGGGCGGCGCTCCCGCAAGGCGCATTTTAATGACCCCTCGCGGCAAAACGCTCACGCCGGCCTATGCAAGGGAGCTTGCAAAGGAGGATCGTCTCGTCATACTGACGGGCCATTATGAGGGGCTGGATGAGCGCATAAACGAGCTCATAGACGACGAGGTCTCCATAGGCGACTATGTGCTTACCGGGGGAGAGCTGCCCGCAATGGTGCTTATCGACTGCGTTTCGCGGTTCATACCCGGCGTGCTCGGCTGCAGCGAGTCCGCAGAGGACGAAAGCTTTTCAAACGACGGCCTGCTGGAATACCCGCAATACACACGCCCCGCCGACTTTCGCGGGCGCCTCGTTCCGGAGGTGCTGTTAAACGGCAACCACGCCGAGATAAACAAGTGGCGCAGGCAGCAGTCGCTTCTTAAGACCCTTCAAATGCGTCCCGAGCTTTTAAGCGGAGCAGTCCTTTCAAAAAAAGACCTGGAGTTCCTTCGCCAGCACGGCTGGGAGCCGGGGGAGTGAACCCTCCGCAAATTCCCAAAAACCGATCTTGTATCCCATTCGCCGCGGTTCGGGCGGCGTCCGCCTAAGCGGGCGCTGCGGGGCCGGGCTTTTTATTTTTCGCAATATCTTTTTTTGAAAAACCGTACGAACCATGACCCTTTATTCCATGCCTTTGGGCGGCGACGAATCAACGGAGATACTGACCGTTGAAAACATGACTCAGGCCATCGAACGGATAAGCGGCAACAAACTCTACTGCGCCGTATTTACATAAAACGGCGACGACGCGGAGGAAGGAAAGCTTTTTAAGCGCGACTTGTACTGCTGATAATGCGCAGGCAAACGTCGTTTGCAAATATATTTGAAGTTTGCCGCTGTTTTACTTGATTTCTTCCGCCGTCCATGCTATACTGATACAGTTAATGCGACGGTCCTCTGGCCGCGGGTCGGTTTATGAACGTCTTAGAAGAAAGGGTCAATATTATGGCAAACATCATTCAGGAACTCGAAAAAGAGCAGCTCCGCACTGACCTTCCCAAGCTCGAGATCGGTGATACCGTCCGTGTTTACGTAAAGGTCATCGAAGGCACCCGTGAGCGCCTCCAGAACTTCGAAGGCATCGTCATCAAGATGCAGGGCGGCGGTATCCGCAAGACCTTCACCGTCCGTCGTATGAGCTACGGCATCGGCGTTGAGCGTACCTTCCCCTACCACAGCCCCTCCATCGGCCGCATAGAGGTCGTCCGTCACGGCGTCGTCCGCCGCGCGAAGCTCTATTACATCCGCGACCGCGTTGGTAAGGCTGCCAAGATCAAGGAGCGCATCGTTACCAAGTGATCCTGCACCCAATGCCCCGACCCATACGGCGTCGGGGCATTTCTATAATCCGAGGTGTTTTATGCAAACCATCAACTGGTATCCCGGCCACATGACAAAGGCCAAGCGCAGCCTTGAGGAGGACTTAAAGCTCATCGACGTCGTTGTTGAGATCGTCGATGCGCGCGCCCCCTCGGCCTGCCGCAACCCCGATTTTGAGGAGCTCTTCCGCAATAAGATCCGCGTGATGCTCCTGAATAAGAGCGACCTTGCCCCGCAAAGCTCCAACAAAGCGTGGGCCGGTTATTATGCCTCGCGCGGCATATCCGTTATGGAGTACGTTTCGGTCAACTCCTCCGCGCGCAAAAACGCAGTCGCCTTCATTGAAAAGGCGGGGGAGCCCGTGCTCAAAAAATACCGCGAAAAGGGCGTTTCCAAAACGCTCCGCGCCATGGTCGTGGGAGTGCCCAACGTGGGCAAATCCACCTTCATAAACAAGCTGGCGGGCGTCGTTCGCGCCAAAACGGGCGACAAGCCCGGCGTGACCCGCGGCAAGCAGTGGGTCAGGATCAGCCCATATCTCGAGCTTATGGACACTCCCGGCCTGCTGTGGGGCAAGCTCGACGATCAGCGGCTTGCAAAGCATCTGGCCTATATCGGTTCCATCCGCGACGATATTATGAACGTTGAAGAGATCGCGGGTCTGCTGCTTTACGACCTCGACGCCATCTGCCCTCGGGAGCTGCGCGCAAGGTACAAAAAGCTGCCCTCCGCCGAAAGCCTGCCCTCTCCCGAGACCATGCTCGAAGGCGTCGCCAAAAGCCGCGGTTTCATACTCTCCGGCGGCGTCTGCGATACCGAACGCGCCGCAAGGATAGTTTTGGACGAGTTCCGCGCCGGGCGCATAGCAAAGGTATGCTTCGAGTCCCCGGAATCCGAGGAGGCCGCCGATGCCGAAGGTTGACGAGGCCGAGCGGCTTATGAAGCTCACCGAGTTCGAGCGTCCCCTCTGGGCGGCGGGCGAGGCCGTCTGCGGCATGGACGAGGTGGGCCGCGGCCCGCTCGCGGGTCCGGTCGTGACCTGCTGCCTCATAATGCCGCCCGAGCCGCTCATAGAGGGCGTGAACGACTCCAAAAAGCTCTCCGAAAAAAAGCGCGCCCTGCTCTTTGACAGGATAGCGCAGACCGCCTCCGCGATAGGCTTCGGCATGTGCGATGAAAAGGTCATCGACGAGGTCAACATATTAAACGCCACCAAGCGCGCCTTCAAGGAGGCCTACTTCGATATGGGCGTTCCCGCCGATACCGCCCTCATCGACGCGGTGCAGGGGCTTGAAATACCCTGCCGCAGGCATTCCATAGTCCATGGCGACGCGCTAAGCTACCTCATCGCCTGCGCGTCGATCATGGCCAAGGTCAAGCGCGACCGCATGATGGCGGAGTTCGACGCCGTCTATCCCGGTTACGGCTTTGCCAAAAACAAGGGCTACGGCACGGCGGAGCATATCGCCGCTCTGCATGAGCTTGGCCCCTGTCCCATACACAGACGCAGCTTTATAGGCCATTTCATAGGAAAGGATATGTGAATATGAGCAAAACCGAAAAACGCAGGCTTGGCGACAAGGGAGAGCGCCGCGTTGCGCTGTACCTTATCCTGCACGGCTACCACATACTGGAGCGCGGCTATACCTTCGGGCATAAGGAGGTCGATATCATCGCAAAGCGCGGCAAGATACTGGCCTTTGTCGAGGTCAAGACGAGGACCGATCCCACCGTTCCGCCCTCCGCCGCCGTCACCGCCGAAAAGCGCAAAAACATTGTTTACGCCGCGATCGCCTATATACACGAGCACAATTGCTCCGATCTCGTCATCCGCTTCGATATTGCCGAGGTCACGCCCAAAAACGGCGTAAACTACATAAAAGAGGCTTTTTACGCATAAAGAAAAGTCCCCCTTTTATTGGGCAAAAGAATATGATATAATAAGGTTACTTTTAATTTGAGGTGCTTGCTTATGAAGCTCAAAAAAAGTATCCTTATTGTTTTTGCGGCGGTCTTGTTTGCGCTTGCGGCGGTGCCCGGCCTTGCAAAAAACGCTGCCGTCGGCCAAGCTCCCACCGAGTTCCCCACGGGCGGCATAATGCTGTGGTCGGCGCTGGGCGTGCTTCTTACGGTGCTCATCTTCGTATGGCACCGCGCCTGCGCCAAAAAGCCCTTCAACGTGCAAAAGCAGAAAAGCCCCGATTGGTACTGGGTCGCGCTCATACTCGTTTGCGGTCTTGCCGCGCGCGTGGCGCTGTCGCTCATTTTCTACGGGCATAAGACCGACATAAACTGCTTCGTTGTGTGGGGCAGGCGCGTGATCGAGTACGGTCCCTCGCATTTCTACGATAACTGGTGCGATTATCCTCCGGGATACATGCTCGTTCTCGGCGCGATGAGCTGGGTCTATAAGCTCGTCGGCGGCGGCCCCGCGGTAAACGCGCTGCTCGTCAAGGTCCCCTGCATAATTGCCGACCTTGCCTTCGGGTATCTCGTTTACCGTTACGCCAAAAGGACCATGCGCCGCAGCGCCGCGCTCGCGCTTCTTGCGCTCACCGTATTCACGCCCGTCATCGCGTTCGTGTCCTCCGCATGGGGCCAGATCGACCAGGCTCTCACGCTTGCGCTCGTCATCCCCATACTGCTCCTTTATAAAAAGCATCCCATCTGGGCGGGCCTCGTTTACGGCCTCGGCATCATAATGAAGCCGCAGGCGCTCATGTGCGGGCCGCTCTTTGCCGCGGCGTACGTTCTGTACGTCATATTCGACTGCCCGTATGTGCAGAGCAATAAGAAGAGCTCCGTCGGCCGCCGCCTGCTTGAAACGGCAGCCGCCGTCGCCTGCGCATTGGCCGTCATTTTCATCATCGCCGCCCCCTTCAGGGGCGAGCAGGGCCCCTTCTGGCTTATAGAAAAGTATTACGGCACCGCCACTTCTTACGAGTACGCTACAGTCAACGCCTACAATTTCTGGGCGCTCATCGGCGCAAACTGGAAAAAGGTCGATACCGCCTTCATGGGCCTGACCTACGGCAAATGGGGCACCATTGGCATGGCGTTCTCCATCATGGTCTCCATCGGCCTTTACGTCGCATCGGTGCTTAAGCATAAGTCCTGCCGAGGCGCGCTGCCGCTCACCATGGCTTATATGCTCGCGGGCATATTCACGTTCGGTCATTATATGCACGAGCGTTACGTTTTCCCCGCGCTCATGCTGCTTATGTTCGCCTATATCTTCTACAACGACAGGCGCGTGCTGGCGACCTATCTTGCTTACGCCGCCACCATGCTCGTAAACTGTGCCGCCGCCTTCTATTACAGCAAGCTCTTTGAGTACGGCCTCTACTGGGATGAGAGGATCATATTCTGGTGCTCGCTTGCAAACGTAGTGCTGTTCGTGTGGTTCACCTACGTCGTGTTCGACCTTGCGCTTCGCAATAAGCCGATCAAGGCCTTCAACGGCTGATTCGGGCGGAACGCATCCGCAAATTGACCTTTCGGTCGGGAGGATTTTTACCGTGAAGAGATTTTTAGCTGTTTTAGCCGCGCTTTTCATGCTTGCGCTCGCAGCGGCGCCCGTCCTTGCAGACGGTGAAAAGACGGTCTTTACCGACTCCTTCGAGGATACCGCCGGCGGGCTGCCCACCGGATGGAGTTTCCATTCCTATGAGGCGGAGTATAATGAAAACTACTCCAACGCCTCCGCCTCCGTCGTTGAGGAGGAGGGTCATGGCAGCGTCGTCCACATCATAGTGAACGAGGACGACGACGCCGCCCTCTACCGCGAGGTGGCGGTGGAGCCCAGGAGCTTTTACCGCATCTCCTGCATGGTAAAGACCTCAGGCGTTGAAAACGGCAACGGCGCAAACGTCGCCCTGCGAGAGATCGTCGCCGCCTCCGAAGGCGTTTACGGCGATTCCGATTGGACCCGCGTCGAGCTTATCGGCAGGACGGGCCCGGTGCAGGATTACGTCGTCGTTTCGTGCAGGCTCGGCGGCTACGGCATGGTCTCGCACGGCGAGGCCTGGTTCGACGATTTCACAGTTGAAAAGCTCGACAGCGCCGAAGGCGATATTATCCCCTTCTTCGACGGCAGCACGCAGGACGGCGGGGAGGAAGAACCCGGCGATAAGGGCGGCGCCGCAGTACCCATCATAATCGCGGTGGGCGCTCTCGCCGTCGCCGCAGGCGTGTTCTTTGCCGTGCGAGGCAAGCGCGGCAAGGCGAACCCCGCCGAAGACGCAAAGCCCCTTCCCTCGGTCGAAAGCTACACCCGCGACGCTTCGCGCGGGCTCAGCGGCATGGACGCCATACGCGGCAGGTCGTTCTTCAGCGTAAAGGGCATGGGCCTTCCCGAAAAGGTCGACGGCAAGCTCCGCTTTACCAAGCGCGATTGGATCTACGTCATAGCGCTCACGGCGGTTTACGCCGCCGTCAGCCTCATTCGCCTCGGTACGCTCAACTTCCCGACTGAGGCTTGGAACGGCAACACGGGCGATACCGTGCGCATCGAGTTCGGCAGATCCGTCAAGATCTCCGAGGTCTGGCAGAACTCCGGCATTTCTCATATCAATTACGTGCTCGTTACCGATAACGGCGACGAGATAGCAATGGATCAGAAGAACCGTTCCGAGTACGGCAATATGTTCCGCTGGGCAAAGCTGTCCGCCGGAAGCGTATCCGGCGCACAGGCCACCACCGGCCTCACATTAAAGGTCGTTGGCGGCGATTCCGGCAGGCGAAACGATCCCGACCTCGTCATGAACGAGATGGTCATATTCGACGAAAACGGCGAAAAAGTCGCCGTCAGCGTTCCCGAGTCCGCGGCAGCCCTCTTTGACGAGCAGGATACCGTGCCCGCATACGCCTCGTGCTACAACGGGATGTATTTTGACGAGCTGTACCATGGACGCACCGCGCTCGAGCACATCAACAATCAGTCCGTTTACGAGTGGACGCATCCGCCCCTCGGCAAGCTGTTCATCGCCCTCGGCATACTCGTTTTCGGCATGAAGCCCTTCGGTTGGAGGATCGCCGGCGCTCTCTTTGCCATCGCTATGGTGCCCATCATGTACTGCTTCGGCAAGCGCCTGTTAAAGCGTTCCGAGCTTGCGCTGTTCTCGACTTTCCTCTTTACGTTCGATTTCATGCACTTTACCATGGCAAGAATCGCCACGGTAGATACCTTCGCCGTGTTCTTCATACTGCTCATGACGTACTTCATGTACAGGTTTATCGAGTATGATATGGCGGATCCCACCGGTCCCGCGCTCAAGGCGCTTGCGCTCTCCGGCGTGTTCTTCGGTCTCGGCTGCGCGTCCAAGTGGATCTGCATGTACACGGGCGCCGCGCTTGCCGTGCTGTTCTTCGTCAAGCTCCTCGTAATGGGCGTGCGCAGCTTCCGCCTTGACAAGACCGCGGAGTATAAGGGGCTCAAGTCCAAATTCCTGCGCCGCGCCGCGCTTTACTGCTGTTGGTGCGTGATATTCTTCGTAGCGGTCCCGGCCGTCATCTACGCCGCAAGCTACTGCCGCTACTACACCGCGCAGTGGAAGCCCGCCAAACAGCAGGAGATCTACGCCGCAGACCCCGACGCTTACGATTCCGTTTCCGACGTCAAGCTCGGTCTCGATACCGCCGCAAAGACCTACGTCCAGGGCGTCATCAAAAACCAGAAGGATATGTTCAACTACCACAGCGGGTTAAAGTCCGACCACAGCGCCGCCTCCTCCTGGTGGATGTGGCTCGGCAATCTCAGGCCCACTTGGTTCTATGCGGGAGGCTACGGCAACCCGCACGGCAACGTCGGCACGATATCCGCCTTCGGCAATCCCGCTACGTGGGTGGGCTGCACGGCGGCAACGCTCGTGCTTGCGTTCGTGCTCATTTTCCGCAGACGCCGTCTGCCGCTTGAAGCGTGGTTCTTATTCGTGTGCCTCGGCTCGTCGTTCCTGCCATGGGTGCTCGTTCCCAGAAGCACCTATGCGTACCACTTCTACGCTTCGGTGCCGTTCATCTGTCTTGCTGCGGGTCATCTTCTGGGCTACTGGGAGGACGTCAGCGCTTATAAGAGGGCCAAGGCGGGGCAAGCCCCCGGCTTCCTGCCCAAGCTCAAGTACGTTTGGATGGGCCTTGCGCTGCTTCTCTTCGTCATTTTCTACCCGGTCATATCGGGCATGGAGGTCCCCCGCTGGTACGTCGCGGCGCTTCAGTGGGTGCCCTTCCATAAGTGGCAGCTTCAGAACGAGGCGGGCGAGGTGCTGAAGACCTACCGCATCGGCTGGAGGTTCCTCGATTACGAGCCTTCCAACCCCGCCACCACCATTATCATCAAGTAAGGAGCATACCGATGGAAACCAACCTTCAGGAACAAGCCGCCCCCAAAAAGGGCAAAAGCTTTATCCAGCTTGTTAAATTCGCGCTTGTCGGCGCAAGCAACACAATAGTCGACATGGTGGTGAACACGGGGCTTTCGTTCCTGCTCAACCTGTTTTTCAAGGGCAGCTGGATCGTCTATGCCGCAAAGGCCGTCGGCTACTGCTGCGGTATACTGAACAGCTACATTTTGAACTCCCGCTGGACCTTCCGCGAGGAGCACCGCAGGACCGTCCGCGAAAAGGTCAGCTTTGTCGCGGTAAACCTTCTGGTGCTGCTCATATCGTTCGGGCTCATCTACCTCTTCAAAAACGCGTTCCGCCTCAATGAATGGTGGGAGGGGCTTGGTCTTCCCGGGCTCATCAAAAAGATAGTTACCGGCGAACTGTTCTGCTCGCTGCTTGCCACCTGCATCTGCATCCCGGTCAACTTCATATTAAACAAGCTCTTCGTGTTCAAAGCCAAACAGCAGGAGGTGTCCGAGGGCTAATGTTGGCCAAGCTGAACAGCTATGGATTGATAGGCATAACCGGCGCTCCCATCACGGTCGAGGTGGATCTTTCCTCGGGCATGCAGAGGGTCGATACAGTCGGTCTGCCCGACAACGCCGTTAAGGAGTCGAAGGAGCGCGTCCGCTCCGCCATAATCAACAGCGGCTATGCCTATCCCGAAATGAAGGTGCTCGTAAACCTTGCCCCCGCCGATATAAAAAAGGAGGGCACGGTTTACGATCTGCCTATCGCGCTTGGCATACTCGCGGCACGGGGCATTTTCCCGCTCCACGCCGCGGACGATTACATAATAATCGGCGAGCTTGCCTTGGACGGAGCCGTCCGTTCCGTCACGGGTGTACTGCCCATGGTGATAAACGCCTATGAGCGAGGCTTCCGCCGCGTCATGCTCCCCGCCGAAAACGCCGAGGAGGCCTCTTTCTTTGCGGATATGCAGGTCTATCCCGTAAGCGACCTCAATGCGGCGGTCGGGCATTTAAGGGGTTACGCTCCGATCGAGCCCAAGCCGCAGCTTAAATGGGAGGAGCAGCCCCTTCACTTCTCGCACGATTTTGCGGAGATAAAGGGGCAGCAGCACGCCAAGCGAGCGGCGGAGATAGCCGTCGCGGGCAATCACAATCTGCTTATGATCGGCAGCCCCGGCTCCGGCAAGACCATGCTTGCCCGCAGCATACCCTCCATACTGCCCGAGCTTTCAATGGAGGAATCCCTTGAGATAACCAGGATCCATTCCGTTGCGGGCGAGCTTCGCGGCACGGGCGGCATCGTGCGCGAGCGTCCTTTCCGCGCGCCGCATCATTCCGCGTCCATACCCGCGCTTGTCGGCGGCGGGTCCCGTGCGCTCCCGGGCGAGATAAGCCTTGCTCACTACGGCGTGCTCTTCATGGACGAGTTCCCGCAGTTCCCGACCCCGGTCCTTGAGGCGCTGCGTCAGCCGCTTGAAGACGGCGTCGTCACCATCACAAGGGCATCCGCTAAAACCACCTATCCCGCGGAGTTCATGCTCGTCGCGGCAATGAACCCGTGTCCCTGCGGCAATTTCGGCTCCAAAACCAAGGAGTGCCGCTGCAGTCCCGCTCAAATCGAAAAGTATCGCAACCGCATCAGTTCTCCGCTGCTTGACAGGCTTGACATCCATATCGAGATGGTAGAGATCGATTACAGCGAGCTCACCTCCAAGGCGCAGGGCGAAAGCTCCGCCGCCATCCGCGCACGCGTCAGCGCCGCACGGCGTCTGCAGGCCGAGCGTTATAAGGACGAGGGCATACTCTTCAACTCTCAGCTCAACACGCCGCTCATGCGCAAATACTGCCGCATGGAGCCGGAGGCGGAGGAACTGCTCCACACCGCCTACGACAGGTTCAAGCTTTCGGCGCGGGCGTACACGCGAGTCATCAAGGTGGCAAGGACAATTGCAGACCTTGCAGGCGAAGCTCAGATCAAAAAACAGCACGTTCTGGAGGCCGTCGGGTTCCGCGGTCTCGATCAGAAGTACTGGGGTTCGAGGTAGCTTATGGAGCTTACTCAAAAGGAAAGGGCGTGGCTGTGGCTGGCGGATTCCCTCGGCACGGCGGTCACCGCGGCGGAAAAGCTCATTTTCCGCAACGATGGGCTGCTGCCGCTGTTCGAGGCGGCGCTGAAGCGCGGCCCGGTCGGCTTTCCCGACGAGCTAAAGCCCAAACAGCGCGCCGACCTTATCGCCAAGGCCTCGCAAAGCTATATAGATTCGCTCATCGCCGCATACGATAAAATGGGCGTCGCCTGCGTCACCCGCGACAGCGAGGGTTATCCCCGCCTGCTGCGCGAGATATACGATCCGCCGCTCATGCTTTTCGTCAAGGGCAGGCCGCTCAGGCAGATGAGCCTTCCCATCGCTGTCATAGGCGCACGCAAATGCTCCGATTACGGGCGTCAAATGGCGGCGTACTTCGGGCATGAGCTCGCTTCTCACGGCGCGTGCGTGGTGTCCGGGCTTGCCGCCGGGTGCGATTCCGCCGCCGCAAACGGCGCGCTCACGGCAAATGACGCGGATTACCCAACGGTCGCCGTGCTTGGCTCGGGCGTCGACGTGGCATATCCCGCCTCGTCCGCGGCGCTTTACGAGGCTGTTGCCGAACGCGGCTCAGTCGTGTCGGAGCTTAAGCCCGGCACGCGCCCCGGCAAAAGCACCTTCCCTCAGCGCAACCGCATCATCAGCGGCATGTCCAAGGGCGTGCTCGTATGCGAGGCCGGCGCCACCAGCGGCACCCGCATTACCGTCGATTTCGCGCATGAGCAGGGCAGGGACGTTTTCGCCGTACCCGGCAGGCTTACCGACCTTATGAGCGTAGGCACCAACGGCCTTATCAAGGCGGGCGCGGCAAAGCCCGTGTTCGGCGTTGACGACATACTCTACGAATACGGCCTGTTCACCGTTGATGCGCCTCCGCCGGTGCGCCGTGTGGACGCCTCAAAGCTGAGCGAGCCCCAAAGGAAGCTTTACGAGCTGCTCCTTTTGGGAGAAAAAACGGCCGATACATTATGCGAACAGACCGGCTTTTCCGCGTCAGACGTAAATATGTACTTGACAGAAATGGAATTATCGGGAATAATAAGGCAATTGCCAAAGGGCGAATACTCGCTTTAACGCCCGATCGCCCGCAGCAATGCGGCAAAAGAACCTCTTGAAAGGAAAGCAATAATGTCAGAGACACTCGTTATCGTTGAGTCACCCGCAAAGGCCAAGACCATTGCGAAGTATTTGGGCTCCAAGTATAAGGTCATCGCATCGAACGGTCACGTTCGCGATCTGCCCAAAAGCCAGCTCGGCGTGGATATAGAAAACGGCTTCGAGCCCAAGTACATCACCCTACGCGGCAGGGGAGAGGTGCTTGAAAAGATCAAGAAGGAGGCCAAGCTTGCGGGCAAGGTCCTCCTTGCAACCGACCCCGACCGCGAGGGTGAGGCGATAAGCTGGCACCTTGCGCACGCGCTGCATATCGATCCTTCGGCCAACTGCCGCGTCGTGTTCAACGAGATAACCAAGTCCGTGCTTCAGGCCTCCATCAAAAAGGCCCGTCCCATCGACGAAAGCCTTGTGGACGCTCAGCAGGCGCGCCGCGTGCTTGACAGGCTCGTGGGCTACAAGATAAGCCCCCTGCTCTGGGCCAAGGTTCGCAAGGGCCTCTCCGCGGGCCGCGTGCAGTCCGTCGCCACCCGCATAATCTGCGACCGCGAGCAGGAGATAATGGATTTCATCCCCACCGAGTACTGGACGATCACCGCTTCTCTCGCGGCGCCCGGCGCGCGCAAGCCGATCGAGGCGCGCTTCTTCGGTTATAACGACAAAAAAACCGAGGTCGGCAGCGAGGAAGAGGCGAACAGGGTGCTTGAGCTCAGCTCGGGCAGACCCTTCATACTGACCGAGGCCAAAAAGGCCGAAAAGGTCCGTCATGCGCCCCCGCCCTTCACCACCAGCTCCATGCTGCAGGAGGCGTCGCGCAAGCTCGGCCTCTCGCCCAAAATGACCATGAGCCTTGCCCAGCAGCTCTATGAGGGCGTTGAGGTGGGCAAAAGCAGCGTAGGCCTCATAACCTATATCCGTACGGATTCCGTCAGGGTCTCCGCCGAGGCGCAGGGCATGGCGCTCGACTTCATCAAGGAGCACTTCGGCGAGAAGTACGTTCCCGTCCGTCCCAACACCTATAAGGGCCGCAGCAACGCGCAGGATGCGCATGAGGCGATCCGTCCCACAAACCTGCTTATGGAGCCCGCAGCTTTGAAAGACCAGCTCCGCTCGGGGCTTTACAGGCTTTATAAGCTCATATACGAAAGGTTCCTCGCAAGCCAGATGACGAGCGCCGTTTACGAGTCTACTCAGCTCTCCTTTGCGGCGGGCGAGTGCACTTACAGGGCGTCCGGCGTGCGCACCGTGTTCGACGGCTATGCAAAGCTCTATACCGAGTCCACCGATGAAGCGGAGGAGAAGGAGGGCACGCTGCCGGCTCTGTCGGAGGGAGCGGAGCTCAAGGCCGAAAAGATAGTCCCCGCCAAGCATTTTACGCAGCCGCCCGCAAGGTACACCGAGGCCTCGCTCGTCAAAACGCTTGAAGAAAAGGGCATAGGCCGCCCCAGCACCTATTCGCCCACCATCTCCACGATAATCGACCGCGGGTACGTCAGCCGCGAAAAGAAGCAGCTCATACCCACCGAGCTTGGCTTTGTAGTGACCGGGCTCATGAAGGAGAACTTCAGCGACATAGTCGACGTCGCCTTCACCGCCGGCATGGAGGAAAAGCTCGACGAGGTCGAAGAGGGCCGCAAGGAGTGGCGCTCCGTCATAGGCGAATTCTACACCCCCTTCGAGCATTCGGTCGAAGAGGCGTTCAAAAACGTCGAGCACGTCACCATCCCCGACGAGGTTTCGGACGTCGTGTGCGACAAATGCGGCGCCATGATGGTCTACAAGGTCGGCAAGTTCGGGCGCTTCCTTGCCTGTCCCAATTATCCCAAGTGCCGCAACACAAAGCGCATCGTCGAGAAGATAGGCGTTAAATGCCCCAAGTGCGGAGCGGAAATAATCAAGCTCCACACCAAGAAGGGCCGCGCCTTCTACGGGTGCGAGAAGCATCCCGACTGCGACTTCGTTTCGTGGCTCAAGCCCACGGGCGACAACTGCCCCAAGTGCGGCAAGTATATGGTGCAGAAGATGGGCAAGAACGGCAGTTACAAGCAGTGCTCCGACGTTGAGGGCTGCGGATACGTAATGCGCTCCGCCAAACAGAAGGCCGAAGAAGAAAGCTGATGGAAAGTCCCCTCATTATAATCGGAGCGGGCCTTGCCGGATGCGAGGCCGCGTGGCAGGCGGCAAAGCGCGGAGTTAAGGTCGAGCTTCATGAGATGAAGCCAAAAAGGTTCACTCCGGCGCACAAGCTCAGTACCTTTGCCGAGCTGGTCTGCTCCAATTCGCTCCGCTCCGACAGCGTTGAAAACGCGGTCGGTCTCCTGAAAGAGGAGCTCAGGCGGTTGGGCTCGCTCATAATGCTCTGCGCGGATGAGACGCGCGTCCCCGCGGGCGGCGCGCTCGCCGTGGACAGGCAGGGCTTTTCTGAGCTTGTCAGCCTCAAGATCCGCTCGAACCCGCTCATAACCGTGGTCGAGGACGAGGCTGTCTCCGTTCCGGACGCCCCCTGCATCGTTGCGACCGGCCCGCTTACCGACGGCGCGCTTCTACGGGATATCGAGCGTATCACGGGCGCCGCGCTCCACTTTCACGACGCGGCGGCTCCCATTGTCACGCGCGAGTCGCTGGATATGTCAAAGGTGTTCGAAAGCTCGCGCTATGACCGCGGATCCGATTACCTCAATTGTCCCATGATCGCCGAGGAGTATTTCACGTTCGTACGGGAGCTTGTCGCGGCAAAGACCGTACCGCTTCACGAATTCGAGACCCCAAAGGTGTTCGAAGGCTGTATGCCGGTGGAGGTCATGGCAAAACGCGGCGAAAGGACTCTCGCCTTCGGGCCTATGAAGCCCGTCGGGCTCATAGACCCGCGCACGGGCAAGCAGCCCTTTGCGGTAGTCCAGCTCAGGCAGGACGACAGCCGCGGCTCGCTTTATAACATGGTCGGGTTCCAGACCAATCTCACCTTCCCGGAGCAAAGGCGCGTATTCGGCCTTATCCCCGGGCTTGAGAACGCCGAGTTCATACGGTACGGCGTTATGCACAGGAACTCCTATATGGATTCACCGGGCAAGCTCACCCGCTGTTTTGAGCTTAAGGAGCGCCCCGGTACGTTCTTTGCCGGTCAGCTCACGGGCGTAGAGGGCTACGTCGAAAGCGCCGCCTCGGGCTTTACCGCGGGTGTTTCCGCCGCCGCAAGGCTCCTTGGCCGCGAGCCCGAGCCTTTTGGCGAGGATACCGCGATCGGCGCACTCGGGCACTACGTTTCCTGCTACAACGGCTCCGATTTTCAGCCCATGAACGTGACGTTCGGCATAATGGAGCCTCTTCAAAAGCCCCCCAGGGGCAAGCGTCAGCGCGGCGCGGCGATGGCCGAAAGGGCGCTTTCGTCGATAGCCGCCGCATTAGAAAAGGAGAACCGATAGTATAATGGAAGAGTTCAAGGGTACGACTATAGTTGCGGTCAAGTCCGATACCGGCTGCGCCATTGCAGGCGACGGCCAGGTCACGTTGGGAGAGACCACCATAATGAAGCACTCCGCAAAAAAGGTGCGCCGAATATATAACGGCAGCGTCGTTGTGGGGTTTGCCGGGTCTGTCGCCGATGCGTTCACGCTGTGCGACAGGTTTGAGACCAAGCTCGAACAGTTCGGCGGCGGGCTTGCCCGCGCCGCAGTCGCTCTTGCGCAGGATTGGCGCAGCGACAAGGTCATGCGCCAGCTTCAGGCGCTTCTCATCTGCGCCGACAAGGACGAGCTTCTGATCGTTTCCGGCACGGGAGAGGTCATACTGCCCGATGACGGCATAGCCGCTATCGGCTCCGGCGGTATGTACGCGCTTGCGGCCGCCCGCGCGCTCAGGCAGAACACCGACCTTTCCGCGGCAGAGGTCGCAAGGAAGGCGCTTGAGATAGCGTCCGACATCTGCGTCTATACCAACTCCAACATAACCGTAGAGGAGGTGTGAGCGTGCTTACTCCCAAACAGATAGTAGAACAGCTTGACCGTTACATAATCGGTCAGAACGAGGCAAAGCGTTCCGTTGCGATAGCCCTTCGCAACCGCTACCGCAGGAGCCGCCTCCCGCAGGAAATGCGCGAGGAGATAACCCCCAAAAACATCATCATGATGGGCCCGACCGGCGTCGGCAAGACCGAGATATCGAGAAGGCTCGCAAAGCTCGTCGAGGCTCCCTTCGTTAAGGTGGAGGCAACCAAGTTCACCGAGGTCGGCTACGTAGGACGCGACGTCGAGACAATGGTGCGCGACCTTGTGGAGGCGTCCATACGCCTCTGCAAGCAGGAGGCGTACGAAAAGGTGCGCATGATGGCGGAGGCCGCCGCCGAAAAGCGTCTGGTGGATCTTCTGGCGGGCGACGGCGAGACGCATAAAAAGCCGACCGCGGCTGAGTTTTTCGGGCTTAAAATGCTCATGTCCGGCGATGATAAGCCGCAGGAGCCCCAGGTCACGGAGGAGGAAAAGCTTTCACGCCGTCAAAAGCGCGCCGCGCTGCTCGACGATCTGCGCGCAGGCAAGCTCGAAGACAGGATCGTCACCGTGGAGGTCACGGAGTCCGGCTCCGGCAGCGACGCAATGCTCGCCATGGGCATCGACGTGAACCTTAACGAGATGTTCGGCGGTCTGCTTCCCAAAAAGAAAAAGCAGCGCAAGGTGCCCGTATCCGAGGCCAGGCGCATACTTGTCGCCGAGGAGTCCGATAAGCTCATCGACATGGACGAGGTCACTGACCGCGCGATAGAGCGCGCTGAGCAGGACGGCATCATTTTCATAGACGAGATAGACAAGATCGCCGCATCCGGCAGCGTCATAGGCGCCGACGTCTCGCGGGAGGGAGTGCAGAGGGACATACTCCCCATAGTCGAGGGCAGCACCGTCAACACAAAGTACGGCCCCGTCAAAACGGATTATATGCTCTTTATAGCGGCGGGCGCGTTCCACGTTTCAAAGGTTTCCGACCTCATCCCCGAGCTGCAGGGCAGGTTCCCCATCAGGGTAAAGCTCAACGCGCTCACGGTCGAGGATTACGAGAACATACTCACCCAGCCCGAAAACGCCGTAACAAAGCAGTACGAGGCTCTGCTTGAGACCGATAACGTCAGGCTCAGCTTTGACGCGGGCGCCAAGCGCGCCATTGCGGAGGCCGCGTTTGCCGCCAATGAGACAAGCGAGAACATCGGCGCAAGGCGTCTGCACACCATCATAGAGAACCTGCTTGACGACATCTCCTTCAACGCAACGGGCGAGCACCCCATGACGGACGTTGTCATTGACAAAGCTTATGTCGATTCGCATCTTAATACCGCGAAAACGACTGAGGATCTTACAAAATACATAGTATAGACCGAATAACAAAAGGGGGGATATCCGATCTATGAGAAGACTGCCGGCGGCAATACTGCTGTGCATACTGCTGCTGGGTACGCTCTGCGGCTGTGCCGATAAGGGACGCTCCGCCGACCTTGCGGAGACGCCCGGGTATGGCTGGGTGGAGATACCCGCGGCTTTGTGCGCTGTCTCGGCCGCACCGACGTCGGATTCGGCCCCCCCTGCCGAAACGCCCGAGGCGGTGGAGCCCACAAGGGCCGAGGAATTCGTTTTTATCAACTATAAGCCAGCATATATCGCGGCAAACGGCGTAAACCTGCGGCAGGGTCCAAGCACCGATGAGGAGAGCCTGGATAAGCTTTACAGCGGCGACACGCTTACCGTCATCGGCAAGGGCGGCGAATGGTACGAGGTCATCTCCGGCGACAAGCACGGCTATATCGCGCAGCGCTTCGTTGAGCTCGGCGCTCCGCCCACGCCAACGCCCACGGCAACTCCCACGCCCACTCCAACGCCGACGCCGACTCCCAAGCCCACGCCCAAGCCGACTCCCAAGCCGACTCCGAAGCCCACGCCCAAGCCGACCCCCAAGCCCACGGCGAAACCCACGGCGAAACCCACGGCAAAGCCCACCGCAAAGCCCACGGCTACGCCCATGCCGTACTTTCACATCAGGCCTGGGCAGTTCAGCGACAGCGACGTAATACTGCTGGCAAAGCTCATAACCTATGAGGCGCGCTATGCCACAAACAAGGGTCAGCGGGCGGTCGGTAGCATTGTTGCCAACCGGGTGATGAACGAAACTCATCATTTCCCGAATACGGTAAGCGGGGTCATCTATCAGCATAACCAGTTCGTAAGCGAGGCTACGCTTTCGGGGGTAACCCCCACGGATAAGTCAATTCAGAACGCCCGCTACGTCCTGCAGGAGCATGGCCCGACCCTTCCGCAGAAGGTGCTTTTCTACCGGGCGAAGAGCCTCGGACATGTCTGGTACGACTATATGGTCTACTACTGTACGATAGACGACGATTGCTTCTTCAGGGCGATCAAATATTATTGAGGCAGCTATGTTCAATATTGTTTTGGTGGAGCCTGAGATACCTCAGAACACCGGCAACATTTCAAGGACCTGCGCAGTTACCGGGTGCAGCCTGCATCTGGTGCGCCCTCTCGGTTTTTCCGTGGATGACAGGCAGTTGAAGCGCGCCGGCCTCGACTATTGGAAGGACCTTTCCATCTATTATTATGACTCCTTCGAAGAGGTTGAACGCAAGCATCCCGGATCGCGCTTCTTCCTGTTTTCGACCCATGCGGAAAGGCATTACGCCCAAATCGAGTTTCGTGAGGGCGATTTCCTCGTGTTCGGCAAGGAGACCGCGGGGCTGGGGGAGAGGCTGCTCTCCACGCATGCGTCCATGACGGCGCGCATACCCATGCGTCCCAACGAAAGGTCGCTTAACCTTTCCAATTCTGTTGCGATAGTCGTGTATGAGGCGTTCAGGCAAAACGGATTCAGAGGTATGATATGACGGATACTTTGGGATTTATCAAGACAAACAAGCTCATCGCCATCTCACGCGGCAGTTACGGCGAGCCGCTTATAAACGCCGCGCTTGCGCTTTACCGCGGCGGCGTACGTGTGATCGAGGTCACGTTTGAGCATGACAAGCCCCGCAAGACTACCGCGCGGGCTATTTCTGAGCTCATCGCCGCTCTGCCTGCGGACGCGGCCGTGGGCGCAGGCACCGTGCTTGACGCCGAAGACGTGCAAGCCGCCTGTGACGCGGGCGCTTCCTTCATCATATCGCCCAACACCGACGCCGACGTCATACGGCAGACCAAGCTCCTTTCAATGGTCTCGATCCCCGGCGCAATGACCCCGACGGAGATAGTCTCGGCCTATGAGCTGGGGGCGGATATAGTCAAGCTCTTTCCCGCGGGCATTCTCGGCGTGGAGTATTTCAAGGCCGTGCGCGCTCCCGTGCCTCACATACCGCTTGCGGCGGTGGCGGGGATAACGGCTGAAAACATAGGCCTGTTTGCAAGGGCAGGCGCTGCGGCGTTCGGCGTCAGCAGCTCGCTCTTCAATAAAAAAGCTATACTTTGCGGCGACTTCGCCTCTATCGAGGAAGCCGCGCGCAGCATGATAAAAGCTATGAACGAATGAGTTTTTTTGATCCGGCCCGGAGTATTCCGGGCTTTTTTTGCATATCGGGGCGCATCGCGCGGCAGAATAGTCAAAAAACAAGGCAGGTTTATATGAACAAAAAAACAGGGCAGCGATCCTTCATTCTGCCGTCCGCCCCAAGGATAGTTTCTTCTGCGTCATACGTCGGGCCAAAGGAGGCGGAGGGCCCGCTCGGAGATTCGTTCGATGTGGTCTGTTCCGACGATACTCTGGGCCTTGACAGTTGGGAGGCCGCCGAGAGCCGTATGCTCGAGAGCGCCGTTCGTCTGTCGCTCTCCAAAATGGGCCGCACTCCGTCGGACGTCGACCTTTTCATGGGCGGGGATCTTTTAAGCCAGATCATCTCGGCGGGCTTTGCCGCACGCGGCTTGCGTACGCCGTTTATAGGCATGTACGGCGCGTGCTCCACCATGGCAGAAAGCCTCATCACCGCCGCTATGCTTACCGACGGCGGCTTTTCACGGCTTGCCGTATGCGGCGCAAGCAGCCATTTTTCCTCATCCGAAAGGCAGTTCCGCTACCCTCTTGAGATGGGCACGCAGTCCGCGCCGACCTCTCAGCGCACCGTCACGGGAGCTGGCGCCGTCGCCGTTGCCTCGCACGAATACGCGCTTGAAAAGCCCGTTTTCCGCACCGTCCGCATAATGGGAGGCACCGTTGGGCGCGTTTGTGATTACGGCATTACGGACGCCTCCAATATGGGGGCTGCAATGGCTCCCGCCGCGGCGTCCACCGTCTGCGCTCATCTTAGGGATAACGGACTTGAACCGAAGCATTACTCCGCCGTATTCACGGGCGACCTCGGTTCGTTCGGGTCTGAAATGTTTCTGGAGCTGTGCTGTGCGGAGGGCTTCGATCTGACCTCCGTTCACCGCGATTGCGGCCTTACCGTCTACTCCGAGGAGCAAAAGACGTTGTGCGGCGGAAGCGGCTGCGGCTGCTGTTCTGTGGTGCTTGCAAGCCATATACTGCCGCTTCTCGAATGCGGCAGGCTTTCTCGCGTGCTGTTCGTTGCAACGGGCGCGCTTTTAAGCCCGCTTTCAGTGCTTCAGGGAGAGAGCATCCCCGCCATCGCACATGCCGCGGTGCTCGAAGGAGGCGACAAATGAGCAGCCTTTCTCAGTACCTTCTGACGTTTGCCGTCGGCGGCGCATTCTGCGTGATAGGTCAGCTTTTGATTTCGCTGACGCGCCTGTCGCCGGCGCGGGTACTCGTCATATTCGTTGTGTCCGGAGTCGTGCTAACAACACTCGGCGTTTACGAGCCGATAGTCCGTATTGCCGGCGCGGGCGCCACGGTGCCGCTCACGGGCTTCGGCTATACTTTGGCAAAGGGCGCAATTGACGGCGCGCGTGAGTCGGGTCTGCTCGGCGCGCTTACAGGCGGAATAAAAGCGACCGCCGCGGGGCTTGCCGCAGCGGTCGCAATGGGTTACGTTATCGCTCTTCTTTTCAGACCGTCCACCAAATTATGATTCGGGCACGGGCGGGTCTATCCTGTACTGGCGGCTCAATGAGTCGGTATTCACATTGAACCCGGGCCATACGGCAATGCGCATGGGATGCATCCTGTAGACCGAGGTCGCAACCGGCTTAGGATCGCCCACGGGCTTGCCGTTTTTATAGTACTGCTTGTATGACTGGTACTTGTAACCTGTCTTGGCGTTGTTGCTGATGTACCAATACGGCGCGGTCAGGTTCCTGTCCGTTATATACTCGGTGGCGGTGGGGGGGATCTCTTCGACAAGCTCCGCATAGAAGTCTATCGAATCATACGACGAGGGGAATGAAGCGCCCCACAGCTCGCAGTTTACGGTGTGCTTCGATGAATCCACCCACATGAACACGAACAGATCCTGCTTGGTGCTGTTCTTAAACTTAAAGTCCGGCCCGTTTGAATCAATCGTCGCATCCTGGCCCCAGGGCACGTATCCGACGTGCGAGGAATGGTTTATCCTGTAAACTATCTCAAGATCTGAGCGTATGACCGCGTTGTACAGCGTGGACGAAACGTGGCAAACGCCGCCGCCGGGGGAGTCAACGCTGTTTGCACCGCCGTTGATAAAGCCGGGAGCGGGCAGCCAGCCTGCGGCCTCGGTCCTCTTGCCGAGGATCTTGTTGCAGGAGAACACGTCGCCGGGCTCAAGCACGGTGCCGTTTATAATGGCGCAGGCCTTCTTGATATTGAACACGCGGTTGGGCGCGTCGTAATGACCAAGCGCATAGCTGCTCTTGTAGGATGAACGCTTGACTATGGCCTTTTTTAGCTGAGCCACGGTCAGCTTCGGCTCTATGACCTCGCCCTCTATCGTAACGGTGCCGTAGTCGCCGGACTTGGCCCTTGAAACGATCTCCTCCACTGCCTCGTCCGTTTTGGCGCGGTAGCCGTAACGCTCCTCCTTATATTTGAACCTTACGCCACCGTTCATAACGCTGTCCGGCACGGGAGTGGCGGAGGCGTTTCTCGCTTCCTTGTTAAGGCTCTCGCCGGCTTCCTTGACAGCAGCGGTGATCTTTTCGATATTGGGGACTATCTTGCAGTCTATCGTGTAGTTCTTGCCCTCGCGCGCAAGGGTGTCGATGTCCTGCCTAAGCTGCTCAAGTTCGCCTTCGTTGGCAAGCATTATGGCCTCGGCGAGTATTTCTTCGGTGTTGTAGGATACGTCAAAATAATCCATGCCTATTTTCAGTACGCCGTCCTCGCCGTATTTAACAACAAAGCCCACGCCGTCGGTCATGCCCGTTTCAAGAGGCGAAAGCGCCTCGCGCGCCTCGTCCGCGGTAAGCCCGCCTATGGGTATGTTGTTGACGGTGACGCCTTCCCTGAATTTGCCGGAGGAAAGCAGCGCCGCACGCTTTGCTGCCACGTCGTCGGTTATGCTTGAAGCATAGGACTCAAGACTGCTGTCGAAAGCCCCGCCGAGAAACCTTGCTATAAAGAATATGGCCGCCGCACTGACAAGCGCGGTGATAATGTATCTGATGACCTTGCTCATACACACCTCTCCATCATCCCATTAGCTATATTATAGCACATCGGATAAATAAAGTGAAGAATCGCAGGGAAAATTTTGAAAAAATTATGAACAAAAAACCGCCCTTTCCCGGTTTGCGTCCTGTCAGCGCGCGCTTTACACGCAGACGGTCAGCGCGGCGCCTGTCGCGGCAGCAAACTCTGCGCTGTCCGGCAGTATGAAACGGGTCGGGTGAAGACGCGAGAACGCTTCGCGCACAACGGCAGCGTGCCCTGCTTTTACAAGCGAGCCCGTCAGCACGACCGGCCCCTCCGCAAGGCCGGCTCCGCGCGCCGCAAATACGGCAAGAGCGAAAACCGTTTCCAAAACCATGTTCAGTACCCCTGCGGCAAGGTCCTCCGCCGAGGCGTTTTCAAGCGGTTTGGATAGGTTTGCGGCGGTCACGTCCGCGCTCAAATTGCCTATGCTGTCGTTGGAAATATCACCTACGTTAATTTCGACGTTTGCAGGATGACCCATCTTGCGT
>JAEEGL015183686.1_pt1 | contig 76326 bp, 71 predicted proteins | sample 9134231 | NCBI WGS metagenome assembly JAEEGL01 (sample SAMN16246548, study PRJNA631951) | gut metagenome | biome: gut microbiome; feature: rumen; material: fiber-attached | host: Bos | place: Iran: Karaj | collected 2018-10 | reverse complement strand
CTCAGCAAAGCTCGGACGAATGATTACGCTGATCGAAGCGATGAAGGACACAAAATCAGGGCAGTCAGCAGCAAGCTGACTGTCCCCTCCAAAACTCGATTTTCCTCTTGACAAAACGCGATTGGTGTGGTAACATAGTATTACAGATTACATCCGATCGTGATAGGAGAGTGCAAAATGGACATCTACCAAATCGCAAACCAGATGAAAGCAGAGCGTAAGACGATCTTTGATGTGCCGATGCGCGTGACATTTTATGCCCGTGTCTCGACTACACGCGAGGAGCAGGAAAACTCCATCGAGAATCAGATTACATTCTTTACAGACATGATTCAGCAGAACCCGAACTGGACATTCGTACCGGGCTATGTTGACCGCATCCGGGGAGAAGCTGCGGAAAACCGTGTCAACTTCATGCGCATGATTGAGGACGGCAAAGCCGGACTGTTCGATTTGGTGCTGACGAAAGAGGTCAGCCGCTTCGCCCGTAATACCATAGACAGTCTGACCTATACCCGCGATCTGCTCCGTGCCGGTGTCGGTGTCTTTTTCCAGAATGACAACATCTGCACGATTGACACAGACAGCGAACTGCGCCTGACAATCATGTCGAGCATTGCGGCTGACGAAGTGCGCAAGCTCTCGGAGCGCGTGCGCTGGGGGCATAAGCGTTCGATCGAAAACGGTGCTGTCATGGGAAACAGCCGCATTTTCGGTTACGATAAAAAAGACTGCAAACTGACGGTCAACGAATCCGAAGCGGAAATGGTGCGCCTCATCTTCGAGCTTTACAGCACTGGCGATTACAGTACACGCAAGATCGAGCGTATCCTCTGGGACAAGGGCTACCGCGGACGAAACGGCACGCGCATTCACCACAACACGATCACCGGCATCATCCAGAATCCCAAATACAAGGGCTATTTCTGCGGAAACAAGGTCAAAATCGTTGATTACCGCACCCGTGAACAGCGGTTTCTGCCGGAGGAGGAATGGGTACTATATAAGGATGAAACTGGCGAAACCGTTCCGGCAATCGTCAGCGAGGAGATCTGGGAAAAGTGCAATGAAATCTTCCGTGAGCGCAGCACCGCAATCAAAAGCCGGGAGCGCTCCTTCAAGGATAAGAGCGTTTTTACCGGAAAAATCTGGTGCAAGGCGCATGACGTTCCATATTGGCGTACAAGCTACTCCAACAGTGTTTCACAGGGAAAACCAATCTATCAGTGGATATGCAGTGAGAAAAAGCGTCTTGGCGCAAAGTCTTGCGCATCTTTCTCAATTATGGAAGCTGACCTTTATCAGATGCTGTCTGAGCATTTCCAGTCGATCGCGGGAAATATCGAAGAGTATGTGCGCGACTTTCTTCGTATTTATCGGGAAAGCGACCGTGAGGCAAATGCACAGAAGCAGATTAACGAACTGCGAACCCAGCTGACAAAGGAAAAAGCCAAGCGTGAAAAGCTGCTTGACCTCTACACCGAGGGTGACATCTCCCGTGACGAATTCCGCGAGCGCAACGGCAATTCCAATGTGCTGATCTCGCAGCTGGAAGAGGACATTCACCAACTGGAAACGAAGGCGCAGGAGACAACCGACTATGCGGCGGAGCTGGCCAGGATCGAATCGTACTTCAAAGATATCTATCGGACTGGTCACATCATGTCAAAAGAAGAAGTCGATGAAATGGCCAAAACTATGATAGATCGGATCGATGTAGTGCCTGTCAACCGTGATGAAATGAAGCTGGAGGTGAAATTGAAAACAAACCTGTTTTCAGATATTTCGTATGTTCGAAACGGTGAGAGATACGCTCGTCGTTCTGGACACATCAGTAAGAAAATGATCGACGCTTATAAGATGCAGTAATTTGCTGCACAGCAGACAAAGGGGACGCCCTGCAACAGAGGGCGTCCCCTTGTATTTTTGTATTGCCGGTTGTGTCAATGAATGGCTGCGCGGATGACTTCGTTTCGCTTGATCATAAAATCGACAATGGAGACATTTTCGCCGCCGTAAGAGTACAGACCGCCTCCGCCGCCCGGCCACATGCCGCCCCACATGTTCCACATGCCGCCGGGATTCTGCGAAACCTGAAGTCCGTTCGGACTTTTTGCAATGTTGGATTCAAACTTGTCTGCGGTAAAGAGGAACCGCGGATCAGCCTTGACATGACTGCGGATCAGTTCCGCAAAGCCGTTGACCGTCTTTTCCGGATCGCTGTAGTAATTCACGATCTGCATGACATAGCTGTCATACATTTTCTTGTATTCCGAAACCGCAAGCAGCTTTGTCAGCATCGGGCGGCGTTTTTCGTCTGCCTGATACATGCCGGTATTGATATCGGAATTGACGGATGCACCGTTATCCATGAAGTTTCCGAGCGAGAGGTTATAATCCCAGCCGATATAATACATCTTGCCTTCGTTATACTCAACATAGAAATTATGCGGCATCATGCCGTTATAGCTGTCATAATTGCAGAGGACAGCATTTACGGCAAAGCCCTTGAGCCAGCTCGGAACGTCGATGATATCCTCGATGAATTTGTAATTCTGCGGCGTTACGCGGTTGATCGCGTTGACGATTTCCGTGATATGCGACAGGTTTTCATCCTCGCCGAATTTCACTTCAAAATTCCGCAAATCCATATCCTGTGCAAAGGTGCAGTCATAGCTGCTGCCGAAATCGGCTGCCTTATACAGCACCGAATCATCTCTGGTTGCAAGGCGTTCGCCCAGTGTGGTTCCCGGCTGCTCGCAGAGGAAATAGAAGCTGTACAGATCACCGTTCAGATACATGTCGGTATAAGCACAGATCGGCGCGTATGCATCCAGCTCATACATTGCGTTGTAGCAGAGGATATCGCGCATGCAGGAAGGATCGGAATACATATTGTTCATACAGAATTCTGTCAGACCGTGATAATTCTGATACTTGTTGTACTTATCCATTTTGATGCGGAAGCTGTATTTATCACGCTTTGCCTGATAGATGAACTGATTGGAGCTGTGTCCCTTGGTGCGGATGCCGACATTCGGGAAAGACTCGCCGTCGATCACGACATCGCAGGGATAATACTCCTCATCCTGCGAATGCTCCAGAAATGTTTTCCACTTTGCAGCATCCATTTTGACTTCGATCTTGTGTACCTTCGACTGATCGAACAGATCGCTGTAAAGGAGCTCGGCGTGATCGGTATTGTTGACGCCTTCATAGCTTGCGGGCGTACCGGCAGAGAACTTCTGACTGCCTTTTTGCTCCGTCTGAATGCCGCCTGCCCAGAGCTGGTAATCCGTACCGGATTTCAGTTCCGGCGATGAAATCAGCGCATAGCGGTATTTTTTCAGCGTGTTCTGTTCAAAGACCGCCTGTTTGCCGGAAACTGTCAGCGTAATCGGATTGTTCTTTGCCCATTGCTTGACAAATGTCACCTGCATGGCTGCCTGACCGGTCGTGCCGAGCGTCTCGCAGGCATTGTCCGTAGCAGTTGCCAGAATCTCACAGCCGTCCAGCGTAATGCTGCCCTCAGAGCGCAGACCGCGGTCGCCGCATGCACAGACGGAACCGCCTGTCAGCTCCATGGTCGTATCCGCCTGCATCGCATCCTTGCCGGATTTGATTTTGACTGTGCCGCCGAGCACATCCAGATTGCCCTTTGTGGCTTTGATGCCGTCGCCTTCGCTGTCAACGGCAACCGTACCGTCCTTGATCGTGACAGAGGTTCTGCCGCGGATCGCATCTGCATTGCCGGTCGTCACATCCAGTATGCCGCCAGTAATTTTCAGATCATTGTTGCAGTGGATGCCGTACTGGAGTCCGGCGCTGATCAGCAGTTCGCCCTCGCCCTTGATCGTCAAATCATCCTTTGCGTGCAGAACCGCAAAGGCGGGTTCCTGTTCCTCCTGCGGCGCTTCTTTGCCGTCAGAGAGCTTATTCACAGTTCCGGCAACCAGATTGACGGATGTATTTTCCGCGTTTTCGATCAGGATACAGGGTGCATCCCCGTTGGTCATGTCTACGCCGTTGAGAAACAGCTTCACGGTTCGCGTGTCAACTGTTTCATCCGGAATCTGAACGAGAATCTGCCCGTCCTTCAGGCTGCCGTCGATATAATAGGTTCCGGATGCATTGATCACCGCAGTTTTGCCGCTGACCTGAATATGATCTCCCTCATAGCTGATGCTGCTGCCCTTGAGATGAATATACTGCGGTTCCTCTTCCTCCTCAGGAATCTGACGTTTCAGCAGCGTCAGGTCTCTTGCATCGAGGATGTTATCCTGATTCATGTCTCCCGCACGCCAGTCTGCAAGGGAAGCATCGGCTGTCAGCAGCCATTTCTGTAGCTGGACAGCATCGTTTTTTGTGAGCTTTCCGTCACCGTTGATGTCACCGGATGCGGCAGCGGCGGCAGGAACGGTCAGAGAGCAGACCGCTGCTGCGGCAGCCGCAAGTATTCCGGATGTCAGTCTGAACGGATGTAATATGCTTTTCATTTCCGGCACCTCCGATTAGTACAGCCAGTTTTTTGCAAAGGTATCGGCAAACGGATCCTTGTTCTGCGAAAGCTCAAACGGCGAATGCGTCAGATTGCTGAGATCCTTTTTCGGTTCGATGCCGTAAACATGCTTGTCAAAATAGGACATCATATATTCCATATCCTCTGCAATGACCGCATGACCTGACAAATGTACATTGATTGCAAGATGATCGCCCAGTCCGACGTAATCAAATACATGCTTGGCACCGAGATACGTCATCCACTGTGCGGGTGCATTTACCCAGTTTTCGTTCTGGCAGGAGCAGATGATAAACAGATACCGGTTCGGATCAACACAAAGAGAGGCAAGCATATGCTGATCCACAGGGATCTGATTTTCAGCCCTGAATTCCATGAATCTGCCGTTGAACCAGCCCTGTTCGCCGGATGCCTGTAGGCTGCCGAGCGGTTCATTCTGATCGTACGTATATTTTGCAGAGCCGCCTTTGCTTGAGAAGTCATAGGTTTTGCCTTCGGATTTGTAACGGTAAAGTGCCAGACCGCCTGCGCCCGAGCAGGACGGCGCGCACATTTTGATGCGCCGTTCAAATGCGCCGCAGACTGCTGCCGCCTTGCCGTAACGCGAAACGCCGGTTACAATGGAGCTGTCCGGATTGATGTTCAATTCCTTTGCCGCGCCTGCATAGAGTGCGTCCAGAATTCTGCTGATGCCCCATGACCATGCCATGAGCTCGCCGGTCTGCTCCTCCCAGCTTCTGCCGTAGGGATAGAGATCATAAAATGCACCGGTGTGCTTATTGTTGTCGGCGGCAGTTCCCGGTGCGGAGAACATGCCGTCGCTGTCATAGGTGATGACCGCATAGCCGTTCGCCGTCGCGGTGCTTTCCGAAATGCCCTTGTGCATACCGAGCACGACCGGCGCACCGCCTTCATGCCGGACGGTTTTCGGCAGATTGATCAGCGCCTTGAAGGAAGCCGTTTTGCCGGTGCTTTTGCGCTTGACAGTGATCGTCATGCTGCTGCCGCTGATGCTGTAGCTGACCTCGTCATCAGAGCCGTCGATCCACTTGCCGTACATATAATACTCATACATACAGCTGATTTCAGCCTGACGGCGCCACCAGTCCGCTTCGCTCAGAACCTTTGAGCCGTCCTGAAAGATAAAGGGATCCGGCACATCATTGCTTGCTTTCAGTAATGAGACCGGCGGAAAATCATAGGATTTTTCGTAGGTCTGCGGACCGGAAACCGGATCTCCGTCCGGTTCACCTTTTTCAAATGCTGTGATTTTGCCGAGCAGATAGTCACGCAGCATTCTGACATCCAGCTCATTGACTTTTCCGCTTTGATTGACATCTCCGTATTTCGTGACCGCCGAATCACGGCTATCCGTCAGCACAGCCTGCTTCATCAGCGAGAGATCGGCAGATGAAAGACAGCCGTCCTGATTGATGTCGCCCGTGACCGGCATATCAGACGCAGCCGCAACAAACGAACTGCCGCTCTGTGCACTGCTTCGGATATAACCGGCATTCTCCGCCGCATATGCAGGAAATACGGAAAACGCTGCTGCATAAAGCGTTCCCGCTGTTGAAATGATCGCTGCCGTTCCGGCAGCAACTTTTGAAAACATATCTTTCACTCCCCATTATATATATATACCTCCCCCTAAGCAGTGCGAATGGCGAACGAAAAACGGAACCTCCTTTCGATCAATCAGATTCGCATTTTCATCAGATGAAACCCGGTTCGTTTCGTCTGACATATAAAAACAGCCGCACTATTCCCATATAGCGCGGCTGTTTCCGTTGAACATATGACATAGAATCCTTTATGACAATACATCACAGAAACGCTGCGTTTTATCAGATAAAACACGTGTTTCCCCTAAAATCAATAAAGAATTCCCAATGTATTTTTTTATCATTGTAGCTGCCGTATCCGGCATTTACCATATTACACAAAAATATTATAGCACAGCGAGCGGAGTTTGTCAAGAGAAAAGCAAAAATTTTTCCGTAACGGATTGTTTCCGACAGCAGATGCGTTTGTTCAGACTTTTATTTCAGTTTATTATTTGAACAATAATGATATGTGCTTATCAGATGCACTAAGCATCTGCACAAAGCAGCGGCGGCATTGCGGGAACAATCGCAGTGCCGCCGTTTTTCCGGTTATTTTTCCGCAGATGTTTTCGTGACAAGGCAGAGTTCAATGCGGTGCCGGCTGACCTTCTGCAATTCAATATGCAGCCCGTCACTGTCAAAGGCTGCCTTGGTATGATCCTCCGGAATCATGCCGAGCGTCCCGATGACATATCCGCCGAACGTATCATACTCCTCCGTCGGCAACGTAACATGCAGCGTTTCGCATACATCCGTCAGCGGCGCCATACCCGGAATCTTCCATGTATCCTCGCTGACCTGCGTCAGGACCGGTGCATCGCCGGAGCCGTCAAATTCGCCGACCAGTGCCTCCAGCAGATCGGTCATGGTCAGAAAGCCCTCCATGCCGCCGTATTCATCGACAACGACCGCGGCATGCGAAGCACCGCGCTTCCGCATCATTTCAAACAGCTTGTCCGCCGTCATGGATTCCGGCACGAAAAACGGCGCATGCACCGCTTTCTGATACACGGCATCCCTTGACCGGTCCGCAAGGCGGAAGAATATCCGCGCATCCAGCACGCCCTTCACCTGATCAATCCGGTCATCACAGACAGGATAGTAGGAATGCGGTTCGCGCTCCATTGTTTCCCGCCAGACGGAAATATCATCCTCTTCCCAGAGTACGGTCACATCCGTTCTGTGCGTGCAGACCTGCTCTGCCGTCAGATCGTCAAATGCAAAAATATTCTTGATGATGCGGTTCTCGCCCGCGTCAATCGTGCCTTTCTCCGCGCCCGCATCGGACATCATCATGATCTCCTCTTCGGTGACGGCATCCTCCTCTTTATTCGGGTCAATACCGAACAGCCGCAGCACCGCATTCGTCGAAATATTGAGCAGCCATACAAGCGGCGCAAAAACCGTCTGCACAAAGCGGATCATCGCTGCCATATTGAGTGCGAGCTTTTCCGCATATTTCATGCCGACGCGCTTCGGCACCAGTTCGCCGAATACAAGCGTCAGATAGGAAAGCAGCAGCGTGATAAACACGACCGAGACCGGACGCAGCACGGATTCCGGAACCGAAACGCCGGTTTTGAGAATCAGCACAGTCAGTCTGTTTGCAAAATTATCGGCGGCGAATGCAGCACCGATGAATCCGGACAGCGTAATCGCAACCTGAATCGTGGCAAGGAATCTTGCGGGCTGCGACGTCAGCTTTTTCAGCGTCACCGCCTTTTTGTTGCCCGAAGCCGCCATTTTATCGAGCTTCGTGTCGTTGATCGAGATCGTTGCGATCTCCGCACAGGCAAATACTGCATTCAGACCGATCAGAATCAGCTGCAATACAAGCTGCCATACCATGAAACCAATCATCCTCCGTTCAAAGATTGTTCTACTATTATAGCATATCATTGCAGAAATAGCAAGAGGGACGCCGAAAGTCAGGAAGCACAGCGAGGTGTTCCTGTATCGCCTCCGGATACAATGTTAATAATTTCACAATGCATCCGAAAAGCACTTGAAATTTGCAGAAGAATGTGCTATAATATAGTGTAACGGACAGCGTCCGCTTGCATTGAACTGAATATCTGCCGTCTGCGTGATGCAGAAAGCTGTATGCACCAGACGCTTTCAGATCAATGAAACCGGTTTTGCCGGTAATCAATATACGGAAAGGAATGGTTACTCCTATGGCAAAAATGAACGTCATTTTTGACCGCTGTAAGGGTTGTGAGCTGTGCACAACAGCATGTCCCAAGCAGATTGTTGCGATCCAGCATGAGAAGCGCAACAAAGAGGGCGTGTTTACAGCGTACTGCACAGATGATGATGCGTGCATCGGCTGTGCGATGTGTGCGATGATGTGTCCGGATTGTGCCATCGTAATTGAATCTTAATCAGAAAGGATTGTTTTCATTGGAAAAGGTTTTAATGAAAGGCAACGAGGCACTCGCTGAGGCTGCAATCCGTGCAGGCTGTAAGTGCTTCTTTGGCTACCCGATCACTCCGCAGACCGAGCTTTCCGAGTATCTTTCCAAACAGATGCCCAAGCGCGGCGGTGTCTTCCTTCAGGCTGAGTCTGAAGTCGCGGCAATCAACATGGTTCTCGGCGCAGGTGCAACCGGCACCCGTGTCATGACCTCCTCCTCCTCGCCCGGAATTTCTCTGAAATCCGAGGGTATCTCCTACATCGCAGGTTCCGATGTCCCCTGCCTGATCGTCAACGTCGAGCGCGGCGGTCCGGGTCTGGGCTCCATTCAGCCGTCCCAGCAGGATTACTGGCAGGCAACCAAGGGTCTCGGTCACGGCGACTTCCGCCTGATCATCCTTGCGCCGAATTCTGTTCAGGAAGTCGTAAACCTCGTCGTCCGTGCATTTGAGCTCGGCGAAAAGTACAGAATGCCGGTCATGCTGCTCTCTGACGGTCTGCTCGGTCAGATGATGGAGCCGGTCGAGTTCCCGGAGATTTCTGCAAACGGCGCGGACAACTCCTCGTGGGCTGCTGTCGGCACCAAGATGCAGCGTGAGCATCATATCGTCAACTCGCTCTATATCGAGGCAAAGGACCTCGAGGAGCAGGTCAAGGCACGCTATGAGCGCTATGCTGTCGTTGAAGCAAATGAATCGGATGCAGAGACCTATCTCTGCGACGATGCTGATATTGTCATCACCGCATTCGGCGCATGCTCCAGAATCGCAAAGTCTGCCGTCAATAAGGCAAGAGCTGAGGGCATCAAGGCGGGTCTGTTCCGTCCGATTACGCTCTGGCCGTTCCCGAAGAATCAGCTTCTGGATGCAACCAAGCATGCAAAGGCTGTCCTCTCCGTTGAGATGAATATGGGTCAGATGGTCGATGATGTCAAGCTCGCACTGGACTGCAAGATTCCGGTTTCGTTCTTCGGCAGAACAGGCGGTATCATTCCGTCGCCGAATGAAGTGCTTGCAGAACTGAGAAAGCTGAACGGAGGTGCACAGTAATGGCTGTTAAATTCCAGAGACCGCATGCACTGTGCGATGTTCGTCTGCATTACTGCGCAGGCTGTACGCACGGTATCATTCATCGCCTCGTCGCTGAGGTCATTGATGAAATGGGCATTGAGGGCGATACTGTCGGTGTCTGCCCTGTCGGATGTTCCGTATTTGCATATAACTACTTCGGATGCGATATGATCGAGGCGCCGCACGGCAGAGCACCGGCTGTTGCAACCGGTGTCAAACGCGCAAGACCCGATCTGAACGTCTTTACTTATCAGGGCGACGGCGACCTCGCCGCAATCGGTACGGCTGAGACTGTCCATGCTGCAACCAGAGGCGAAAACATCGTCGTGATCTTCGTCAACAACGGCACCTACGGCATGACCGGCGGTCAGATGGCACCGACCACGCTGCCGGGTCAGGTCACCACGACCTCTCCCTACGGCAGAGACCCGCGCAAGGCTGGCTACCCGATCCATGTCTGCGAGATGCTCTCCACGCTCGACGGTACGGCACTGGCTGTCCGCACGGCTGTGGATACCGTCCCGCATATCCGCGAGACCAAGAAGATGATCCGCAAGGCATTTGAGAACCAGCAGAAGGGCAACGGCTTCTCGATTGTTGAGGTGCTCTCGACCTGTCCTTCCAACTGGGGTCTCACCCCGAAGGAATCCATTAAGCGTTTGCAGGAGGAGTGCATCCCCTACTATCCGCTCGGCGTCTACAAGGATGTCAATATGGAGGAAGCAAATGCTGATAAGCTCGCTATGGGAGGTGCCGCAAAATGACCTATGAAATTCTGCTCGCAGGCTTCGGCGGACAGGGCATCCTGTTTGCAGGTAAGCTGCTCGCATACTGTGCGCTCTTCGAGGGCAAGGAAATTTCGTGGCTGCCGAGCTACGGTCCGGAAATGCGCGGCGGTAAGTGCAACTGCTCCGTCTGCATCTCCGATGAGCCGATCGGTTCGCCGCAGGTGCTCGAGCCGGACCTGCTCGTCGTGCTGAACGGTCCGTCCTTCGATGCATTTATGCCCAGCGTCAAGCCGGGCGGCAAGGCTTTCGTTGACAGCTCTATGGTCGATGCAAAGACCGACCGTACCGATATCGAGACCTTCTATGTTCCCGCAACCCAGCTCGCAGACGACAACAATCTGCTCAAGGGCGCAAATATCGTCCTGCTCGGCAAACTGCTCCATGAGACCGGTATCTTCTCCTTTGAGACCGTCCGCAAGGCGCTTGAGAAGAATACACCGGCAAAACGTGCACATACCATTGATAACAACATGGCTGCACTCCAGCTCGGCGCTGACTACAAGGGATGATAGAGGTGTCTCCGACGGATTTATAATGGGGGACTCCGTCCCCAACCCCCTGCTGGGGATATTATCCCCAGACCCCATTTATATGGATATAAGCAATCCCCCGATGCCGTGAAAGGTATCGGGGGATTCTTCACATATTCATGATATCTTATCCACATCAACTTCAATTACAATAAAACCCATTGCTGACTGTACATGCACAGTTCCTTTAACCTTGACCTTTTTTCCTGTTTTCAATTTGTCAATCCGTTTCTGGTTCTTTTCATCATGAACTTTACAAGTCGCATACCTAGAAGCCAGTGTTCCTACACCGGACAACAAATCATTTTTATCTTCCAGTGGGATAATAGTAAATTTTGAACCTGAAATACTGTCAACAGCTCCAATTAGCGTAATTTCCTTGCCCTCATATTTTTTCTTGGCTTTATTCTCATTATCACGAAAATCGCTGCAAATCCTCTCAATCATATTTTTCTGTTTGTGGCGAATTGAAAACGGGATTCCGAGAATCAGAACAATTATTACACATATAATAATAATTGTTTTGTTGTCCTTTAGACGATTGTTTACAGAGTTATTCGTTATCTGGCTATTTTGGTTCTCATTCATTAAAATCACTCCATTCTTTGATCGAATCATACACACCCTATTTAACAACATATATGTTGTTAATATTGATTATAACAAATATTTTCGGGTTTGTCAATACATCAAATCTGATGTATAATATTTTTGTATACATCAACAAGTAGGAGGGAACGGATTTATGCAGAATCACTTATATCTGTATCCCAATTTAGTTAGAGCTCGCAAAGCAAAATGTTCACAAGCCGTCCTCGCTGAACATCTTGGAATCAAACAGCAGGAAATCAGCCGCTATGAGCGCGGCGAAACAAAGGCGCCGGTCAATTATCTTGCGGATGTGGCAGAATTCTGCGGTGTCTCGGTCGATTATCTGCTCGGCAGGCAGACCGAATCCGCCGATATGCTCACGCAGGCTGAATCCGAAATGCTGCATCTTTATCAGGCGCTTTCGCCGGAAAACAAAATCCGCCTCTCCGAACGCGCAGCCGCACTGCTGGAAACGCAAAGCAAATAAGAATCCCCCGATACTGTGTCGTATCGGGGGATATTTTCATACTTCAAGGGGCTGTTTCAAGCCTCAATTTTGATATGCGGCGCAATCTCATGGAGCAGTTTCAGGAATGCCTCCAAATCCACGCTGCGTATACCGTATGAATGTGATTTACCGTTTGTATCCTTGATCATCGCCATGTCGTGCTGCATGTTTCCGGCAGCCCGCTGCGATTCCACATACTTATCCGCAGCGTAGTTCGCCGCGACGGACGCAGCCGTCAGAATCGGATTGCCGATCACGATCCGGTGCGCCTCGGGAAAATTCACAAGTGAAATGGATACTGCATCTTTCAGCTCCAGAAAGTTTATCAGTTCCAGACCGCTGACAATGAAATCCGAGGTCATCAGCGTGCCGAACGCAGCGCCCGGAGCCGTGGCTTTTGTAAAATACCGCGGATTCTGCAAGCCTGCGTTAATTCTCGCTGCCAGAGAAGCTGCGGAACCGTACCGCTTGAAGGTCGGATGCGATTTTACCCGCGCGAATTTGACAATGAACATAATCAGCAGTCCGAGGCAGCCGGCAAGCGCAATCAGCAGAATAATCGTCAGCAGATTGGTCCAGCCAAGCTGTGTCCCGCAGAAAACAGCACAGAAAGCGACAATAATCAATCCGACTCCGACGCAGACGAGCGCTCCTGCGTAATCGCCGGAGAGCTGCTTATAAAAGTTTTTTTCAGTAACTTGTCCCATTTTTATCTGCTCCTTTTCGCAAAATATATAGAATCATATTATCACAGAAACGGTCATTTGTCAATTATGAAAAACAGATTTGTAGATTTCGACAAAACGGAAGTGTGCTGTTTGTACAGTGTGACCGGATTCCGCCATTGCCGTGCCGCAGCCTTAAATATTATGTGCGACAGGATCAATTTCGACATGAGGCGCGACGGACTGAAACACATTCAGCACCTGCTCCATATCGCCGTGCTTAACCGAAAAGCGCTTCATCTTGCCGTCGGTATTCGTGACGATGATATAATCATACTGCGCATTCGGAACGGCGCCGGGTGCCTGTGAAGCGATGCGGTCACGGTTCTTCTGCACGGCTTCCTCTCCGCCGCGTGCACGCGCAAAGGCTTCCGGCACGAAGGTCGCCTGCAATTTTTTCAGATTTTTGAGTTCAAGCAGTCCGACGAAATCCGAACCGGACACAATAAAATCATCCGTAATCAGCGTGACGAGCGAATTACCGTCCGCGGAATATGCTGCATAGCGCGGATTGTGCAGACCTGTATTGATGCGCTCCGCGAGCTTTTCGGTCGAGCCGAAGGGCTGCAATGCAGGATGCTTTTCGATCAGCACGATTCTGCCGATCAGCATTGCAAGGAACAGCAGAAGCAGTGCGAGCATCACATAAAACACAATCGCAAGAAAATGTCCCGCGCCGAAGGTCTTTGCCATAAACCGCGTACATGCGATGAAAATTAAAACCATAATGCCGAGCATGCCAAGCGCCGGATAAAAGGTCGCTCTGAGCTGATCCTGAACTTTTTTTGCGGTGATTTCTACTGCCATTTTTCGTTCCTCCTGATTTTGATTCAAATATCCTTATCTGACGGAATCCTCCGATTTCAGATAATCGGTCAGATGCTGGTGCCCGTAATGCTCCTCCGGTCCGAAGCAGATGATCTTGCAGTCCTCCTCGAATTCATCCTCCTCAATGACGAAATCGTCGCTGCGGATCAGCCTTGTGAGGCGTTCAAGAAATGCATTGAGATTCACTTCGAGCACATGCTTATCATGTTCGTCTCTGCCGAAATTGATGACCTGTCCGGCTCTGCCCTTTTCATCCGGATCAAGGTCAATGCCGATATAATTGCCGCCGCCGTCGCAGCAGATCGGAATCCATTTGGTATCAGCATAGCGCCGCTTGATGCGTCCTTCCGGCGTCGAGGTAAAGCTGCCTGCCTGATTGAGTTCTTCATTCGCCGCAAGCTCGACCCAGCCGCGCCATTCGGAACGAAGCTCATCCAGACTGTAAAAATGAAAACCGAGCAGCACACCGCAGACTTCCTCGCCGTTGTCGCCGTCATTGGCAAGGTACAGCTCGCGCATCTCCGGCGGAAAATCCAAGCCGATCTCCTGCTCAGCTGCTCTGACTGCTGCTTCGGATGCGCCCGCGTTCAGCGATGCGCGCAAATCGGGCATTCTTGTAAACAGCTCTTTTTTGTAAACATTCCATGCATGGTTCATGATGCTTCCTCCTTCGTTCAAATGACGGCTGTCAGATCGTTTCACAGATCAGGCGCATACTGCTCCGTCTGTTCTGCATAGGAATAAAGAATCTTCGCATGCGGCAGCGGTGTAATGCCTTTCTCTGCGAACAGCTGCGAGACCGTCACGAATACAAAGCCTTCCCCGCGCAGCACAGGCAGAATTGTCCGCAGTGCCTCGACAGTCTGCACATTCCCCTCTGCATCATGCAGCAGAATGATGCGCCCGTCGGCAGCAAGCCGGAGCACGCCCGCTGTACGCGCATCTGCGGAAACCGCATCGTCAAAATCACGGACGCCGTATCCGCCGATCATCGGCAGCGGAATCGTCTCAAATACCGCATCACTGACCGCAAGATACGGCGGACGGAAAAAACGCGGCTGCACACCCGCTGCCTTTTGAATGCGCGCGGCAGTCCTGCTGTGCTCCGACAGCATCTCCGTCTGCGAAAGCTGCGGCAGTGCCGGATGCGAAAATGCATGCGAGCAAATCTCACAGCCCTGCCGGAGCATCTGCCGTAAAACCGGCACGGTCTCCGCGGTGACATTCTCCCCCACAACGAAAAACGACGCCGCTGCTCTGAATTCTGCAAGCAGCTCCAGAACCGGCAGCGTCGTATTCAGATTCGGTCCGTCATCAAAGGTCAGCGCAAGAATTCTGCGCCGCATCACTTTTTATCCGTCTTATTCTTGTTTTCGTTCTGCTTCGATTTCTTGCTCATCAGAACAGACGCGACCACAAGTCCGAGCGCAACAATACCGAGCACCGCATACAGTGCGATCGGCGTATCATCTCCCATGGGCACCGCAGCCGCAGCAATCATCAGTTCATACATATTCATGCCTCCTTATTCTTTCATTCCGGCGTATCATCTATATGGTATCATAGTACCACAATCTGCCGTTTTTGTCAACTGTTCAGGATATGCAAAACCGCATTGCCGCATTGTGCATTCTGCTGAAATTCGGCAAAATGCTTGACGGTTCACGGAATGACTGTTATAATTATGTTGTGATATTATGCAATTTCACATGCAAATCTGCGTTCCCGAATGCAGAAGGGATCAAACATTCGCCCCGAACGCGAACCGCCTGCGTTCGGGGATTTTTATTTTGCTGCCGGAACACCTGTATTTGTTGGCAGCGCCCGTGATTTACCGCTGAAATATGCTTCTGAATCGAAATAAAAAACAGAACGGAGGGTGCAGTATGAGGACACTCGCAAAACATTGTGAACCAGATACCTATGAGGGACGCATCATGCAGAAATGGCTGAGAGATCACAGCTTTCATGCGGATACGGACCCAAAGAAAATTCCGTATACCGTCATCCTTCCGCCGCCGGACGCCGCCGTGCCGATGCATCTCGGACAGGCTTTCAGCATGACCGTGCAGGATCTGCTGATCCGCCGGCAGCGCATGGCAGGATGCAGTGCGCTCTGGCTGCCCTGCACGGATTCCGCTGCATCCTCTGCCGAAGCGGAGGAGATTCATGCGCTCAGCGGCGCAGGCACCTCTAAAAACGCAGTCGGCAGAGAAGCCTTTTCCGCACAGACCAGGGAACGTGCCGAACATCATGCCGCAGCCTATCAGCAGCAGATGCTGAAGCTCGGCTGCTCCTGTGACTGGGAGCGCATCCGTCATACAACCGATGAAGCATTTGCAGATGCCGTCAGAGAAGCCTTCGTGCAGCGATACGAAGACGGTTATCTCTACCGCGGCGACTGCATCGCGGAATGGTGTCCCAAATGCCGCGCAGCACTCCCCGAGGCTGAGATTCAGCGTACAACGGAGGAAGGCGAATGCTGTCAGCTGCGCTATCCCTTTGCGGACGGCACAGGCTATCTCTTCCTGACGACCGCGCATCCCGAGACCGTTTTTGCCGATACGGCAGTCGCGTTCAATCCGAAGGACCGCCGCTATCAGAATATTATCAAAAAATCAGTCATTGTGCCGCTGACAGACCGTAAGATTCCGGTTCTGACCGACGATGCCGTCTCTATGGACAGCGGCACCGGTATCCAGCGCGTCACGCCTGCCTGTGATGCAAAGGGCTATGCCGCTGCAAAACAGCGCAAGCTCCCCGTAATCGGGCTGCTGACTGCCGATGCATCCGTTTCCGCAGAGCACGGCGCATATGCCGGTATGCCGTGGGAGCAGGCATGTGAAGCAATCCGGAAGGATTTGAAAGCAGGCGGATTCCTCGTAAAATCCGAGCCTGCCGTCATTGAAAAAGCCGTCTGCCGCAGATGCGGAACGGAAATTGTACCGCATCTCCGGAAGCAGTGGTTCCTGCGGACAAAGGATTTCGCAGAAGCTGCCGCGGACGCCGTCAAAGAAGGACGCATCCGGTTCCAGCCGGAGAATGCAGCAGAATGCTGCCTTGCATATCTGTCGGAGGCGCCGGATCAGTGCATCTCGCGTCCGGCATGGAACGGGATTCCGGTTCCGGCATTTCATTGTGATGCCTGCGGCGAAATCTCGGTCAACGGTGCAGGCGCAGCAGAATGCCCGAAATGCGGCAAACCGATGCAGCCCGATCCCGATACGCTCGACACCGGATTTGCGGCGTCGCTGCTGCCGTTTGCGCTGCTCGGCTATCCGGAGCGCACCGATGATCTGCAATATTTTTATCCGACGGACGCAGTCATTACGGGCAGCGATCTGCTGACACCGTTTGTCTCCGGCATGCTCGCTGCCGCAATGCAGCATATGGAAAATGAAATCCCGTTCAAGCAGGTGATTCTGCACGGGCTGATGCGCGATGCATCCGGCCAAAAGATCACACCGGCGCGCGGAAACGGGCTCGACCCTATAGCACTGATTGACGATTACGGCGCCGATGCGCTCCGCTTTGCAATGCTCTCCGGTGCTTCGGTCGGTAAGGATACCGTTCTCTATGAATCACAGGTCATTTCAGCGAAGCGTCTCGCCGAAAAGCTCTGGAACTGTGCGCAGTTCGTGCTCGGCAGTCTCTCCGGTTCCTTCCGGTATGAAGGTCTGCCGGTCCGGCTGCATATCGAGGAGCAGTGGATTCTCTCGCGGCTCAATCAGCTTGCAGGCGATGTCAATGCCGCAATCGACGACGGCACATACGGCAAGGCTGCCGCGCTGCTCGGGAAGTTCATCCGGCAGACATTCAGCAGGCAGTATCTGCCGCTTGCAAGGGTGCGTCTGCGTGCCGATTACGACGGCAGAGACGATGCGGAGCAGGTGCTTGTTTACGTGCTGCGCGCCGTACTCAGCCTGATGCATCCGTTTATGCCGTTTGTGACGGAGGAAATCTGGCAGGCGCTGACCGACTGCGAAAGTGCGGTCGTAACGGCGGAATATCCCGATTATCAGTCTGTGCTCGATTTCGGGCAGACTGCAGATGAATTTGAGCATGTGCTGGAGGCTTTGCAGGCAGTCCGCCGCAGCCGGAAGGCGCTGCATATTCCGCACAATGTCCGCGCAAAATTCTTCTTCGATACGCTCGATATCGAAATCTTCTCCGCGAGCAGCATTTTCTTTGAATATCTCGGCGGTGCGAAAGAGATCGCATTCGTCTCGGACTGCTGTTTCCGCAATGCGATTGATGTCATTACAGACCGCGCGCGCATCTCGATTCCGCTTGAGCAGCAGCTGATTCAGGACCGTGAGCATATGCGGCTCATGGAGGAGGCGGAGCATCTGCGACAGAAAGCAGACCGTCTCAAGGCAATGCTGCACAATGCAGAATTCTGTGCAAAAGCACCGGAATCCGTTGTCCGCGAAACACGCGAGCAGCGTGCGGTGATCCGCGAACGGCTCCTGCGCATTGTCACTGCGCTTGGAAACCGTTCATGAACATGGAATTTGAATGATACCCATATAGAATTCTTTGCCCCGAAGTGATGTCTGATCGCTTCGGGGCATTTTATTATGATTCAGTTACTATTACTATGATAAATCAGAATTTGGCGGGGCGGTCGGGGGACATTGTGGGGACGCTGTCCCCACACCCCTGCCTAGGGGATACTATCCCCTAGGAACCCCGCTGCAAGTTTTGTCTGCCCCGTATGGGGCAGGCAAAACTTGCAATGGGATTCTCAAGGGACAGTGTCCCTTGAGCGGGAGTCTGAGGGCAGAGCCCTCAGAACATCTCTCAATCATCCCGCTAAATTCTGATTTATAATGATTACGTCTATGGCTGTTTTCATATGTGCAGTACATTCCGCAGAATCGTATATCCGAACCAGGTCAGCAGCACAGCAATCCAGAACCATTTGTTCCGCGGAATCAGCTTTTTCGGTCTGCCGAGCGCACTGCACCACATCTCCGTATAGCGCAGCAGGGCAAGGATCATGCCGAGCAGCAGCATCGCATTCTGCCGCAGCACCTCTGCAAAGTCCAGCCTGCAAAGTGCATAGACCGCGTGGGTCATACCGCAGGAGGGGCACTTCCAGCCCGTCAGCGTCCGCAGGATACAGGGCGGCATCCACGGCACCACAAAGCGCGCATAAAGATTTTTTGCCAGAAGCAGCATTCCTGCCGCCGCAAAGGGCAGAATCAGCAGCAGGATAATTTTGGTGTGTTTTTTCAGTATCAGCTTGGATTTCACGGTGTATATGTCTCCTCCTTCCGGACGGATATTCCGTTTTTCAGAAAAAATATATCGAAATTCGATAAAAAACTATTGACAAACAGAAATTTATGTGCTATACTAAGTGCAACAACACAAAAGGAGTGGTCAAACATGAAAATCAAATGGGATTCCGAAAAATCACTTTTTCTCTCGCGCTGCCTGACGATTGCAACGCTGATCCTCGGGGTCGTCTCTCTCTTCTGCATCCCGATCATCACGGAATGGTACGATGCGATTTCCGGCGCGTTAAACGGCGGGAAACCGATTCACGTCGAACTCAATATCGCACTGTATCTGAGTGCAATCCTCGGCATCATCGCACTCTGGCAGCTGCTGACGATGCTGAACCGCTTTGCGAAGCATGAGGTTTTTGTCAAGGAGAACGCAATTTGTCTGCGGCTCATTGCATGGTGCTCCTTCGGCGTCGCAGCGGTCTGGCTGGCGCTGACATTCTGGCGGTTTACGGCGTTCTTCGTCGCATTCATCGCGGCATTCGCCGGACTGCTGCTGCGCGTGATGAAAAACATGCTGGAAGCAGCAATCGAACTGCGTGAAGAAAATGACTTTACAATCTGAAAGGAGCGGAGCATCATGCCGATCATGGTCAATCTCGATGTGATGATGGCAAAGCGCAAGATCTCCGCCGGAGAGCTTGCCGAGCGCGTGGACATCACACCGGCAAATCTTTCGATTCTCAAGAACAACAAAGCAAAAGCAGTACGCTTCTCAACGCTCGAGGCAATCTGCCGCGAACTGGACTGTCAGCCGGGGGACGTTTTGGAATATGTCAAAAACGAATAATCCGGCACAACAATCTGCCGAATAGGCGGCGGACTGTCCTGCAAGTATCGCTGCATAAAGGCAAAGCAAAACGGAGGCGGGCACTGCCCGCAGAAAGGAGTAAACCATGAAAATGATCGCTGTATTTTTCGTATGCGCACTGATTACCGGCGCAGTCTGGTTCTTCCTCTATCAACTGATCGTTCATATTGCAAAGATCAGCTGGGTGCAGGGCAGTGATGAAATGCCGGTCAGCAAGCCGCGGTTCTACTGCCTCACCGGCTGGCTGATGACGCTGCTCGCCTTCGCTGCACTGATCTCGATTCTTGTACAGCACTGAATCCGGTGCAGACATCATGTATCAGCATAACGGAATCACATATCTGAGCGAGGAAGAGTACCGGATGCGGCAGCCGGAACTGCTGCGGAAGAAAAGGCTGCACCGCAAAGCAATCATGAAAGGTCTGACTGCCGTGCTCGCCATTCTTCTGATATTTCTCGCTGCCGCTTGTAAACTCGCCTCCGACATGAAAAAGAAATACCCGACACAATACACAAGGGAGGTGTCATCATGTATATCAAGCTCGTCCAGCCAAGAATGATCAAGCGTCCCATGGATACGGACTTAAAGCTCCATATGGCACCGCCGCTCGGACTGCTGACCGTTGCCGCGCTGCTGCGTGATGAACACCGCATCGTGCTCGAAAACGAAAACATCGAGCCGGTCAATTATGACGATCACCCCGATATCGTCGGCATCTCTGTCACAGTCGATACGCTGCCCCATGCCATGCAGATCGCAAAGCGCTTCCGCAAACGCGGCGCAATCGTCGTCGCAGGCGGCATCCATATCACGACCGCTTATGAGACAATCCCCGAAAACGCCTTCGACGTTTTGTGTATCGGCGCAGCAGAGGGCACATGGAAGGATATTGTCCGCGATGCGCAGAACGGCTGCCTCAAAAAGCGATACCGATGCAGCGGAAAGCTGCGCGGTGAGGACATCGTCTCCCCTGCCTACGATATGATCGACCGCGGCAAATATCTCTATACCAGCGTCATCCACACAAGCCGCGGCTGTCCGTTCCGCTGTGATTTCTGCTATAACAGCGCAAAGTCGCACCACTTCGTCAACCGTCCGATTCCGGATGTCCTGCGCGAGATCCGACAGGCAGGCACCAGACATATCATGTTCATCGACGATAATTTCGCAGGCAATCCGAAATGGACCAAAGCCTTGCTCAAAGAGCTCATGCCGATGAAGCTCAAATGGCAGGCAGCGGTCTCGATCAATGCCGCAAAGGACCCCAAGCTGCTCGACATGATGCGCAAAAGCGGCTGTCAGAGCCTGTTCATCGGGTTCGAGAGCATCAATCCGGAATCGGTGCAGAATGTCCACAAGGTACAGAATTCCACGAAGGAATATGAGCAGGCGATTCGGGAAATCCACAAGCGCGGCATCATGATCAACGGCAGCTTCGTCTTCGGACTCGACGGCGATACGCCGGAGACCTTCGATGCAACCGTGGACTGGATTGTCAAAAACCGCATTGAAACCGTGACCTCGCATATCCTGACACCCTACCCCGGCACCGCGCTCTATGACAGAATGCAGCGCGCCGGACGCATTACCTCGCATGACCTCTCACTTTACAACACCGCCCATGTGGTATTCCAGCCGCAGGGCATGACCGCAGAGGAGCTCTACAAAGGCTATCTGCATGTCTATGACAGCGTCTACAGCCTGAAAAATATCCGGAAACGGCTGCCGCAGACCAAATCACAGCGGATGCCCTATCTGATCTTCAATCTGCTCTACCGCCGATACGGCAAATTTACCGATATGATCTGCAAATTCATCACCTATCAGCGCATGGGCAAAATCGGTGAGCAGCTCGCAAAATATATGTAAGAAGGAGAATACATATGAACGAACAGAACGAAATTCCCGCAGAAAATACGCTGACGCCCCCGCAGCCGGAAATCCCCGCGCCTGCCGGTCAGCTTGTGTATACGCAGGCGGCAATGCCGCGCACCTATACGCCGCATACGGCGACAAAATGGGATACCCTGCCGCATGATGCCGTCTTTGCATGTCTCTCCTGCCTGCTCGGCTTCCTGATGATGCGCTATGTCATTGTCATGGCAGACGGCATCGTGACGACGCTCTGCTTCCTGCTGCTGTATGGATTCAGCGCACTGTATATCCGGAAATCCGGCTGCAAACCGAAAGCGGTACACCGGCTCCTCGGCGCTGTAATCTGCATTTTCTCGCTGAGCTTTTCGATTACGGCATCCGCACTGGTGCACGGACTGACCTTCCTCTTTCTGATGCCGGCAATCGTCTGGCGGACACATGCCGTCTGCGGCGGCGCCGGATTCGTCACGCGGTATTTTCCGCTGGACCTCTGTGCCTCTGTCATCGAGAAGCCGTTTCAGCATTTCACGGCGGGTCCGCAGGCAGTCTCCGATTCCATGAAGAAATCTGCGGCAGCCACGGCAGTCAAGACAACCGTGATCGGACTGCTTGTGACAATTCCGCTGACGATTGTGGTCGGCGTGCTGCTGGCAAGCGCGGATTCCGGTATCGAAAAGCTGTTCGGACAGTTCGGAAACATGCTGACGGAAAACGCCGTCCAGCTGATCTTGCAGCTGCTGTTCGGCATTCCCTGCGGCATCTGGCTGTTCGCGTTTCTTTTCAGCGCTGCACAGCGCAAGCGCAAGCCGGACCCGTTCCCTTCCGATGCAGTTTATGCCGAAAAGCTCAACGGTCTGCGCTTCGCTCCGAATCTCGGGCTCTATGCGGGCGTCACGCCGATCTGCCTGCTGTATCTTGTATACGTAATCTCACAGACAAACTATTTTCTCTCCGCCTTTGCAGGCAAGCTCCCCGAAGGCATGATCTATTCCGAATATGCGCGCCGCGGTTTCTTTGAACTCTGCGCAATCGCGGTCATCAATCTGATCGTGCTTCTCGTGCTGACCGGCTGCGCGAAAAAGGGCGGCGCAGACCGTCCGAAGGCACTGACCGTCTACGCGGTGATTCTCTGCCTGTTCACGCTGTTTATCATTGCAACCGCACTTGCCAAAATGGTGCTCTATATCAGCGCCTACGGCATGACGCCGCTGCGTGTCTATACCACATGGTTTATGGTGCTGCTCACGATGGTATTTCTGGTACTGCTTGTGCGGCAGTTTACGGCAAAACTGCCGACGGCTGCCGTCCTGACGGGCTTGTTCATCGTCATGCTCGGCGGACTCTGTTTCAGCCGCCCCGATGCGCGCATTGCAGAATACAATATCCGCCGCTGGGAACAGGGCACGCTCAGTGAGCTGGATGTCAAAACACTCTGCGAGCTCTCAGACGATGCCTACAATGTCATGGCGCATTACCGTGAACTGCTCGTTCGCGCAGACAAATGGGATTATGTTGTCCGCGAAGGAAGATCGCGCGTAGACAATTACCGTGAACACAAGGACCTGAGCTGGAATTATTCCGCACAGCTTCTGATCCAGCAGCTTACGGCACTGCCGGTTGATCAGAGAGGATAATCCCGCTCAATCCCAGTGCATCACTGACAGCCTTGCGGAATCTGCCGCAGAAATCCCCCGCAAAAACAAAATACGTATATCATCCTGGTATTGACACGAAAGGGAATCATTATGAACCAAACAAATACAATGTCCAATCCGCCGCCTGCTCAACATGTGAAGCCGGCTCTTTCACAGCGGCGGAAGCGCGTGAGAGCAGTCAATATCGGCTGCGGCATCGCACTTTATCCGGTTCTGCTTTTCCTCATCGCCACAATCGGCATCACCTTAAAGCTGGCACTGCCGGTTCTGATCTTCGGTTTCGGCATCATTCCGTTCTTCTTCAAGCGCAGCGAAAAAACCGGAAAATGCCGCATTCCTCTGCTGATCTCACGCATCATCGGCATCACACTGACAGCCGCTGCACTCGCAGCACCGCTCATCTGCCTGAACTTTAAGCGGATGCCTTTATTATACCGTGCAAAACAGTTTGTCTTTTCGCAAGGCGTCCGCAGCTCTCCCCTGACAGCCCATAGTATCCTGCCAAAGAAGCTACCGTCCGTCTGTAAGGATTATTACTTCCGTACCGAGCCCTGTATGCCTGCGCAGGATTATGTGCCAAGCGCGTACTTCTTCATCCACACGGATCAGGAAACCCTGAAGCAGTATGCCGAAAAACTGGAAAGCTACAAAGGCGTGACCTGCTATCAGAACCAGCCGCTTTCCGAAGCGGAATATGTGGAGAATCGTCAGTACTGTCAGCCGGATCAGCTCTACCAGCTGAACCGACCGCCTGCTCTGCCTTCCTTTGTATACGAGCAGCTGATTATCGCCGGATTCACTGACGATCTCAGCCATGCATACACCTATTTTCCGTCCAGACGCGCCGGACAGTGGTATATCGGCAGCGGTGCACTCATCAACTATGAAACCGGACTCTATCTCGTCTGGATCTGAAAGGAGTCAATCATGATCAACAAAAAAATCATCTTCCTCACCGCCGCAGGCATCCTGCTGTTTGACGGCTATGTCCTTGCACTTGCGCGCATCCGTGCCAATGATTCAAACAGCGGAATGCCGTCAGTCGCACTGAACGATTATCAGACCGCGCCCAATACTGTCATATCCGTGAATGACATCTGCTGCTATGAAAATATCCCGTGCATGTATATCACATCGGCGATCTGGCAGGACGGCAATCCGGATATGCCGCGCATTACAGATGACGGGCAGGCGATTCTCGTCGGAAACAGATGCGGCGTCATGGAAGTGACAGTTGCTTCAAACCCTGAATGGATCATTCCGGAAAATACTATCACCGTCACCGTGGAGATGCCTGCATGAACCGCCGCATCCGAATCATCATGGGGATCGCATCGGCAATCCTCTTCGGCATCGAAATCCTGATCGGCATGTTCGCGCACGGCTGGGTACGCTTGCAGCTCGGCGACGTCCTCGTGGTCATTCTGCTCTACACAATCTGCCGCACAGTCTCGCCGGAAAAGCCGCGGTACGGTCTGCTGCTGCCGGTCTGCATCCTGCTGTTTGCATTCTGCGTGGAATTCTTGCAGCTCTGGGGCTTCTGTGACAAGATGCACATTACAAACCGGCTGCTGCGCATCATCATCGGCACGGGCTATTCCAATGCCGATATGCTGAGCTATACGCTCGGGATACTCCCCTGCGCCGCCTGCGAATACGTCCTGCGGCATCTGAAACAGAAAAGCGACAAATAAAAAGCAGCCGTGAAACCGACGAACTTACGCCGGATTCGCGGCTGTTTTGTGATTACTGCACATCTGTCTCCGCATCCGGCTCCGGCGTCTCGACCGTTTCGAGATTGTCGAGCTCCGGCAGTGCATCCTCATATTCCTCGACCGTATCCTCGCCCTCGGCAGACTGTACCTCGAAGAGATCTTCCGTCTCGCTGCCCGTCGGGAGCGGCGGCAGATCGGCAAGCGACTGCATCCCGAATGTCCGCAGGAAATGCGCCGTTGTGCGGTAGGTAACCGGTCTGCCCGGCACCTCGATGCGTCCGGCTTCCTCGAGCAGTCCGCGTTCCACAAGTGTATTGACAACCGAACCGCTGTCCACGCCGCGCACGCGCTCGACAAAGCCCTTCGTGACAGGCTGATTATAGGCGATGATCGTCAGCGCCTCCATGGCAGCATTCGAGAGCGGCGTATTCCGCTTGACCTCCAGCGCCGCGCGGATTTCCTCCGCAAAATCGGCGCGCGTTGTAAGCTGCCAGCTTTCGCCGAGCGGAAGGAGCTGCAAGCCGCTGCCGGATTCCTCGAGCGCCGTCATCAGCGCACCGGCTGCCGCTTGAATCTCCTCCGCGGTCATGCCGAGCGCCTCCGCGATACGATCCGTCTCCATGGGCTCCCCTGCCGCAAACAGCACCGCTTCCAGCGCCGCACATTGATATTCCAGTTTCATAGTACCGTCCTTTATTTGCCGCCGAACATCGTTTCCAGCATATCATTCACACGTTCCATATGCATCCCGCGCGAGCCCTTGATCAGGAAACAGACCGGCTCACCGACATGTGTCCGCAGCAATGCATCCAGCGCTTCCATCAGCAGGTCCTGCGTCGGAAATGCACAGCCTGCATCGCCATAGCCCGCAGCAAAATCCTGATAATTCTCGCCGCAGAAAAAGACCTCATCCGCATACTTTCTGCAAAGTGCACCGAGCTCGCGGTGACGGTCGGCAGCAAATTCGCCGAGCTCATTCATATTGCCGAGAATCGCCCATTTCCGCGCATTCCCTGCAATCAGCCCGAAGGCTTGCAGCGCAGCCGCCATTGCTTCGGGATTTGCATTATAATAATCGCGTATAATCGTGACATTTCCGTATTTCACACGTTCCGAGCGCATCGCACCGGGCACAAAGCTGCCGAGTGCATCAGCACACTCACGGAGCGTCATGCCGAGCAGCAGACCGGTATGCACCGCAAGCAGCGCATCGGTGACATTGTGCAGCCCCGTCATCGGGAGCACCGTCTCCGCGGTACTGCCGTCCACGGCATATTGCAGCGTAAAGCGCGTATTTTCTGCACTTTCAACAATGTTTTCCGCCAGCAGCTCCGCATCCGGACTGCCGCACCGCGCACTGTATACAACATTTGTTTTTGCACGCAGCTCCGTCATTTTGCTGTGCAGGAATGCATCCTCCGCCGGAACGATCAGCGTACCGCCGCGTCCTGATTCCGGCATATTTTCGATCAGCTCAGTTTTTGCAAGAAAAATATTTTCCTGTGAGCCGAGATTGCCGATATGCGCCGTGCCGATATTCGTAATAATTGCCATATCCGGCTCCGCAATATCCGACAAATGGAGAATCTCGCCTGCATGGTTCATGCCCATTTCAATGACGGCAATCTCCGTCTCCGGCGGCATATGCAGAATCGTATACGGCACGCCGACATGATTGTTATGGTTTCCGGAAGTCGCGTATGTACGGTATTTTGCTGCAAGCACATGCGCCGTCATATCCTTGACGGTCGTCTTGCCGCTGCTGCCCGTCACGCCGACAACACGCAAGCCCTTCTGTTTATAGGTACGAATACAGCTCTCCGCAAGATTGCCATAAGCGTCGCCCGCTGCAATCAGATACGGCACGCCCGGGTCCTCCGGCGGCTGTTCGGAAAGAATGCAAAGCACTGCGCCCTTTTCCGCCGCCTGCTTCGCATATGCATTGCCATTAAAATTCTCGCCTTTGAGCGCGATGAAGCAGTTTCCCTGCGCAATCGTCCGCGTATCCGTGCTGAAGCCGGAGACCTCCGCGGTCGGGTCAGGGCAGTTTATGAGCTCTGCACGGATGCGCGCTGCGATTTCGCCGAATGTCATCCGTACATGCAGATCTTCCTGTAGCAGTGCCATATCAAGCCTCCGCTGCCAGTGCGATCACGCGATCCAGCAGCGCCGCAAACGGCAGACCGTCCGCGCCCCACATCTTCGGATACATCGAAATCGGCGTAAATCCGGGCAGAGTGTTGATCTCATTGAATACGATCTCATTCGTATCGCGCGTGACAAAGAAATCCACGCGGGAAAGTCCCGAACAGCCGAGCGCCGTAAAAATCTTGACTGCCCAATCGCGCACCTGTGCATTCAGTGCCTCGCTGATCCGCGCCGGAATATATGCCTGCGAGGTCGAAGTCACATACTTTGTCTCATAATCGTAAAATTCAGCACCTGCGTCAATTTCGCCGGCGGTTGCAGCCTTCGGATTCTCATTTCCGAGCACTGCGACCTCGATCTCTCTGCCGTTGATAAATTCCTCGGCAAGAATCTTTTTGTCAAATTTGAATGCATTTTCCAGTGCAGGCAGCAGATCGGCTTCAGTCTTGACCTTAGAAACGCCGACAGACGAGCCGGTGCTGCAAGGCTTGATGAACACCGGAAACGCAATATTCTCCATAATCTGACGGCACATTGCCGCTGCATCCTGCTGAAAATCCGCCCTGCGCAGCGTCAGCCAGTTTGCCTGACGGACACCGGTTGTCGCAGCGATCAGCTTCGTGACGGATTTATCCATGGATGCTGCTGCCGCACAGACATGACATCCGACATACGGGATGCCGGAAAGCTGGAACAGACCCTGAATCGAGCCGTCCTCACCGTTTTCGCCGTGCAGGACGGGGAAAATCACATCGACCGGAACGGTCTCGATGCCGTTTTCATTTACGATGCAGAGACCTGCGCCGCGCTCCGGCGAAAGGAATGCAGTGCGGTTTGCGGGATTCTGCTCCCAATTATCTTCTGCAATATCCTTATAATCCTCGCCGCCGAACAGCAGCCATTTGCCCTCGAGCGTGATGCCGACCGGCAGGATTCTGCGTTTTTCCTTGTTCATGTTGCGGAGCACCGCCTCTGCCGAAACCAGCGAAACCGCGTGCTCCGGAGAGACACCGCCAAACAGTACCAGAACTGTCTGCATAAGAAAAATTACCTCTTTTCATTGTTATAGGTATCTCCGATGGTTATAATGAGGCTTCGCCTCAAACTCCGCCAAAGGGACATTTGTCCCTCTGGCAGGGGGATGGGGACGGAGTCCCCATTTCAATCCATCGAAGATACCTTAATTACCCAAAAATTCGCCTGCGATCATGACCTTTGCAATTTCGCAGTCCTTGTCAAGCAGAATCAGGTCAGCATCCGCGCCGACTTCGATTCTGCCCTTTTTGTCCGCGCCGATCATATCCGCCGGCGTTTTGGTCGCCATGCGGACAGCATCCGCAAACGGGATGCCGAAGCTCGCCGCCTGCTTGACACAGCGCCAGAGCGTCGAGGTCGAACCTGCAATCGCGCCGTCCATGGTGCGTGCAACGCCGTCCTTGACCTCAATATCCTGACCGCCGAACTCATACATGCCGTCGCCGAGACCCGTCGCACGCATTGAATCGCTGATAATAACCATGCGCTCCGGACCGAACATCTTATAGAGCATCATGACGATTGCCGGATGCAGATGCAGACCGTCCGTAATTGCCTGCACATAAATATTCTTCGCAAGCGCTGCCGGAATCGGACCCGGATTTCTGTGGTGAATGCCGGGCATGGCATTGAAGGTATGCGTCAGGCAGTTTGCGCCTGCCTCAATCGCCTTGATGCAGGTATCATAATCCGCATCCGTATGACCGATGCAGACGAGTGCGCCGCATTCTTTGATGAACTCCATGCTGCCCTCGAGCTCCGGCGCAATCGTCACGACACGCATGCCCTTGAGCGACTTGAATTCCGCGAGATCGGGGTTGCGGATGAACTTGCCGTTCTGCGCGCCCTTCTTCTTCTCATTGATGTACGGTCCTTCCATATGGAAGCCGAGGATGCGCGTACCAGGGACGTCCGTATTGCCCTCGGTGACCTTTTTGATTGCCTCATAGCTCTGCGTCATGGTTGTCGGGAGCCACGAGGTCGTACCGTTTTTCGCAAGAAATGCGCACATTTCCTCGAATTCTCCGTCCATGGTATCCTTGCCGACGCAGCCGTGCGAGTGCATATCCACAAGTCCCGGAATGACGGAAAGACCTGTGCAGTCCTCACCGGCGGTCTGTGCGGATGCCGGTGCGATTGCGGTAATCGTACCGTTTTCAATCGTGATGTCGGTCAGCTTGCCCGCAAGGAGCAGGTTTTTCAGTATCATATCATTTTCTCCTTATATCGTTCAGGTCTGCGGAATCTGTTTTCCGCTGATTTCGTGCTTTCCGGCGATATGCCTGCCGGTCGGCAGACAAATCAGAGGCGTGGGAAAACCGCATTCAGAAATCCGGCTGATGCCGGTGCGCGCCATTCTGGATGTGCGCGGTAAAATATATCAACGGGATTCCAAAGGGACAATGTCCCTTTGGCGCAGTTTGGGCGCGCAGCCCATTTCAAATCATCGCAAAGCGATACCTTATTTCGTTGCCGGAAGCGATGCAGCCGCAACTGCCTGACCGACTCTGCGGTCCATTTCATCCGGCAGAATGAACTGAATCTGCTGATACAACGCGGGGAATTCCTTTTCGAGGACTTCCTTTGCCTTCTCGATAATCAGATCACCGCCCAGACCAGACGTGACTCTGCCGCTGATCTGGAGATAACGGATATCATAGAAATCCGCATAGTTTGCGATTGCATAGCCGAAGTAGGTGCCGATCGTGCGGAAGATATCCTTCGCACCCTCATGTCCCTCTGCAAGCACCTTCTGCACTGCCTTGAGCTTCTCCGCAAGCGTCAGGCTCTCATCCAGTTCAATGCCCGCCTTCGGTGCCAGACGGATGACCGCATCCTGCGAGAAATACTTGACGCCGCAGCCGTAATCGCCCGACCACTCATCGACCGGCGAATCCGGATTATAGTCAACCGGAACGAACGCCAGCTCATTGTGCCAGCCGGTGACATTTCCGTTGATATCGACATAGCCGCCTGCCTCGGAGGTGCCCATTGCGATGCCGAGCACGCCGTTGACGTCCATTGCCATGGATGCAGCCAGTGCCGCAACGTCGCCGTCATTCGCTACGGCATACGGAACGCCGAGCTCCTCGAGTACATCGACATAGACATTCTTGCACGCTTCGCCCTGCGTATCCTTCGGGACTTTCAGGAACAGATGCGAAACCATTGCGCGGTTTGCAACCAGCACGCCTGCGGTGCTGACGCCGACTGCGTCAAAGCTCGGCATATGCTCTGCGGCTTTCAGAATTGCATTTTTGATATGCTCATGATGATATGCAATATCCTCTGCGAGCTTCGGCAGCCAGACGATCTCCTCTGCCCAGACGGTCTCGCCGTTGACAACCGCAGCAACCTTCATATCCGATCCGCCTGCATCAAATCCGACGCGGCAGCCGTCAAGATTTCTGCCGATTGACAGCGGGCGCACATGATTCTGCGGCATATCGGCAAAATCGCGCTCCTCAACCTCGAAATCACGCTCATAGGTCGTACTCCAGAAATCGACATCGAAGGCACGCAGTCCCTCTTTCGTATATGCGTCACGGATGTATTCATATACATCGTGATCGCCTGCCAGCATGACCTTCCAGCCGCCGGCGCACCAGAGGATCGTCTTGATCAAACGCTCTGCATAGCGGCAGTTTTCCTCCCTGTTGTCGCCGAGCTTCGTATCGCGGCGGTAAACGAGTCCGTCCTCACGCTCCACGGCAATCGAAAACGGTCTCGTTGCCTTTGCGAGGAAATCGCGGTTGAAATATACCGCCGGGACAAAATCACGGTCAAGAATCGGCTGAATCATTGGCTGATATTCCTTTCGTTTTGAAATATAATGTTTATGAATACAACAGAACAAGCGGCGGCTTGTTCACCGTCGCTTGCCTGTATGCAAACCCAGATTATTTCGTATTCTTTATGTTCCAGCGGAACGGGCAGATACGCGATGCCTTTGTCGTATCAAACATAAAATTCTTGTCGATTGTGGTGACATCGAGCCAGCGATAATTCGTTTTCTGCTCGGGATCACCGAAAATTTTGAGCTTCAGACCGCCCGAAAGGCTCGTCTTTTGCAGAACCGGACCGAGGCGGTGATTCTCCTTCATGAATGTAACGATCTCAGACGCCATCACAAGCGAGGAATCCGCGACATTATAGACGCCGGTATAATTGGCGCTGTCCGCCTGCCGCAGGAATCCGATGATGAAATCGGAGATATTATGGATGCAGCACATATGATAGCCGTATTCGCCGGTACGGAACACGAAAATCGACTTATCCTTCGGGTCGCGGATGCGCGACATCAGATTTTCGGTGAAATGCAGCGAATAGACCATGGGAACGCGCGCAACGCAGCAGATCATATTCTTGTTCTTGCGGACATCATTTGCGAAGGCGGCTTCTTCATTTGCCTTGAGCTTGCCGTAATTTGTCACCGGCTTGACCGGCTCATCTTCACGGACAGGCTCGCGTGTATCCGGCTGCTTGTAGACCTGCGTCGAGCTCAGAAGAATAAACTTCTGCACGTTTTTGGAGATTGCGAGCTTGTAGAGGAATTTGTCGCATGCAGCGCATTCGTCGAACTGTGCCTTATCAACAACAGGACCAAAATCATTGTCAACGGTACACGCAAGATGCACCACATATTCGATCTCAAATTCATCAAAAATCTCGCCGTATTTCCCCTGATCCGACGGGGCAGCCTCCCGGAAACAATAGTTATCCTTTCCGGTATTGTAGTCAGATTCTTTTTTGTCTACTGCGATAACGGTATTGCCTTTTTTCAACAGACCGGAGCAGACATGATCGCCGATCAGTCCGCAGCCGCCGGTTACAAGAATCGTTGCCATAACATACAGTCCTTTCCTTGGTGGGATGAGATCATGTCCCCCTAATGACATGACTGCATACTACCCTACTATGATACATTATTATTATATCACAGTCGGCAAAGAAATGCAAGCAAAGAAAAGAATTTCGACGTTTTCTATTATCCGCTGCGGGATTTTTCTATCTGTATTCAGCAATTTGTATAAAATAGAAAACTCAGTGGCGAATCATTCTATGATTTGTCCCGAAGATGCATAAAGAATTCCTGCAAAACGCGGGCGCAGGGCTCCTCCAGCAGCCCGCCCGTCACGCGCGGTTTATGGTTATACGGCAGGCTGAACATTTCCTGCACAGAGCAGACCGCGCCTGCTTTTTCATCATATGCGCCGAAGATCACTCTGTCGATCCGCGCATTGATAATCGCACCGCTGCACATCGGGCAGGGCTCCAGCGTCACATAGAGATTGCAGCCGGAAAGCCGCCATGAACCGCGCTTTTTCGCAGCCTCCTCTATCGCCAGAATCTCTGCGTGTGCGATCGGGGAATGATCCTGCTCGCGCCGGTTTCTGCCGCGCCCGAGAATCTCGCCCGTTTCCCTGTCCACGACCACTGCCCCGACAGGAATCTCGCCTGCCGCCGCAGCCTCCTCTGCGAGGGCAATCGCCTCGCGCATCATTGCAAAATCGTCAAACATCCGTCTGCCTCCGTGCTCAGAAGAACATCTGCACCAGCATCAGCAGCACGGAGACCGCTGCCCACGGCAGCACAGTCACAGTCTGCATAAACGCAGAGAATTTCTGCCCGTTGCTGAGTATAATCCGCCGGTTTGACATCGGCAGCGAATGTCTGCGCACCATGACAAAAAATGCCAGTGCCAGCGTACCGAGTGAGATCAGCAGTAAACTGTATTCCCAGAGCATCAGCTTCCGTCCCATATTATTATACACTGCAACCAGCCGCGCATAACTCAAACCGGTATACACAACCCGCAGCGCGATGCACTTCGGCAGCGAGCCTGCGCGGATCATCAGATACCCTGCCGCCAGTCCGATCAGCAGCTCACAGATGCGATCCGGCATCTCATTCGGAAAGAGAAAGGCAATCAGTGCCGTCGCTGCAACCGCAAAGGGGTCGCCGAACTGCCGCAGCAGCATCAGCACCGTTCCGCGCAGGAAAAGCTCCGCAGCTGCCGAAGCGATGAACGTATTGAAAATACCGTATGCGACAACCGCCGCAGTATCCTTATACAAAATTATGCTCTGTGCAAGCTCGATGCCTTCCTTCTGCGAAATCAGCGCAAATATTCCGGCGATCACCATGCCCGCGCCGACACCGGCGGAGAATTCCGGTATACTGCCCGCCGAAACCGGTGCAAATATCCTGCGCGGCAGCTTGCCGAGCCTGATCAGCAGGCAAGCCGGAAGCAAATATTTCAGCAGCATGAGCACTGCACGCGCCGCAACCACAGCCCACTGGCTGCCCTTCATCGTGATCAGCAGGAAATCCATATGCATATCAATCCCGAAGAGCCGCAGTATGGCATTCAGCAGTGACTCGCCTGCCATCGCCGTGAGAAAGAAGAGCAGCAGTGCCGCGCCGACAGCCTGCGCACAGTGCATCAGCGCGCTGCGCTCCGCAAGACCTGCATCCTGCTTTGCGGCAGCATCTCCCTGCACATAAAAGCTCTCGAGATTATTCTCGGAAAAGCGGAAAACGAGCTTGGAATCGGATTCTCTGCGCCATTGCAGATATTCCATGTTATATTGTTCATTATCTGAATCATATTTGAATTCTTCCACAACATCCGTATAGGCATGCTCCAACAGCCTCACCCCCTACTATCCCACTTTATCTATATATTATAGCAAATCGGCCGCGAACAGTCGTGCAGATTTCGTAAAAAGTATATGAATAGACTATGAATTTTTCGTGAAGCGGCGAAAAAACCGGCAGCTCACAAATGAACTGCCGGTTCTGATTATGACATAAATGCATATTCCTGACTGTATTGCTCATAAAGCCGCTGGAAATCGGAATTCTGACGGCTCTTGATATCGCTCAGATATTCATGCGTATCGAACGAATCCGCATGCAGCTCGACCAGTGCAACCGCAATATTCGAGCAGTGATCCGCGACACGCTCAAAGTTGCCGATCAGATCATTGAACACAAAGCCCTGCTGCAAGGTGCAAAGCTGCGACTGTAAGCGTGCAACGTGATTGAGCTTCGCCGTCTGGCAGAGCATGTCGATGCATTCCTCCAGCGGCTCCACCTTGGAGGCAAGCTCCAGATCGCCCTTTTCAAACGCCTCAAAGGTCATCCCGACGATTCTGCGCAGTGCCGCATCCATAACACGGAGCTCATCGAGCGCCGCATCGGAGAACTGCACCTTTTTCTCCCAGATTTCCTTTGCCGCCTCCTGAATATTGACGGAGTGGTCACTGACGCGCTCGAAGTCGCTGACCGTATGCAGATAGAGCGAAACCTCCAGCGTCTGCTCGTGGTTCAGCTCACCGCCCGTCACCTTGATCAGATAGGTTCCGAGCATGTCCTCGTAATGATCGACGATATCCTCCGCCTCAATGACCTTTGCCGCTTCCGCCTCATCGTAATGCGAGATGAGATCAAACGAGCGGAACAGACCGTTTTCGGTCAGATCCGCCATGCGCTGCATTGCCTCCTTGCTCTGTGTCAGTGCAAGGACAGGGTTGACAAGGAAGCGCTCCTCAAGATGCCCGATATCGTAGGCTTTGGAAGCGGGCTTTTCCTTCTTTTCCGGCGTATTGCGGAGCAGTCTGTCCGTGATGCGTTCCAGATACTTCATAACCGGCAGCAGAACGATAATCGCAACGATTCTGTAGAGCGTATTCATTGTCGCAATACCGATCATACCGATTGCCGCCTCGTTCTGCATGAACGGGAAATGCAGCAGCGCATTGCCGCCGTAGAACAGCACGGTACAGATCACCGTACCGAAAATATTGATCAGCAGATAGATCAGCGAAGTACGCTTGCCGTCTCTGCCTGCGCCGACCGCGGAGAGCAGAACCGGAATCGAAGCACCGATACCCATACCCATGATCATCGGGAAGGCTGCCGCGTAGGTGACGGCGCCCGTCACGGAAATCGCCTGCAAGATACCGACCGATGCCGAGTTGCTTTGCAGCAGTGCCGTGATCAGAATACCGACCAGGATGCCGAGCACCGGATTATCGAACATTGTCAGCATCGAGCGGAAGCTCTCGCTCTCTTTCAGCGGTGCAACCGCATCACTCATCGCCGCCATGCCGTACATCAGCACCGCAAAGCCGAGCATGATGCCGCCCGCGTTTTTCTTTGTTTCCTTCTTGGAGAACATCAGCCAGATGATGCCGATGAATGCAACGACCGCCGAGATCGTGTCGGTCGAAAGCAGACTCAGCAGACCGCCGCCCTTTCCGAGCATCGAAAGACAGAGCAGCCAGCCGGTCACGCTCGTACCGATATTTGCGCCCATGACAATCGAGATCGACTGCGCAACGGTCATCATGCCGGAATTGACGAATCCGACGACCATTGCCGAGGTCGCGGACGAGGACTGAATCACCGCCGTGACAAATGTGCCGAGCAGAATTCCTTTGAGCGGCGTACCGGAGAGCTTCCAGAGCACAAGCTCCAGCTTGTTTCCGGCTGTTTTCTTCAAGCCGTCGCCCATGAGCTGCATACCGAACAGAAACAGTGCAACTCCGCCGATTAAAGCAAGAACATTCGCAATACTCATTTGATCTTTTCCTTCTTTTCTTGTGATAAATCTCAATTCATTCCATACGGATTTATCATAATACAAAAAAATCAAATGTATGTATTGCGAATGTTAAATTCAGGTTAAATTCGGATATCCATTGTATCTTCGTCGATTGGAACGACGTCAATCCGCCGCGGATGTCTCGGCTCCGTTTCCGGTTCGGATGCAGGCGTTTCGGCTGCGGGCAGCGGTTCCTGCTCCGGCTCCTCCGGCAGCGGCGCGTCCTCCTCCGGTTCATCGTCGGTGAAGAGCTCCAGATTGAGCGCGGCAGCCGCCTCATTCAGCAGCTGATCGGTCTCATCGAGTGCCAGCCGGCGCGACGCGGTATGCTTCCGCCGCGGCATCGGTTCCGGCTCCGGTTCGGCTTCATCGTCCGGATCAAACAGCGTCCCCTGCACCGGCTCGTCATATTCCGCCTGATATTCTTCCGCATCCTCGAAGTATTCTGCATCATCCTCAGAATATGCTTCCGTATCCTCGGAGTATTCTGCATCATCCTCGGAAGATGCTTCCGTATCCTCAGAATATGCTGCATCATCCTCGGAAGATTCTTCCGTATCCTCAGAATATGCTGCATCATCCTCGGGATATGCTTCCGTATCCTCAGTGAATTCCGCATCATCCTCGGGATACTCTTCCGTATCCTCAGTGAATTCCGCATCATCCTCGGGATACTCTTCCGTATCCTCAGAATATACTGCATTATCCTCGGAAGATTCTTCCGTATCCTCGAAGTATTCTGCATCATCCTCGGGATATGCTTCCGTATCCTCGGAGTATTCTGCATCATCTTCAGAAGATTCTTCCGTATCCTCGGAGTATTCTGCATCATCCTCAGAAGATTCTTCCGTATCCTCAGAATATACTGCATCATCCTCGGGATATGCTTCGGTGTCCTCAGCGTATTCCTCAGCCGCTTCGATATCATCCGCATCGGATTCGGTCTGCCCGTCACGAATCTGAATGACCGGCGCATCCGCCTCACCCGGAATTTCCACATTCAGCGGGTCAAACAGCGCCTCGCGCTCTGCAAGCGCCGTGGATTCCGCACTGCGCGGGAAGAACAGCGTAATCGTCGTGCCGCTGCCGAGCTGGCTTTCCAGCTCAATCGTTGCATTGTGAAACGCTGCGCCGTGCTTGACAATCGACAGACCGAGTCCGGTTCCGCCGATCTGCTTGGAATGACTCTTGTCCACGCGGTAGAAGCGCTCGAAAATCCGCTCCTTATCCGCCTGCGGAATACCGATGCCCGTATCCGTGACCGTGAAGATTGCCTGCTGTCCCGTGCAGTTGACCTTCATCGTCACCGAGCCGTTTTCAACATTATATTTGATTGCATTGTCGCAGAGATTGAACAGCATCTCCTCAACAATGACCGGTACACCGTGCATCGGTGCGGTATCGCCCTCCAGCGTCACGGTGATATGCTTGTTCTCTGCGGCTGCGGTCAGCTGCTCCTTCACATTGCACGCAATCTCATAAAGATCAAGCGGCAGAACCTCCTCGGTGAAGCTCTCATCATCGAGGCGCGACAGCCGGATGATATCCTCGATCAGCGTAATCATACGCGCAGATTCATCGCGGATACGCATTGCAAATCCGCCGATATCCTTCTTTTTGACCATACCGGACTGCATCATATCGGCGATGCCGTAGATCGAAGTCAGCGGTGTTTTCAGTTCGTGAGATACATTGGAGGTAAACTCCCTGCGGAGCGCATCGCGCTTTTCGCGCTCGGTCACATCGAGCAGCACGAGCACTGCACCGGTCAGGCGGTTATCGCGCACAACCGGATTCGCAATGAGCTGCACTGCCGTATCGTCCACAGTCAGCGTCGCCGTACCGCGGATGCCGTCGAGCGCCTGCCGCACCAGTCTGCGGAACGGCTTTGCATCGCTGAGATCAAAAACCGAGAAATAATCCTCGCCGGTATCCTCCTGCCCGAGCAGCTGCAATGCCGCATGGTTATAGGAGAGCACCCTTCCGGCAGCGCTCACGAGCAGCAGTCCCTCCTGCATATTGTCCGTCAGAATTTTCAGCTGCTCCTGCTGACCGGTCAGCTCGTTCATCTGCGTGTCGATCTGCGCCTTCAGGCTGGAAACCTGACGGGCAAGCGGTTTCAGCTCCGGATACTGCTGCAAGGTCGATTTAGAATCGAGCCGCAGCCGTTTCAGCTCAAATGCGATTGCCTTGGAGAGCTTGTCGCTGATATAATACAGCGGTCCGACCATGACAGCCCCGACAAAAATGCTCAGCGGCAGAAGCTGCAAAACCAGCCGGAAATAGTTTTCCGTCGGGAGCAGCAGCGGATACACCAGCAGGCAGAGGATCAGCGTCATGCCCATAGCAATCAGCAATTTGCGGAACAAAGTTTTTTTCATTCTGCTGCCTCCGTTGTGTCTGAATGATGATCCTGAAAACGATAGCCGACGCCGCGGACTGTCTCGATGACATTGCCTGCCTCGCCGAGCTTTGCACGCAGCGTCCGGATATGGACATCGACCGTCCGGCTTTCACCGGCGTAGTCATAGCCCCAGACCGATTCCAGAATGCGCTCTCTGCGCAGCACGATGCCCTGATTCCGCATCAGCATGGCGAGCAGGTCAAATTCCTTTCCGGTCAGGATGATCTCTGTATCATGCACGGTGACCAGATGCCGTGCGGTATTCAGCGAAATGCCGTCACTTTCGAGCAGCTCCTCGGCAGCGCTGCCGCTGTCGGAGGTTCTGCGCATCAGCGCACGAATCCGCGAGAGCAGCTCCATGACGCCGAAGGGCTTTGTGAGATAGTCGTCTGCGCCGCTGTCCAGCCCGAGCACCTTGTCAAATTCGGTGCTGCGTGCGGAGAGCATCATGATCGGCAGCTTTTTGGTCGCCGGATTTTCGCGCAGCCAGCGCAGAACGGAAAGCCCGTCCTCCTCCGGCAGCATGATGTCCAGCAGGATCACATCCGGAACCGCCTCTGCAACGGCGCTCCGAAATGCGGACGGGAGTGCAAAGCCGCGGATTTCCATTCCCGCGCTCTGCACCGCATAGATCGTAAAATCGCGGATATTCTGATCATCTTCCAACAGATAAATCATGATATCCTCCCTTCAAACCATATTCTGTTTTATTATATCATATTGCTCCGGAAAATGCAATGGATTATACAGAAAAAGTTAGAAGCATTTTACAAATCGCAGCACCTTCCTTCCGCACGCCGGCTTCTTGCGTCTCACTTTATCAGCATGCTCCCCTTCCTTCCGACTGCGCATCCCGCCCTGATTCACAGAAACGAAAAACACTGCATATATTACATTATCAATCGAAAGGAGGCATACCGGATGAAGGTAGTTGTAATGCGGAGCCCGCGGCTGCTTGCGGGGCTGCTCCGTATGGTTTTTCATATCCGGAAAGAGGAACGGTGCGAGGAGGCATAAAGCACGCTGCCTGCTGTCTTTTTTGACGGCGGGCGGCTGTTTTTTTTCGACCAGAACTGTGCAATTGTATCCTGTTTTGCAGAGGATATCAGCTTAAATGACTGAAAATTGCATAGATAAACCAATACAGCTTTGATTCATTCGATGTTTTTCGTCGATATGCACTATTTACAAAGCGGCTGCGTTTTGCTATAATAAAATTGGACGAATGTCCAAAAATTCCAATTACGGTTTTTCAATGTTTCAGAGGGGGTAAATTTCATGAAACACAACCAAATGTTCCGCCTCGGCGGAACCGCGCTGGCGGCAGTTCTTCTGCTCTCCCAGCTCACAGCACTTTCGGCAGGCGCAGCCGAGCAGACCACAAAGGATATCACAGTCTGTGATTACGTCCAGACATTCGACAAGCCGATTGAGATCGTGCAGGGTACGCCGGTTGACGTCAAGCCCGGCGATGCAGGCGTTCCGGCAGACAAGCCCGTCAATCAGGTCTGGCTTGATGTCACAATGGATGCATCCTCCGGTCTTCCGGCAATGCCCGCAATCGGCTACACCACGGACATGTATGTCAATGATGACGGCGACGAAACCACATGGGCAGGCGGCGGTCTCTGGATGCAGACGGCTGTCAGCGAGGCAACCATTATTATTGAGATTCCCGAGGACAAGCCGCTCAACGGCGATCTTCAGGTTCAGATCTGGGGCGAAGCCGGTGAATCCGTTGACAAGATGAACCTCAACGCAATCGGCTACATGACCGGTGACGGCGGCACAATCGCACCGATGACGCGCAAGGGCGACGTCAACAATGACAAGACCGTCGATATCAAGGATGTGCAGGCACTCGCAGATTTCCTCGTCAACAAGAGCGACAAGCTCGAGGCTGCCGGAAACGCAGACTTCGACCACAACAACCGTCTGACCGCTGCCGATCTCACGCTCTTAAAGCGCGGCATCCTCGACGGCTCCCTGACCAAGACCTCTACAACCACGAATGACGAAACGGCAATGGAATTCGTTTCGCATATCAAGATCGGCTGGAACCTCGGCAATACGCTCGATGCACAGTCCGTGAATTATCCGAAGTCCACTCCGTCCGAGTTTGAGTCCTCCTGGGGCTGTCCGGTAACAACCAAGCAGATGATCGACAAGGTCAAGGAGGCAGGCTTCAACTGTGTTCGTGTTCCGGTATCGTGGGGTCAGAAAATGGACAAGAACACCTATAAGATCAACGATGCATGGATGAACCGCGTACAGGAAGTTGTCAACTATGTCATCGAGAATGACATGTACTGCATCCTCAACATTCACCATGACAACGATCCGGCAGATTATCCGCATTTCTATCCGAACTCCGCAAACTACGCAATCTCCGAGAAGTTCGTCAACTCTGTCTGGGAACAGGTTTCCGAGCGTTTCGAGGCATATGACAATCATCTGATCTTCGAGACCCTCAATGAGCCGCGTCTGATCGGTCACAACAATGAGTGGTGGATCGACTCCAACAACAATGACTGCAAGGACGCTATGAACTGCGTCAACAAGCTCAATGCGGCTGCACTGAGCACGATCCGCAAGTCCGGCGGCAACAATGCAAAGCGTTTCGTCATGATGCCCTCCTACGCAGCAAACTGCGACGAGTCCACACTCGCAGGCGTTCAGATGCCGAATGACGATCACATCATCGCTGAGGCACATGCCTACACACCGTATAATTTCGCACTCGCAGGCGATGCAGACGGCGGTACGCCGAACTGGAGCGAAGCAAACGGCGGCGGCGATATCATCAACCTGATGAAGCGTCTCCAGAAGTATTATCTGAGCAAGGGCATTCCGGTTATCATTGACGAATTCGGCGCATCGAACCGCAACAATGAGGATACCCGTGCTGCATGGGCAAAGTTCTATGTTTCTCAGGCAGATTCCTACGGTATCCCGTGTGTCCTCTGGGATAACAACCAGTTCGGCACCGGCTCCGAGAATCTCGGCCTCATCAACCGCAACAATCTCTCGATTGCGTATCCGAAGCTCCTGGAAGGTCTTATGGAAGGCGCAAAGAACCGCGGCAAATAATTCAAATCACAATATAAAAACCGCGGAATCAGTTTGAACGCTGATTCCGCGGTTCTTTTTTTATTGCAGTCAGTCTGCTTTCTGATAGCAGGCAATGATCTCACCGATGTACATTCTGTGCGTATCACTGTCGCCGTAGAACGAAGCGGCAACATCCGCAGGCAGATCACTGACCGGCAGATCGGCTGCAAAGCGCTTCTTGCAGACAAACACCAGCTCTGCCTCCGCAAAGCTCATGCCGGCATCCAGCTGCACCGGATGCAGCCCAGCCTCCGCAGCCTTATCGCAGTCTCTGCCGGAATGCGAGCCGCAGAAGGACAGTGCCTTGCGCTGCGCCTCGCCGAAAAGCGAAACCGTAAACGTATCCTGCTGCTCCATAAAGCCGTATGTATGGCGCGAATGCCGCACATAGCAGGTCAGCATCGGCTTGTTCCAGAGAACGCCTGCCGCGCCCCAGGAGCAGGTCATGCAGTTCCAGCCGCTCTGCTCCGTACCCGCGGTCAGCAGAAACCACTGCTTTCCGATTGCGTCAAATACATCCTTGCCCCATTCATTCGGGCTGATTTTTTTCATTGCCATATTTTACCCTCCATATCCGATGCGCATTCCGCACATCATAGTATTACGATTCTTGTCACGAACGATTCTGCAAGCGCAGCTTGTCTGTGATCAAAGCGATAAACTCGGAATTCGTCGGCTTGCCCTTGCAGGTATTGACTGTATAGCCGAAAAACGAATTCAGCGTATCCAGATTGCCCCGATCCCACGCAATTTCGATTGCATGGCGGATTGCACGCTCCACGCGCGAAGGCGTTGTCTGGAACTGCCCTGCGACGCGCGGATAGAGCTGCTTTGTGACACTGTCGAGCAGCTCCGGTTCATGGTAGGCGCTGACAATCGCGCAGCGCAGATAATGATAGCCCTTGATATGTGCCGGCACGCCGAGCTGGTGAATGATATCCGTGATTGTGATTGCGAGGTCCTGACCGGCTCTCGTTGCGATTGCGCCGAGCGGCTGCTTGTTCGTCAGCAGCGCGATGCGTTCGCCGAGCACATTCAGATCAAACGGCTTGAGCATGAAATATGCCGCGCCGTTCTGCATCACCTGCTGTTCGACAAAGCTGTTGTCATACGAAGAAGTCACGATAAAAGCCGGACGCTTGCCGCTTCCGGTATTTGCTTTTTTCATCAGCTCAATGGCATCCATATGCGGCAGAATCGCATCCACCACAACGACATCCGGTGTATCATTCCGTATGGACTCCAGAACGGTATTGCCGTTCTTCGGTCTTGTATATGCGTACATTCCCTGTTGACGCAGGACACTGGCGCAGGATACACCGTACTCCGCCGTGTCGTCACCGATCAGAACCTTGACTTGCTTTTGCATGGTTCAACCTCCTTTTGCTTTATGTTTCCATTTTATCACGCATGAGACATAAATGCAAGAGCGAAGAATCACGAACAAAAGCCGATCCTGTCGAAAAATCAAGTTCATGAAAAATAGTGCGTTTATTACGCATTTTCGTCGATTTCATCTGTCTCCGTCTGCGCACCCTGCCGGATTCTGCGGCTTTCTGGCGGAATGCGTCACCTGCTGTCGAGCCCGCCGGCATGATTCCCGCATCCTCTGCCGGAATCGGGAGCAATCGTCTGACTCCCCGTTATAAATCCGTCAGGAACACCGCCGGAACCTGTCTGCGTTCCAGCTTATAGCGCTGGATTTTCGTCAGCGGCACCGCATAATGCCGCATCGAGCGCTTATATTTTCCGGCTGCAATATGGCTGTAGAGCGTGCTGAGGAAGACCAGTGCCTCCGTGCCGAGCACCTTGCGGTTCTCCTCTAAATAATCGTAACCGCCCGCGCAGTAGAACATTTCCAGCGCAAGCGAAAGATCGCAGGCAGGCTCCGCCAGAATACCGCGCGGGACCTGAAAGCCTCGCTCCCATTCATGTCTGCGCAGAATCTCATCGAGCTGATGCAGCGTTTTGCCCTCCTGCGGCGGAAAGCAGTCATTTTCGAGATAATAATTGAGCGTCCGGACGAGCGTTTCCGCATCCGCACAGTTACTGTGCGTCAGAACCTCCTCCGCAACCTCACGGAGCAATTCATCGGTCAGATAGGCAGACATCCCCTGCCGTACCGCATCCGGCGGCAGATGCACAAAGCCTGCATCCCCGAAATCCGGATAATCCGCCGGATAGCAGGGTGTATCCGGCGCAAAGGGCTCTGTTCCGGCTGTATACATGCACCAAGCATCATCGGGCTGCGACACCTGCAAATCGGCACACAGCGCCTTCATCAGCGCGCCGACCGTTGTCACTTTGTATTTTTCCATAGACTTCCTCCGTTTCCGTTTGATGCCGATGCATCTTCCGGAAAAAAAACTGACTGCATTTTTGAGGTTTGCCGGTCTGTAATCTGCGTATAATGAATCTGTGCGGAACGAACATGCAACATTTCGGATTCCGCAGAGAGGAAGGACGCAAATGATTTTTGGTTTCAGATGTTTCCGGCTGCGGCGGATTACCGCAGGCGCTGCCGCACTCCTGCTGAGTCTCTGCGGAGCGGTGCAGTTTTATGCGCACAGGCTGCCGGATCATTTTTATACGGATGCAGAACGTCCGCTTTCGGTCGCAACGGCACTGCCTGTGACATTTTCGCGCCGGACACCGACGGTTCCGCAGGCACAGGAGGCGGAGCTGCGGCTCTTCGGGATGATTCCTGTCAAAACGGTCTCACTGACAACGCTCGGTCCGGCGAATGTGTATATCGGCGGCGAGCCCTTCGGCATCCGGATGCTCATGGCAGGCGTCATGGTGATCTCGCTGAGCGAGGTGCCGGCAGCCGACGGCAGCCGCTGTCCTGCGGCAGATGCCGGAATCCGGACAGGTGATATGATCGAGGCGGTCAACGGCAGACGCATCAGCAGCAATGCCGATATTCAGCAGGCGGTCGCCGATTCTCACGGCGAAGCGGTTGCAGTTGCGGTGCGGCGCGGTGAGATGCTGAAAACGGTCTCCGTGCAGCCTGCCTATGTGCCGGACGCACAGCGCTGGCAGACGGGCATGTGGGTGCGCGACAGTACCGCAGGCATCGGCACCGTGACCTATTATACGCGCGCTGCAAGCGGTCAGATCACGTTTGCAGGGCTCGGGCACGCGGTCTGCGATGCAGATACCGGTGCGCAGATTCCGCTCGCCTCCGGCGATGTCATCGCGGTTTCCGTGCGGGATATTGTCTCCGGCAGCGCAGGAAAGCCCGGCGAGCTGCTCGGCAGATTCGATATCGGGGAACAGATCGGCACGCTCTCGGCAAATACGCCCAGCGGCGTCTTCGGCTCACTCGTCCGGCTGCCGCGGAAGCAGCTTTCGGTGCCGCTCGGTTTCCGGCAGGATATCTCGCGCGGGGAAGCCGTCATGTATACCACAATCGACGGCACCGCACCGCAGCCCTACAGCATCGAGATCGAGGAGATCCGCGATGACGATTCCGCACTCCGGAATCTGGTGATCCATGTCACCGATCCGGCGCTGCTGCATAACGCAGGCGGCATCGTGCAGGGCATGAGCGGCAGCCCGATTGTGCAGAACGGCAGGCTGGTCGGCGCAGTGACGCATGTCTTTGTCCGCGACCCGACCAGAGGCTACGGCATCTTTGCCGAAAACATGTATGCGCAGACTGCCGCACTGGCAGCCTCCGCAGCGTAATACCGCGCAGAGGCATCCTTTTTCGGGAAAGCATCACCGCGGTCAGATTTGTAAAAATAAAAAAGGGGGCGCTTCGGTATGAAACGCCCCTTTCTCTGTCATTCTCATTCCATGCAGCTCAGTCAGGAACGCTGCCATGATGCAGTTCCTTCGTGAAAGGACTGCCTTTATTTCAGTTTACGATAAATCAGCGGCTCTCGTCGCTGAAACCGCTGTCAACCAGTTCAACAAGCGATGCGACTGCCTGCTCCTCGTCGGTGCCGTCAGCAATGATGCGGATTGCAGTACCGCCGACAATACCCAGCGAAAGGATGCCCAGCAGAGACTTGGCATTCACGCGGCGCTCCTCCTTCTCGATCCAGATAGCAGAGCGGAACTCATTTGCCTTCTGGATAAAGAATGTAGCCGGGCGTGCATGGAGACCAACCTGATTCTGAACCATGACATCTTTAATACACATAAACTTTCTCTCCTTTAAGAATTCATAAAACCAATTTGCGGACAATCGGAAATGTGCTCCGTAATCGCTCCGTCACACACGGAAAAAAATTCGCAAAACAAAAAGCGGATTGACCGTTGCGCGTCAGCTGTCTGTACGTGTCTGCCTGACCAGCCGTACTACCTATCTGTTCGCTTTTCTAATTATACAGCATGTATAGCGCAATAAGATTGTTTCAAATCCCGAACGCTTTTGTCATTCACGGAACCACGCTATCATTATACTGTTTTTTTGCAGTTTCGTCAATCTCTTTTCTACACAAAACCCATGTATCCCGCTAAATTTCTCCCCTATGCTACATTCGGGGGAATAGAAAGCCGCCCCGTTTGGACATTTTTCACGAAAATAAATTGTTGAAAACTGTTGTTACAGTGCGTAGTTTTCAACAATGCATTTTGTTGAAACCGCCGAAGACGGATTCAACTATTGTCCTTTGACCATTTTGCCCAAAGGTCCGGACGCCGGTTGCGGGTAATTTCAAGGCGCTGTTCCTGCCTCCATTGTGCAATGTTTTTGTGATGTCCGCTGAGTAAGACCGGCGGCACGCCCTCGCCCTCCCAGATTTCCGGTCTGGTATACTGGGGGTATTCCAGCAAACCGTTGAAATGGGACTCGTCTTCATAGGCATCCGGCGCGGGCAGAACATGCTCACACATCCGCGCGACGGCATCCGTCAGGATGAGAGCCGGCAGCTCACCGCCCGTCACAACATAGTCGCCGATCGAGATTTCCTCATCGACGATCCGGTCAATGACGCGCTGGTCGATGCCTTCATAATGCCCGCAGAGCAGAAACAGCCGCGGCAGCTCCGCCAGCTCGCGCACACGCTGCTGCGTCAGGACGCTGCCCTTCGGCGAAAGATAAATCGTATGCATCGGCAGCTCCGACTGCGCTTTGACCGCCTGCCAGCAGTCATAGACCGGCTGCGCCTGCATCACCATGCCCATGCCGCCGCCGAACGGCGAATCATCGACACGGTTATGCTTATCCTTCGTATAGGCGCGAATCTGGTGGCAGTTGACCGTAATTGCGCCCTTTGCGCGCGCTCTGCCGATGATGCTCTCGGAAAGCACTGCCTCGCACATCTCCGGAAACAGCGTTGCAATCTCAATCTGCATCGTCAAACAATCCCTTCAGCGGACGAATCGTGATCGTATCCGCGTCAAAATCCACATTCAGCACAACATCCGGAATCACCGGCACAAGCAGCATCCTGCCCTCCGGCGATTCGACCTCATAGACATCGTTCGCACCGGTTTGCAGGACATCATGCAGCTTGCCGTACTCTTTTCCGTTATCGGCATCAACGACGCGCATCCCCTGCAAATCCTGAATGAAATAGGTATCGTCATCGAGCTCGACATCCTCGCGGTTCATATAGAGCACCGTATTGCGCAGCGCATTGGCAGCCTCCGGCGTATCCACACCGGCAAACTTCATCAGCACCATATTCTTCTGCACGGCAGCGCGCTCGATCTCCATGGGGATATGCTCTCTGCCGCGGTAAAGCGTCTCAAATTCGCTGAGGAATTCCGCGCTGTCGCACCACGGCATGACCTTGACCATGCCGCCCAGCCCGTGCACATTGACAATCTTGCCGATCTCCAGATATTGTTTTTTCATGGCTTCTCCTTCATCCGTATGCCGCAAAAAGCTGCGCCAAAAATGATGACCAAATCGGCGCAGCCTTGCAGTTATATCATTCGGGTATTGATCTGCCCGCCAAAGACGGACACCGAACCGACCGTTTTGCGTTTCTCACATCGCTGTCAGATCGGCTGCCGGTCCTGCCGGCTTATTCCTCTGTTGCCGCGGCACCCGCCTTGAGCGTGCCGTGCGAAAGCGCTTTCAGATACGCATTGATGAAATCATCGAGATTGCCGTCCATAACAGACTGCACATTGCCGTTTTCGCAGCCCGTTCTGTGATCCTTGACGAGCGTATACGGCATGAACACATAGGAACGAATCTGGCTGCCCCACTCAATCTTGAGCTGATCGCCCTTGATATCGGAGATTTTGTCCAGATGCTCGCGTTCCTTGATCTCAACCAGCTTTGCGCGCAGCATCTTCATACAGTAATCCTTATTCTGGAACTGCGAACGCTGCGTCTGACAGGAGACCACAATGCCGGTCGGGAGATGCTTCAAGCGGACTGCCGAGCTCGTCTTGTTGATATGCTGACCGCCGGCGCCGCTGGAACGGTAAACCTGCATCTCGATATCCTCCGGACGAATCTCAACCTCGACATCGTCGGAGAGCTCCGGCATGACTTCCAGCGCCGCAAAGGACGTATGCCGTCTGCCGGAAGAATCAAACGGCGAAACGCGCACCAGACGGTGTACGCCTGCCTCGGATTTCAAAAAGCCGTAGGCGTTTTCTCCCTCGACCATGAACGATGCAGACTTGATGCCTGCTTCGTCGCCGTCAAGCCAGTCGAGCAAATCAACCTTGAAGCCATGGCTCTCGGCGTATTTATTATACATGCGGTAGAGCATCTGCGACCAGTCCTGAGCCTCCGTGCCGCCTGCGCCTGCATGCAGCGTCAGGATTGCATTGGAATTGTCATATTCGCCGGTCAGCAGCGATCTCAGCTTTTCTGCCTCAAGCTGCTGTTTGAATGCTTCCGCATCCGCAATGATCTCCTCATTCGAAGATTCGTCGCCTTCCTCCAGAGACATCTCGATCAGCTCAATCGTATCCTCCAGCAAAGAGCGGAGCTTTTCAAAGTTCTCGATCTTGCGTTCGAGCGTATTGCATCGCTGGGTAATCTTCTGCGCCTTCTCGTGATCGTCCCAGAAGCCGTCATATTCCATTTGGATACGCAGGTCGCCGAGATCGGCTTTTGCGCGCTCAATCTGCAAAACTTCGCCGAGCTCCTTGACCTCCGGTCTCGCATTGACAAGTTCATTCTTGATATCTTCCAGTAATATCATATCAGGTTTCCTTTCGGTCGCTATCTTCATGCGGACAGCCGTCCTGACTGCCGCGCAAATTTCCACGTATACTATTTTACAGGATTTTCGGCATTCTGTCAAGTAGGATTCACGCAATTCATCCGGAACAGCTCTGTGCATTCTGCACAAGCGAATTTGCCGCAGCGCTTTCTCCACTGTGATTTCTATAAATTATTAAAGCCTTTCTTTAATTTTCTATTGACATTCTTTAATTCTTGTGCTATACTCAAATCATCAGCTGATAGAGACAACCAAACCGCTGTTTATTCAGGGAGGTATGAACCATGAAAGATCCCAATGTCGAAGCACTCAACAAACGCACCCGCACGGATGTCCTGATCACACTGCTGCTCTCTGCCGTATTCGCAGTCCGTGCCGTCATCAAACTGTTCCGGCACGCGCCCGATGCCGCCTGTTCCAGCATGTTTCTCTTTGTGATTTTCCTGCTGACCGGTCTGATTTTCATAGATATCCGTAAAAACGGAAAGCCCTTTGCCCAATCTGTCATTACAAAAATGCGTGCCCTTGCCGTCACCGTCTGCATCAGCGGCTATGTTTCGCAGTTCGTTGACTGCATCGCGGACGGCATCCGGAATCACGGCGGCGAAGCATTCCCGTTTACGTTCTATCTCGATGACCGTCATTCGGTCTACATGTTCCTGCTCGGCACACTGATCGGCATTCTCTCCGAGATTTTTGTCTACGGTCACGCCTTGCAGAATGACATGGATCAGATCGCATAAGGGAGGACATCATTATGAAACAGACAACACACAGCAAAAAAGCAGTGCCCCGCTACTATTTCAGCACAATGATCGCATATTTCTTCATCATGCTGCTGCTCTTTCACGCCAGAGATTTCATCAATGCGGTCAGGACTGACAAATACAGCTACGAACTGAAATATCAGAGCGTGGAAACGACTGAAAACGGGCAGGAAATCTGGCAGCTTTTCCGAAACGGTGAATATTTCGCCGATGTCAATCCCAATGATTATGCGCTGCTCGACAGCAGCGGAACAACCGATCTCAAATACTGCGCAATCATGTATGAAGCACGGAATCTTGCGTATTCCGCAATCCTGACCGCCATGATCGTGCTGGTTCTGCTGATTGCCGAAAGCAGTAAACATCATACGCCGTTCACGCGAAAAAATGCAAAGCGGATCAAAGCAATCGGATATCTGCAATTCTCGCTGGCGATTGTTCCCGGATTGATCGAATTCATCCTCAAATCCGCAAAGTTTGAGTATATCTATCTGCATCCGCGCATCGAATCACTCTATATGCTCGTGATTGGCTTTGTCATTCTCATGATCGGCAGAATCTTCACCCAAGGCGTCAGCTTGCAGGAAGAAAATGATCTCATCGCGTAAAAGGAGGCTGACATGGCAATTATCATCAGACTCGACCGTATGATGGCAGACCGCAAAATGTCGCTCAATGAGCTCGCGGAACGCATTGACATGACAAATGTCAATCTCTCGAACCTCAAAACCGGCAAAATGAAGGGCATTAAATTTGAAACGATGAACGCAATCTGCCGCGCGCTGGACTGTCAGCCCGCCGATCTCTTTGAGTATACGCCGGACGAAGACGAATAATACAAAACCGCACAGAGTACACTGCCCTGCGGAGCGCTCTGTGCGGTATTTTTATCCGAGTGGTGCAAATTCGATGCCGGTGCCGCGGATTTTCTCCGCAAGCGCAGCCTCATCATCCAGATGCATCAGGTATACATGCACGCCCTGCTCCGTCAGACGGATGAGCGCGGGCAGCACATCGTCAATATACATATGTACGCCGCTGTTGAAATTTGCAGCCTCTGTATAAAGATATGCGCCGCTGTGGAGATAGGGCTGAAACGGCGCAAGGGATGCCGCATCGCCGGTATAGAGCACATCATTGCCGCCAATGCGCAGCCGGTAGCCGAAGCAGCGCCCTTCCAGCGCCGGCGCATGCTGCACAGGAACCGCCCCGATCAGCCATGCCGCGTCCAGCGTATCTGCTGTCACAATCCGATATGCTGCCGGATCGCAGCCGTCAAGCCGTGCAATCAGATAGCGCAAATCCTCCGCAACCTCGTCCGACGGCGCGACAACCGTCACCGGCGCGTCTGAAATATACCGTGCCATATGAATCAGCATCGGAATGCCGCCGACATGATCACTGTGCGTATGCGTCACAAGCACAAAAATACGCTTCTGCGGGATGCCCCGTCTGCGCAGCACATGAAACGCCGACATCGGGCAGTCGAGCAGTACCAGACTGCCGTCCTCTTCAAAATACGCACAGTTCTGCATATCGGCAAATGCAGAGCCGCGTCCGAGAAATTGCAGCATCATATGCCCCTGTCAGATCAGCGTCAGATCGCGGAGCTGCCGCGCAAGCCTTGCAACCGGCAGTCCGACCACATTGTAATAATCACCGTGGATTCCGGCAACGAGCAGCGCACCCTGCCCCTGAATGCCGTAGGCACCGGCTTTGTCATACGGCTCTGCCGATGCGGCATAGGCGTCGATCTCCGCATCGGAGAGCGGATAAAACTGCACGCCGGTTTCATCCGAAAAGCTCGCGGAATGCCCTTCCCAGAAGATCGCAACGCCCGTCACGACCTTATGCAGCCTGCCGGAAAGCGCATGCAGCATCCGCTTGCAGTCGGCTGCATCTTCAGGCTTGCCGAGAATGACATCATCGAGCAGAACCGTCGTATCCGCACCGATGACAACCGCGTCCGGATGTGCCTTGGCGACCGCGGCAGCCTTCCGGACGGCAAGCAGCTCCGCCGCAGCATCCGCAGGGATGCCCTCCGGCAGCGTTTCATCACATTCCGAGACAATCACTTCAAACGGGAGATTCAGCTTTCCGAGCAGCTCCTTTCTGCGCGGAGAGCCCGATGCAAGAATCAGCTTCATGTACTTTACTCCTTTCATTCGCGTCGGATGCCGTTTCTGCACCGAAGCAGACGCTTGACGCGAGGGGCAGAATCAGGTATAATAGATGCAGCAATGTATCACACAAGGAGAATCATGTATGAAAGCATTTCTGAAAAAACACCTCGGCATGATCATCATTCTGGCAGCCTTTCTGCTGTTCGTCATCGGCTGGCTGCTGATCTGGGGGCGCGTCGGCAAGCAGATGACGCAAGCCGCATACCGCTCTGTATACGAAACTTTCAGCTTCGACGGTGCACACTATGTACAATGCGATTTGCAGACCGTGCAGGCATATCTGCCCGATACGGACGCCGTCACGGAAGCGCTCTACGGCAAACAGCTCGGCGAACTGAGCTTTCCCTCGGAGACCGGCACCGTGACCTGTCCGCTCTACGCCTGCAAGGCGTTGCAGGATGCCGGAAAAAAGAACGCGATTGTCCTGCTCAAGCAGCAGGACGGCATCCGGACCTATGAGCTGACCGGTTTCCAGTATCTCGACAAACAGACTTCAATCTGGGCAGTCTGTGCATCCTACGGCATCGGCTATCCCGATGATATCGAATCCGTCACCGTCAGAGATCAGGATGGCAATCTGCTCGAAACAATCACCGACAAACAGACACTCTCTGCATTTTTCGACAAGCTCTTAAAGCTCGGCGAGGACATCGGTCAGGAAGGCATCGCGCAGGCGTATTATGACGCATATACTGAAAAATTCGGCAAGACCGATCAGGTCTGGCTCGAGGACGGCACCGTCAAAGCCGAGAACGATACCGTCTATCAGGAAGCAATGAAATACTGGACGCAGGATATGCGCCTTGTGACAATCACGCTGAAAAACGGCTTGCAGCTCCGCGACTGCATCTATGCACCGGTGCCCGGCACATTCTCCGTTTACGGCGATTATAAAATCACAGAGCCGTTTTTCTCATAACGCCCCTTTTCAGCACGGTATTACCGCTGCGATAAACCGAAATATGCTGGGATGATTGAGAGACGCTCTGAGGGCTCTGCCCTCAGACTCCCGCTCAAGGGACACTGTCCCTTGAGAATCCCATTTCAAGTTTTGCCTGCCCCATACGGGGCAGACAAAACTTGCAGCGGGGTTCCTAGGGGATAGTATCCCCTAGGCAGGGGTGCGGGGACAGCGTCCCCACAATGTCCCCCGACCACACCGGCAAACTCCGGTTTATTGTAGTGATACCGTGCTGAAAGGAGCATTTACGGGAGATTCGTTTCCTTGTCGATATCGTGGTGGACATTTTCGAGTGCTTCCGAGGAGATCGTGACATTGTGCGCGGTCGCCGCGGCAAGCTCCGCATCCTGATGTCCGCGGAAGACAAATTTCAGCAGGATCGGGCAAAGGATCGAGCTGGTGATGATCAGAAAGATCGTTGCAACAAGCGGATCAATGCCGCCCTGCGGTGCAATGAGCACAGAACCCGTCGCATAGACCGCAAGCGCAACCTCACCGCGCGCGATCATACCGAAGCCCGCCGCGAGCGATTCATGCTTGTCATATTTGAAGCAGCGCGCCGCAGCACCGCATCCGACAATTTTGCCGATGATACCGGCAGCGACAAACGATACCACGAACAGCATACTCGACCAGTGAAACGCGCTGAAATCCGCGCTGATGCCGATATATGCAAAGAACATCGGCGTAAAGAACATGTAGCTGCTGACGATGACCTTGCGGTCCACAAACTGACTGTCGCCGAGTCCGCTCAGCATCAAGCCAGCCATATAGGCGCCGGTAATCGCGGCGATGCCGAAGAATTCCTCCGCGGCATACGCAAAGAAAAAGCATGCAGCAAAGGCAAAAATACTTGTTCTGCGCTTATGCGGATAGATTTTGACCATGAGCTGAAAAGCACGGCGCATCAGATAGCCGACAACGACCGTAAACACAAAGAATCCGAGCACGCGCAGCAGCGTCAGACCGATGCTGCCCTCACCGCCGAGACCGGTGATAATACTCAGCACGACAATACCGATGACGTCGTCGATGATCGCCGCACTCAGCACAGTTGTACCGATCTTTGTTTTCAGCTTTCCGAGTTCACGCAGCGTCTCGACCGTGATGCCGACGCTTGTCGCGGACAGGATGCAGCCGATAAACAGCGCATTCATGAGCTTTTCGGTGTCATGTACCGCAGAGAATCCGCCCATGAACAGCAATGCGACCAGCGTACCGAATAAGATCGGGATAAAGACACCGGCAAGCGCGATGCATGTCGCTGCTGCGCCGCTGCGCTTCATCTCGCGGAAATCCGTTTCCAGTCCGCTCGAGAAAAGAATAAATACGACACCGATCTGCGAAAAACTCTTCAGGACATCCATTTCGATTTCCGTCGGATGAATAAGCCCGGGGAATGCGGTTCCGCGGAAGAGTGCCGGACCGATCAGCAAACCGGCGATGATCATGCCGACGACCTGCGGCAAGCCGATCTTTCGTGTCACCATGCCGACAAGCTTCGTAGACAGCAAAATGATGCCGCAGTCAAGCAGAATATGCATGACATTGAAATCCATTTGATTCAACTCCTGATTCTCTGATACACGCCAAAAGCAGGACAGTAGCTGTCCTGCTTTTGTTTGTCATATTTGCGTATAAACTCACTCGTAGAGCGGATATTTTGCGCAGAGTGCGCTCACGCCCTCACGAATCTCGTCTGCCTTGGTCTCGAACTGTGTTGCAGTCAGGAACATGAACTCCGCGATCTTCTCCATATCCTCGGTCAGCAGACCGCGGGTGGTAACAGCCGGTGTACCGACGCGGATACCGCTGGTAACCATCGGCTTCTCCGGATCGTTCGGAATCGCGTTCTTGTTGACGGTGATATACACCTCATCGAGACGGTGCTCCATTTCCTTACCGGTGATGTGAACCGGACGCAGGTCAACGAGCATGAGGTGGTTGTCCGTACCGCCGGAAACGAGATCGAAGCCGCGTGCGAGCAGACCCTTTGCCAGAGCCTGTGCGTTGTCAACGATCTGCTGTGCATAAGCCTTGAACTCCGGCTTGAGTGCCTCACCGAAGCAGACAGCCTTGCCCGCGATGACATGCATGAGCGGACCGCCCTGGATGCCCGGGAAAATGGACTTGTTGATCTTCTTTGCGATCTCTTCATCATTCGTGAGGATCAGACCGCCGCGCGGACCGCGGAGGGTCTTATGGGTTGTGGTGGTGACGACATCGGCAAGACCGACCGGAGACTGATGCAGACCTGCTGCAACGAGACCGGCGATATGCGCCATATCGACCATGAGCATTGCGCCGTTGCTGTGTGCGATCTCTGCGAGCTTCTTGAAGTCGATTGCACGCGGATATGCAGATGCACCGGCAACGATCATCTTCGGATGATGCTCCTTGGTCAGCTTCTCGACAGCGTCATAATCGAGCACACCGTCATCGCCGACACCGTAGGAGAGGAAGTTGAAATACTTTCCGGAAAGGTTGACCGGAGAACCGTGCGTCAGGTGACCGCCGTGTGCAAGGCTCATGCCAAGAACGGTATCACCGGGCTGGAGCAGCGCGAAATACACAGCAGTATTTGCCTGTGCGCCGGAGTGTGCCTGCACGTTTGCAAACTGTGCACCAAAGAGCTTCTTTGCGCGCTCGATTGCGATTTCTTCCACAATATCAACAGCCTCGCAGCCGCCGTAATAGCGCTTGCCCGGATAGCCCTCTGCATACTTATTGGTCAGGACGGAGCCCATTGCAGCCATAACAGCCGGCGAAACAATATTCTCGCTGGCGATCAGCTCAAGATTGCGTCTCTGACGGGCAAGCTCCTTCTTCATTGCAGCGCCGACATCGGGATCACATTTTTCGACATAGCCGATTGTATCAATCAGGTCATTGAACATATTACTTTCAATCCTTTCCGGTTTATTCCTGTCTTTACACAGGCAGATATAGGTATTATAACATATTTTCAGGAAAGATGCAAGAGCAAATCGGGATTTTTCCGCTTTTCTCAGCAAAAAATTCGCACCGCCTTTGAAGCGGTGCGAATTTCAGTGATTCAGTAGAATTACTTGGAAAGATCGGTAACGATCTTAGCAATGTACTTCAGGATCTGAACGGTGTCATCACCGGTGATCTCGCCGTCGTGCGTAACGTCAGCGTTGATCTTGCCCTGTGCAGAAACGTCTGCGCCTGCATCTTCAGCAACGAAACGTGCGAGCAGAACTGCGTCGGAAACGTCTACGCCGCCCTTGCAGTTGACATTGCCCCAGTCAGCATCGTTATTTTCCTTGCCGGAAGTGGACTTGCTCTCCTCAGTAGACTGCGTTGTCTCATCCGGAACGGTAACGCCGCCTGCGGTGAATGCTGCCTCATAATTGGTTGTGCCGCTCGTGCCGACAGCAGACAGATAGGTGGAAGCCTTTGTAGAAGAATCCGGATATACGTTACGGTTTGCGCCAGCGCCTTCGAGCTTGAGCGTAGTGCCAGCCTTTGCGCCGCTGTCAACCTTACCCTTCAGGGTAACGAATACGCCGTCCTTTGCGACCCAGTACTTGGAGTCGGTCAGACCGGTGGACCAGACGATAACGATCTGCTTGCCGTTATCATACCAGTTGAATACGGTGTCACCGAGGTCGCCCTCAGCAGCCTTTGCACCGGTATCGCCGATCGTGCCGAGCGAAACGTCACTGATCTTGAGACCGGAATCATAATTGATCGCAAAATCGATCGAGCTCAGACCGGAAGACGGAACGGAGCTCAGACTGACATCGACAGAAAAGTCTGCGCCTGCCTTCGCCTCAGCCGTGCCGATTTTAACAGCTACACTGTCGGCTGCGGAAGCGGAGATGCCGAGACTCATGACTGTCATTGCCATAGCCATAAGGCCGGAAATGATCTTCGTTTTTTTCATGTTCATACTCCTCCAATATGTATGTATGCGGTAATACACCTGCGGATGCAGATGTACCGTGAGGTGGATGTCCCCTTCTTCATCCACTTTCACTTGATACCATCTATATCTTAACTGAAACCGACGAAAAATGCAATGACTTTTTGTATCATGTTTATGACCAATCGCACATTCATTTTTTGATTTTGGTATTATATTGCCCAAAGTACACCGATTGCAGTTGATATATGTACAATATTGCGGTTTTATTGCTGTAATTTTGTGCTCAATCGCACATAAAAAAGATTGCCTGCCGGAGAAAAATGCACCGGCAGGCAGTCCGAACTTACTTATTGAGCATGCTTGCGATCTCGCCAGCGAAATCGTCAACGCGCTTTTCGATGCCTTCGCCGCAGATGAAGCGGACAAAGCTGTTCACCTTGATCGGCGCACCGGCCTTCTTGCCGCATGCAGCAACATACTGCTCAATCGACTCGCCCTCGCCCTTAACGAACTCCTGGCAGAGCAGGCAGTTGTCCTTGAAGTAAACGCCGAGCTTGCCCTCTGCGATCTTTGCGAGAACCTGCTCCGGCTTGTTTGCCATCTTCGGATCCTCAGCCATCTGTGCCATAACGATCTGCTTCTCCTGCTCGATGACGCTTGCCGGAACCTCTTCCTTGGTCAGGTAGGTTGCCTTCATCGCATCAGCCTGGAGTGCAACGTCATTCAGGCATTCCAGAACGTCAGCGGTTGCGCCCGCATCGGTGGAAGCAGCAACGAGAACGCCTTCCTTCTTATTGAAGTGAACGTACTCCTTGACAACGCCCTCGAGGCGTGCAAAGCGGCGAATCTGGAGATTCTCGCGGAACTTGAGGAAGATTTCCTGAAGTGCCTCTTCGACAGTCATATCCTTGCCTGCGAACTTGGTTGCCTTCAGTGCATCGAGGTCAGCCGGATTTGCTTCGAGAACGGTCTGTGCCAGACCCTCGCAGAAGCCGACGAATTCCTCATTCTGCGCAACGAAGTCGGTCTCAGAGTTGACCTCAACGATTGCGCCGACGCTGTGATCCGCATTGGTCACTGCAATGACAGCGCCCTCAGCTGCGATACGGTCAGCCTTCTTTGCCTGGTTTGCGAGACCCTTTTCGCGGAGGATGACGATTGCCTTCTCGACATCGCCGTCAGCCTCGGTCAGAGCCTTCTTGCAGTCCATCAGACCGACGCCGGTGGACTTGCGGAGATCATTTACGTCTTTTGCGGTAAAATTAGCCATTTCGGTTATCCTCCCCGTAGATTACTCAGCAGCAGCTTCTTCTTCGACGGCAGCAGCTTCCTCAGCAGCCTGTGCATCCGCACCCTGTCTGCCTTCGATGACTGCATTTGCAATCGTGCCTGCGATCAGCTTGACCGCACGGATTGCATCGTCGTTGCCCGGGATGACATAGTCCACATCATCCGGATCGCAGTTCGTATCAACGATTGCGACGATCGGGATGCAGAGCTTCTTTGCCTCAGCAACAGCGATCTTCTCCTTGCGCGGATCGACGATGAAGAGTGCACCCGGCAGCTCCTTCATGCCCTTGATACCGCCGAGGAACTTCTCGAGCTTCTCGATCTCGAGGGTCAGCTTTGCAACTTCCTTCTTCGGGAGCAGAGCGAAGGTGCCGTCTGCTTCCATTGCATGGAGCTGCTCCAGACGCTTAATGCGCTGCTGAATGGTCTTGTAGTTGGTCATCATGCCGCCGAGCCAGCGAGCGTTTACGAAGTAGGAACCGCTGCGCTGTGCTTCCTCGCGGATGGAATCGGCAGCTTGCTTCTTCGTACCGACGAAGAGAACGGACTTGCCCTCTGCGGACAGATCGCGCACGAAGTTATATGCCTCTTCGAGCTTGCGAACGGTCTTTTGCAGATCAATGATGTAGATGCCGTTGCGCTCCGTAAAGATGTACGGAGCCATTTTCGGGTTCCAGCGTCTGGTCTGATGACCGAAGTGTACGCCGGCTTCGAGGAGCTGTTTCATAGATACAACGCCCATTTTGGATATCCTCCTGTGAAATAAAAAATTTGGTTTGTGACCTCCGGACCCTGCAAGGCGTCGCCGCGATCGGCGCGGAAAACCGCTGCCGAAACCGTGCGGCTGCACAGGTCCGTGCGAAGTGCCTTACTATTATACCACATTCTGCGCGGCAATGCAAGAAAGCGCGCCGGAAGTCTGTGTAGAAATTCCGACGCGGTTTTTTTTATTTTTTGGGGTTATTATACAACTCCGTGTGTGATTGCTCCGTTGACTGCTTCTTACGCGCGCGGTTTTCCTTGAACAGTGCAAGCAGCTGCTTCGGTTTCAGCGGCTCGCCGCGGTACAGCACGAGCATTTTGTAGATTGCCGCAGCGATGATCAGGAACAGAATCACCGAGGCGAACAGAATCGCAATCGTACCGCAGCCGAACAGCAGCGATACCTTCCGCAGGATCAGTGCGCCCGGCGTCACGAGAATCGCCGTGAACGGGAATAGCTTGAGCCATGCCGCATCCGAGAGGAACTGCATCTCACCGGCATCGACGCCGGCTGCCATTTCCGAGGGCGACATAATGCAGAGGAACATGCTAGCCAGCAGAATCATCGTAAAGACGACATTCGTCTTGTTGAGGTCTTCCGCCTTCGAGGCAAGTGCGCCGGACACTGCCGAGAGCGACAGATACAGCAGGAAACCGAGCGCCAGAATCACAATGCTCAGCAGAATGCCCGGAACGGACAGCGAAATGAACTCATCCGAAACCTCGCGGATCACCATGACTGTGCTGTTGCTTGTATCCGGAATCATTTTCAGAACGAAGAATGATCCGCCGACCATGCCGCCGATCAGCGAGAACAGCCAGATCAGAAGCTGTCCGACTGCCGCTGCCGCCGTCGCAAAGAGCTTGCCGGTCATCAGCGCAACAGGATGCACCGCCGTCAGGATTGTCTCCATGAGCTTCGTGGTCTTTTCCAGCAGGACGCTGTTCGCCATGCTCTGACCGTACAGCAGAACCATCATATAAATAAGCATCATCATCAGATACGGGATTACAAAGCCGATAATCTGACCGACCATATCGAGATCCTCGGATTCGGTCTGCGCATCGGCACCGACCGACGCCGTCTCCGAACGAACCGGCATCGAGAGCAGCATTGCGCCCTCCGGCGTCAGATTCGCCTTCTGCATCAGCACAAGCTGGAACTGCTCCTCAATCCGGCTGCCGAGCCTGCTCGCCTTGCCGCGCGAAATCTCCGTAATCTGCGGCAGATAGACTGTTGTCATATAGGTGCCGTCAGAATCGGTGACACGCAGAATCACGGCATCATCCTTTCCTGCGGATTCGCCGATTGCTGCATCCATGGATGCACAGGCAACATATTCCGGATCGTCCTCCTCGGTGCGAAGCACGCTGTAATCCGCCTTGCCCTCGGTCTCATCGACCACCAGCACCGTCCGGATCTGCGTTTCATCATCGTCCTTCTTCTCCTTCGTGCTGAGCGAGGATACGGCAAACAGCAGCGCCGGAATGCCGATCAGCATCAGCAGCGCGATAATCAACGTCGAAGCAAGCCATGTCTTGGAACAAACCGTCTGTTTCAGCGTAAACCGGAAGACCTTGAATGTACCGGCAAAGGGATTCTTCTTCATATTATACTGCATGAGAATCCTCCTTTCCGGCGTTCAGCTTTGCCGATGCACGGTGCTCCTTCAGCATCTGCACAAACTGCTTCGGCTTCGGGAATCCGCCGCGGTAAAGCAGCATGATCTTATAGACCGTGCCGGCAAGACGCATCAGCAGCACCGCCGTCACCGCCTGAATCACCAGCGCAAGCAGCAGCACCGGAAAGCCGATCTTGCCGCAGACATAATTCGGGAACGCACTGAAAATCGAGGTAACCGGAAATACCGAGAAAAAGATATTTGCCGCATCGCTCTCGAACATCGGCGCAAAGGTGCATGCCAGATAGCCGATCAGCAGGGAGAATACGACCACAAGGCTCGCCTGCTGGGTATCCTCGGTCTTCGAGCAGCAGGAACCGACAGTGCCGCTCAGCGATGCGCAGATCGCATAGGTCAGCAAGACGCAGATCACAAACAGCACAACCGTACCGGCTGTCAGATGCAGCGAGGTCGGATCAAACCGCAGCAGGCTGACTGCGATATCCTTGAAGGTTGTCAGATCGGTGATCTGCTGCGTAATCAGAACCGAAATGCAGAAGCCGAGCGCAATCAGTCCCAGACCGCCGAAGATAAACAGCGTCACGGCGAGAATCTTTCCGATCAGCAGCGCCGTCGGCGAAACGCTGACCATGAGCAGCTCGACGAGCTTCGAGGTCTTCTCCTCCATGCAGTGCTGGAAGATATAGCCCATAGAAAGCGCACTGAGCATCATAATAAAATAGTTGTAGACCATATTCGCAAAGACATGCGTATCCGCATTGGTCTCCTCGGCTCCGCGGAGAAAATCGCTGACTTTGGAAACCTGCGACACTGCCTTTGTATGAATGATCGCCTCCTGCGCCTCCGTCACGGACAGCGCATTCAGCAGGGATTTATGCAGAATGTCCTCCAGCAGAAGATTGAGCGATGCTGCATCGGCATGCGAAACGCCGCCCTCTCTGCCGTAATTCGTACTGATCAGAAAACGGTAGTCCTCTGCATCGAGACGGATCACGGAAGCCGCCGCATCGGATTCCTGCGTCAGATGCGCATTCAGTGCCGCATCGTCCTCGTCGGTCTCCACCAGCTTCAGCCCGCCGTAGCGTGCATCCGCAAAGAGCGCCTCAAAATCCAGTTCAAACTCCGTATCATTGCGCAGATAGAGCTTCCGGATGCCGGTTTCGGTGCTTTCCTTTTTCTGACCGGAAACCAGTGCCGCAATCGGCAGCGCAGAGAGTGCGATCACAAACAGCACCGTCAGGAAAATGATGACAGAGCGTGTCTTGTAATGCTGCTGCACCGTGTAGCGGAAGACGGTTCCGGCACCGCGCAGATTACTGTTCTTCATGCATCTCGCCTACCTTTTCCACAAAGATCTCGTGCAGGCTCGGCTCGCGCAGCTCAAACGCGACCAGCGGAATGCCGCGGTTGACCAGCTCTTTCAGCAGGATGTTCGCCTGTGCATCGCCGGTCACTCTGCACTGATAGGAGAAGCCGACACTCGAAAGCACGGAAATGCCAGCCGCCTCGATCATCGGCCGCAGCTCCTGCTCCGCCTTGACAAACAGATTGATTCTGCCGTAGCTCTTTTTGATTTCCGCAAGATTGCCCTGCAAAACGGTCTTGCTGCGGTTGAGGATTGTCAGATCGGTGCAGAATTCCTCGATCGTCGCCATCTGGTGGCTGGACATAATCAGGTATTTGCCCTTGTCGATCTCCTCGTGAATGATGCTCTTGAAGAGATCGGTATTGACCGGATCGAGACCGGAGAGCGGCTCATCGAGAATCAGCAGCTCCGGATCGCTCAGCAGCGAAAGCATGAACTGAATCTTCTGCTGATTGCCCTTCGAGAGCTGATCCGCCTTCTTCGGCTTCACCGGACGCCTGCCCTCCTGCGGCGGATAGAGATATTCCGTTGCCTCAAGGCGCTCCGCCCAGTAGTTGATGCGCTGCTTCGCCTCTGCACGCGGCACACCGCGCAGCGATGCAAAATACAGCAGCTGATCCATGAGCGTATTCTTCGGATAAAGGCCGCGCTCCTCCGCCAGATAGCCGACATTGCAGGTTTGCAGCGTCAGCGGACCGCCGTTCCATTCCACGGAGCCGCCGTCTTTCGCCAGCATATTCAGAATCATGCGGATTGAGGTTGTCTTTCCGGCGCCGTTCGTGCCGAGCAGCGCATAGACGCCCGGCTCCTTCATCTCAAAGCTCAGATGATCGACGACGACCTTTTCGCCGTACTTTTTATAAAGTTCTGTAACCTTGAAGCCCATAGTCTCCTGTTCCTTTCTGTATGTATATAGTATATTCCGACACTTCCGGACAGAATTACACACATAACAACTTTATTTTATCATATACAGAACAAAAAAGAAAGTACCGCAAATCCGATTTATGCATTTCATCAAGGAACCGGTTTTCAGCTCATTTCTTTTTAGGCATCATCGACGATTTCAGAAAAATGCAGCAGGAAATTTGTGCAAAAGCGGTAATTTTTTCGGGATTCGCTTGACTGTACGGCGTTTTTATGGGATAATAATATGCATCTGCCGGAAACGGCATGACGTCAACTATTATATACAGTCAATCTGTGAACGGAGGCTGCAAAATATGATTCCTGCCATGATGCTCCCAGCAATGCTCGCTTCGGGCGGCGCACAGGCACTTGCCGAAAAAATGACCTCGCTCCTCGGCGGACTGCCGCCGATCCTGATCCCGTTTATCATCTCCATGATCCCGATTCTGGAGCTGCGCGGCGGACTGATTGCCGCTTCGATACTGCAAATCCCGATGTGGGAAGCAATCGGCATCTGCATCCTCGGCAACATCCTGCCGATTCCGTTCATCCTGCTGTTCATCGAAAAAATCCTCGACTGGATGGAAAACTGCAAGATCGGCTGGATGCGTAAACTCGCAACATGGCTCAAGGAGCGCGGCACCGGAAAAAAGGCGGATAAAATCCGCAAGGTCGAGTTTATCGGACTGCTGCTGTTCGTCGGCATTCCACTGCCCGGCACCGGCGCATGGACAGGCTCGCTGATTGCGGCGCTGCTGCATGTCAGCAGAAAGAAATCCGTTCCGGCGATCTTCCTCGGACTGATTCTCGCAACGGTCATCATGACGATCATCTCCTACGGCGGCTTGCAGGCAATCATTGATCTTTTCTGAATCACACAAACCGATCGGCATTGCATCGACAGTGCCGATTGTCTTTTTGCATAACATATCCGGCAATATTCCGGCTTTGATTTGTGTGTGCATACAAAAATCGGAAAAAGCTGCGCGAAAAAGAGGATTTTTCGCCCCCGATACAGTATATTTTATCAGATGATACTGAAAAAGGGGGCTTGCCGAAATGACTGTCCGCGAACAGACCGAATCCTTTGAAAATATGATTCTCTGTGAAAATGCCTGCCATGCCGAAGCTGCCGAGCGCGATGTGCCGGAGGCGCCCTGTCCGCTGCGAACCGAATTCCAGCGCGACAGAGACCGCATCCTGCACTGCACCTCATTCCGGCGGCTCAAACGCAAAACGCAGGTTTTTCTGTCGCCCATCGGCGATCACTACCGCACGCGGCTGACGCATACGCTCGAGGTCGCGCAGATCGCCAGAACCATGGCGCGTGCACTGCGCATGAACGAGGACCTGACCGAAGCAATCGCACTCGGGCACGATCTGGGGCATTCCCCGTTCGGTCACGCCGGAGAAGCGGCGCTCAATGCGATCACGCCCGGCGGCTACAAGCACTATGAACAGAGTGTGCGCGTCGTCGAATACATCGAAAAAAACGGCAGGGGCTTAAATCTCACGAAGCAGGTGCGTGACGGCATCCTCTGCCATACCAATTTGATCGCGCAGACGCTTGAAGGCAATCTCGTGCGGCTTGCGGACAGAATCGCCTATATCAATCATGATATCGACGATGCGATCCGCGGCGGCATCCTGAAAGAAAGCGATCTGCCGCAGGACTGCACCGAGATTCTCGGGCATTCCAAATCGCAGCGCATCACAACGATGATCACCTCTGTGATCGAGCACGGCGGCGATGAAATGGATATGATGCCGGAAATCCGGCAGGCACATGACGCGCTGCATAAATTTCTCTATCAGAACGTCTACTCCGGTTCCGCGGCGAAAACCGAGGATCACAAGGCGCAGGAGCTCATCCGCAGACTCTATGCCTATTACTGCGAGCATCCGCACGAAATGCCGGAGGACTATCAGGCACTTGCGGAGCGGTTTACTGTCGAGCGTGCCGTCTGCGACTATATTGCAGGCATGAGCGACGACTATGCGATCTGGGACTACGAAAAGCTCTTTATCCCGCGCTCGTGGGATGTCAGATAAGACATATCTTTTTGGACACCGGAGAATCTCTATGAAAAAGAAAATCATCCTGACAGCCGGTCTGACCGTGCTGATGCTCGGCGCTGTCTGCGCATATCCGGTTCATGAAATCGCATTGCGCACAGTTTTTCCCGCGGCAGCAGATGCCGCACAGAACGGCTGGCTGTTTTATCAGCGCGATGATGAAGATACTTACCGGATTTATCTGAAAGGCACATCCATCCCTGAGAACCTGTATATTCCGGCAGAGCTGACATTTGATACAGCCGGCGCAAAAGCGAGCGGACTGCCTGAAACCGCCGGAACATACAAGATGCGGTTTTACGGATTCCTTCTGCCGAAAATCGAAACCGATCCGAGCAGAAAAGCGGGCATTCCCGACAATCTGGACGTTTACACGCTGATCGAAGATACAAGCTGTCTGGAAAAGCTCAGAACCGTCACCGTGGAAGACGGCGCCGTGCTGACGGACAACTCCGTTTTCAAGGACTGCATCAATCTGACAGATGTGCGGCTACCTGCCGATCTAAAAAAGCTCCCGGGCGGCTGCTTTGCAGGCTGCACAAATCTCACCTGTCTGGACATTCCGGAAACAGTTACAAGCATCGGAAACGGTGCGTTTGCGGACTGCACCGGACTAGAATCGCTTACCATACCGGAGAGCATCACGGAAATCAGCAACCGCGCATTCGCCGGCTGCACCGCTCTGAACAAAATCACGATTCCGGAGGGCATCACAAAAATCGGAGACTACGCATTTTCCGGCTGCACTGCGCTGAATAAATTCACGATTCCGGAAGGCGTCAGGACAATCGCGCAAGGTGCCTTCAGCACAAGCGGAATCGAAGAAATCGTCCTGCCGGAACATGTGGAAGCGATTGAAGGCTTTGCATTCGGCGGATGCGAAAATCTGAAATCCGTCACGATTGAAAACCCCGCATGCAGCATTGACAACAACAATCATGTGCTCTACAGCATCTGTGATGACAGCGGCTATCACTACGACGGCATCATTTACGGCTTGGCAGGCAGTACCGCAGAAGCCTATGCAAAAGAAAACGGCTGTCAGTTTTCAGCAATCGGCGGCAGTCCTGCATCAACTGAGGAAACCGGTCAGACTGCAACCGAGGAAGTCAGTCAGGATAAAAACGAGAACGGTCTGCCGTATGCACCTGCCGGAAGCAGATTCGGCGATGTAAACGGCGACGGCATCATCACTGCTGACGATGCACGCGGTGTTCTGCAATATTATGTGCAAACGCTCGCCGGCGACACGCCCTCATGGCGCGAAATCACCGGCAATCCGGATGCACCGTCATAACAATCACGGAAAGGATGTGAACACATATGCTGCCGCAGGAATTTATCTATCAGCTCAAGCAGGCAAATCCGATCGAGCAGGTCATGGGCAGCTATGTGCAGCTCATCCGTGCGGGCTCGCTGCTCAAGTGCCAGTGCCCGTTTCACTCCGAAAAAACACCCTCCTGCGTGGTCTATGCCGATACGCAGGACCCGCATTTCTATTGCTTCGGCTGCCATGCCGGCGGCGATGTGATTTCCTTTGTCCGGCAGATCGAGGGCATCGGCTATATGGATGCCGTCCGGATGCTGGCGGAACGCGCAGGGCTTACCGTTCCGGCGCAGGGAAATGACCGCAGAGAGGAAAATCAGCGAATGCGTCTGCTCGAGCTCAACCGCGCCGCCGCAAACTATTATTTCAAGCAGCTGACCGGTTCGGACAAGCGCGGGCTGGTCTATCTGAAAGACCGCGCACTCCGCCCCGACATCATCAAAAAATACGGGCTCGGCTTTGCAGGCGAACAGTGGGACGGGCTCCTCAATGCGATGCATCAGCTCGGCTTTACCGATGAAGAGCTGCTCGCCGCAAACCTTTGCAGCCGCTCTGCCAAAACCGGCAATCTCTATGACCGGTTCCGGAGCAGAGTCATATTCCCGATCATTGATCTGCGCGGTAATGTCATCGCATTCGGCGGCAGAACAATCGAGAAGGAGGGCGAGCCGAAGTATCTCAATTCCTCGGATACGCCCGTCTTCAAAAAGGGACGCAATCTCTTTTCGATGAACTTTGCAAAGAAATCGCAGTCCAAGCGGCTGATTCTTGCGGAGGGCTATATGGACGTCATTGCGGTACATCAGGCGGGCTTCGAGAATGTTGTCGCGTCGCTCGGCACCGCGCTGACACCCGATCAGTGCAGACTGATGCGGCAGTACGCCGAGGAGGTCGTGATCTCCTACGACAGCGATGCCGCAGGTCAGAATGCGACGGTCAAGGCAGTCAATCTGCTGCGCGCCGTCGGGCTCCGTCCGCGCATCCTGCATATGCATGACGCAAAGGACCCAGATGAATATATCAAAAAATTCGGCGCACCTTATTTCCGGAAGCTGCTCGAGGATGCAGACGATGCGCTGACCTACGAGCTCCGGCGATGCCGCGACGGTACCGATCCTTCCAGTGAGGACGGCACAATCACTGCACTGCATAAGGCGGTCGGCGTGCTCGCGGGCATTGAAAATGAGCTGGACAGAAACGTCTATCTTTCGCGCGTTGCGAAGGATTACGACATCAATCCGGAACTGCTGAAATCACAGGTCGAACGCGAGCTCAGAAAGCGCAGGGCAGGCGCAAAGAAGGCAACATGGCGTGCCGTAACGGCAGCACCGCGGCTGCGCGATCCGGTCAATCCGGAAGCATTGCAGCACCATGCGGAGGCAATCGCCGAGGAACAGATTCTCTGTTACCTGTTCCGGCAGCCCGATGCGCTGGAATCCGTACTGGCAAGAATCAAGCCGGAGGAATTCGTCACCGCGTTTCACCGAAAGGTCTACGAGCGGCTCGCAGAGATGCTGCCGCAGGGCTATGATTTTTCGCTTTCGCTCTTTTCCGGCGAGGATTTTACGCCGGATGAGACCGGCAGAATCACCGGCATTCCGGCGAAATATGCCGATATTGATATCTCGCCGCGCACCGTCGAGGACTGCATCCGGACGCTGAAACAGAAACCGATGCAGGATGTCGATGTTGCAAAGCTCAGCGATGCGGACGCTTCGGCGTTCTTCGCGCAGATTCGGCAGAACAAACGTTAATTCGCGCGTCAATCCGCGCTTTGGCTTTTATTTCGGCGCTGCGGCGCCAAGGAGGATTCAGAAAATGGCAGATGAAGAAAAGCGGCTGAATCAGCTGCTCGAAAAGGCGAAGGCAACCGGCAGAATCACCATTGCCGAGGTACAGGAGGCATCCGAAGCACTTTCCGTCGATCCGGATGTCATCATGGAACGCTGCTCGGCAATGCAGATTGAACTGGCGGATGAGGATATGTCCATTGACGACATCTCCGATCCGGCTGTCACCATGGCAAATGACGAAATCTCGAATGATGACTCGGTCAAGATTTATCTGAAAGAGATCGGCAGAGTTCCGCTGCTCACTGCGGAGGAGGAAACCGATCTTGCACGCCGCCTCGCGGATAATCCGCATGATGAAGGCGCACGGCAGCGTCTTGCGGAGGCGAATCTCCGTCTGGTCGTCAGCATCGCAAAGAAATATGTCGGCAGAGGCATGCAGTTCCTCGATCTGATTCAGGAAGGCAATATGGGTCTGCTGAAAGCCGTCGATAAGTTCGATTATACCAAGGGCTTCAAGTTCTCCACCTATGCAACATGGTGGATCCGGCAGGCAATCACCAGAGCGCTCGCCGATCAGGCGCGTACCATTCGTATCCCCGTGCATATGGTCGAGAGCATCACAAAGGTAAAGAAGGTCTCCAGCCAGATTCTCCACGAGACGGGTCAGGAGGCAAGTCCGGAGGAAATCGCAAGCAAGCTCGAGATGCCGGTCGAAAAGGTGCTCGAGATCATGCGCATCGCACAGGACCCTGTCTCGCTCGAAACACCGGTCGGCGAGGAGGAGGACAGCCACCTCGGCGACTTCATTCCGGACGATCAGGCACCCTCTCCCGACGAAGCTGCATCAAACGCCATGCTCAAGGAGCAGCTCAATGAGGTGCTCTCGACACTCACCGACCGCGAAGCGAAGGTCATGCGGATGCGCTACGGGCTCGAAAACGGCAGACAGCAGACACTTGAGGATGTCGGAAAGGCGCTCGGCGTCACCCGTGAACGTATCCGTCAGATCGAAGCGAAGGCACTGCGCAAGCTAAAGCATTACAGCCGCAGCAAGAAATTGCAGGGCTATATTGACTGAGCCGCACACAGTCGTTCATGTCATCAGATTGAATTTTGGGAGGAAAAGAAAAAATGGCAACACCTGAGCAGCAGCAGAAGGTCGAACAGCTCCTCGAACGCATCAAAATGGCAGGCAAGCTCCCACAGAACGAGCTGGATGCGGCTTTTTCCGAAATGGAATTTACAGATGAGGAGATTTCACTGTTTTATGACCAGTGCAATGCCCTGAATCTGGATTTTGCGGATGAGGATTTGCTTGATGACGATATCGAGACCAGACTCGATGAGGAGGATGCACTTTCGCTCGAAAGCGGCTCCTCGCCTGATGATCCGGTCAAGATTTATCTGAAGGAGATCGGCAGAGTTCCGCTGCTGACCCCCGAGGAGGAAACCGAGCTTGCACGCCGCCTTGCGGAGAATCCGAATGATACGGCGGCGAAGAACCGTCTTTCCGAGGCGAATCTCCGTCTGGTCGTCAGCATTGCGAAAAAATACGTCGGCAGAGGCATGCAGTTCCTCGATCTGATTCAGGAAGGCAATATGGGTCTGCTGAAAGCCGTCGATAAGTTCGATTATACCAAGGGCTTCAAATTTTCCACCTATGCGACATGGTGGATCCGGCAGTCCATTACCCGTGCGATCGCAGATCAGGCACGCACGATCCGCATTCCGGTACACATGGTCGAAACGATCACCCGCGTCAAGAAGGCATCGAGCCAGCTTCTGCACCTGAACGGCAAGGACCCCTCCGAGGAGGAGATCGCAGATTATCTCGATATGCCGCTGGATAAGGTGCGCGAGGTCATGCGCATCGCACAGGAGCCGGTCTCGCTCGAAACGCCGATCGGCGAGGAGGAGGACAGCCACCTCGGCGACTTCATCCCCGATAATCATGCGCAGTCGCCGAATGATGCCGCAAACAATACCATGCTGAAGGAGCAGCTCAATGAGGTGCTCTCGACGCTGACGCCCCGTGAGGCAGATGTGCTGCGGATGCGCTACGGTCTTGACAATGAGCCGCCGAAAACGCTCGAGGATGTCGGCAAGGCGTTCAATGTCACGCGCGAACGCATCCGGCAGATCGAAGCAAAGGCACTCCGTAAGCTGCGTCATCCGAGCCGCAGCAAGAAGGTCCGCGACTATCTCGAACACTGAGCATAAACATACGGCAGCAGATGCCATGAACATCTGCTGCCGTATGTCTTATGGAATCCCGCCTATGTTTCTATCGGCAGCAGTATCCGCTCCGCCTGACTGCGGACACTGCTGCAAGGAGTATGCTTCAAATCCCTGTCTGACCGGGCTGCGGCAGAGCAGTCCTCTGGGGGAAGAACTGCCCGCCTGTACAGTCCGGTGAATCCGGTTTCCGCTTTTATCATACCGCATCGGACTGCACTTTTCAATGATATATGATATGGAACAACTGCACAATCATCTCGGCAGTGCCGCAGCGTGAAAAAATATTTTCGATCAATGTAATCTGCGCAGATGATTTGCTGTCTGTCTTTCTGAAGCGCTTCACAAATTCAATACATCCGGAAAGGAGGAGCACCGTATGAATGACGCTGAACTGATCGCACTCTATTATAAACGGGATGAACGGGCATCCGCTGAGACATTCCGCAAATTCGGCGGCTACTGCTATACGATTGCACATAATATTCTCGGCAGCAGCCGGGATTCGGAGGAATGCGTCAATGACGTACTGCTGCGCCTCTGGGAGCGGATTCCGCCGGCAAAGCCTGAAAATCTGTATGCCTATACTGCCGCTGTGACGCGCAGCATTGCACGCAACCGCTATGCCGCTTCCCAGACAAAGAAGCGCGGCGGCGGCGAGACCGCGCTCGTGCTCGATGAACTCCGTGACTGCACGGCCCCTGACACCGTGGAGCAGCAGCTCGACAGCAAAGAGCTCGGCGCAGCAATCAGCGATTTCCTCGGGACACTCAAGGAACAGCACCGCATCATCTTTGTACAGCGGTACTGGTATCTCTGCCCTGTGGATCAGATCGCAGAGGAGCTCGGCATCACAAAATCCAAGGTCACGGTCACGCTGATGCGGACACGCCAGAAACTCCGGACATATCTCGAAAAGGAGGGATTCTTATGAAGCCGGAACAGCTGCTGGAAGCCATAGAGCATATTTCCGCTGATTACATTGCAGAAGCAAAGCCGCATACGGAACTGCATCAGGAATCCCGTGTGGGGCAGCCTGAGACGGAGAAACCGGAGAAAAAGGTCATCCGGAAGCATGACCGCAGACCGGCTCCGTCCGGCACCGGAAAGGACATCAGCATGAGCAGTCAGTCAGCCGCACAGCGCATCATAACCGGCGCTGTCGCCGCAGCAGCCTGCGCGGTCTTTATCGGCGGCGGTATTTTCATCGCACAGCAGGCAAAACAAAACCGTCCGGGCACCGCTAATTCCGGAAACGACATCGCAGAACAGACAAACCTGAACTTTCTCGGCGGCACCGGCGAAATCCATGTCGCCGGTACGACAGAATTCATGTATGACGACACAAGAGTTTATTTCGATTTCGGTCACTTCTGCGGCGACCGGAACACAAATGACCTCAATGAAATGCATGACACCGGCGATGCCGTCAAGAACTTTCTGACGCATGTTTACTGGGACGGCGACCGGTTCTATTATGCAGACGACACCGTACTCTACCGCCTGAACAATGACGGATCGCATGAGGAAACGCCGTTTTTCTCCGCAGACTGCTATGAAGGCTCCGCGGACTGGACCGAGCTGAAATATACCGACATCATGCATCTGACAGGCAGTTATTACGCCGTCCGCATGTCGCATCTGAACGGCAGTGAATATGAAATCAGCTATTGTCTCTATAACACGGAGACCCAAGAAGCAGAGCTGATGCCGGTTGATACCGGATATGTTCAGCACTTTGCGGAAAGCGATGACAGCGTTCTGCTGGAAAATCCGGAAACCGGCGGCATGACGCGCTATACCTTCAGCACCAAATCCCGCAAGGATATCCGCTTCAACGGTTACGCGCTGACGAACAGCAAGCTGATGCTGCGCGGCAGCACGCTCTACGGTTTCCTGCGCAAAACTACAGACAATTCCAATACCATGCCGCAATACTGCAAGGTCGATCTTTCGACCGGAAACGTCACCGAGATCATTGCCGCACCGCCGGAAATCAGCCAGTTTACTGAATGCGGCGACAGCATCTTTACGATCATAAAGGGCATGTTCCTGATCGAATCCGATCCGGAATTTGTGCAGCTCAATGAGCTCTGCTATTATGATGATATCAGACCGGAGCGATTCAGCGATATTGCGGCAGAAGAAATAGATTCAGTCCCGATGTATTACGTTGTCGCTGCGGATGAAAACTATGTTGCGGTACGGCTCGGCGCGGGCTCCGATGCAGAGCGCAATCTGATCTATGACCGCAGGGAAAACAAGCCCGTTTTCTACTATCTGAATCATGCCGTACAGGAAAATCCGGTTGACACAACAGACGGGGATACCAATCTTCTCGGCGGTACCGGAACGATCCGTCCGGTGAACGGTGAACGCGCCAGCTTTACATGGCTGCTCCGCGACGATCAGTATTACTACATTCATACCGATGGCAACGAGGAACGCAGCTGGTTCCGCTATCCGCTCGAAGGCGGTCAGGGCACAATGATTTCCTCGCCGGTCAGCAATCCGCCTTCCAATGATATGTACGCAGAGCTGGTAACAGACGGCACGAATATCCTGAACCGTTCGCTGCAGCAGATCGTCGGCGGTGAGATGTATCCTTCCATGGATGAGATCTGTGAAAAGCTGAGTCCGGAAGCGCAGGAAAAGAAGAATCTGCTGGAATGTGCAGGCATCTGGAAGATCGCCGACAAATACTTCATGTGGATCGCCGGACGGGAAGTGGATTATGACATTTATATCTGGCTTGACAGCAGCGGAAATATCCTTGACATGCAGGAATATGACGACGCACAGCATACCATGGGCGGCGTCTTCTGTGACCAAGAGCATGAGCATATGTACCAAACAATAGATCACGAAGATATCGGCAGGCGCCAAATTGATCTGATTCCGATGCCCGGATATCCGGATGAAAGCTATACCAGTCCGGAAGAGTGGGCCATCTCTTCAGCAGAGATCTCCGGCGGTAAAACGCTCTATTCTATGTGGTCGGAGACAGGCAAGAATCAGTGTGAACTCCGCCTGAGCGATGATGACGGCAGCAGTATACTGCTTGCAAACGGTAACATATTATCTTTTAATACCCGCGATGATAAGGTCTATTACACGGTTCATGACGATTCAGGTTCGGAAAATGCAGCGTATACGATTTATATGATCGACCTGCAATCCGATACACACGAGTCGGTCGCAATCTATAAATCAGACTCCGTAACAAGTGTAAACGCCTTTACGGAAAGCAGCACTCCCGCAGGCTATGAGATCGTTGTTTACAATTCAAACCAATCTGTGATCTTCCTTGATCCCGATACCTATGCGGTGACCAGAGAGCTCAGTATGCCGGATGCTCAGGACATACTTGCAGGCGACGCATCGGATGCAGACTGAACGGACATCCGAGAGATACACATAATATTTTTTGCCCCGAAGCGTTTTAAGTGCTTCGGGGCATTATCTTTCCAGAACAAACCGAACAACCTTCACATTCCCGTCCATTTCGGTATCCTGTATACGAAAGCCGCATTTTTCTTTGTAAAATCTGATGTTTTCGCTTTTATCCGCCGGCGTGACCAATGTGAATCTGCTCCAGTCGCTATAATAGGATTTTACGAATTCGATTGCAGACGTTCCGATCCCCTGCCCCTGAAATTCCGGAATCACGCATAAACATCCGATTTCATAGTCCCCTTTTTCCACTCGCTTGCAGGAAATACTGCCCACCGCTTTCTCCTGACAGACAATCAGGAATTTCGGATACACAGCGATTGAATGTTTCATTTCTTCCGTCGTCTTTCCATATGCAGGACATTCGCCGTATTTGATGAAATCGCTGTAAAAGGAAGAATTGTAAATACGAATCAGCAGTTCTGCATCTGCTGTTTCCGCTTTTCTGAATGCAGTAGTCTTCATGAACATCCGCTCCGATCTCTGATTATTTTTTCAAGCTACAGCGCCCTTTTAGCCCATTATAACAACCCCCGCCTCAAAAGTCAACCACAGAAAGCAAACCGGATCACCGCTTTCCTGACGGTAATCCGGTGCAGTGAAAAACTGCTGCTGAGCGGAATCAGAAGGTATCATGCAGAAAGAACGCAACGATTCTATTTACGATACGGCTCAGCACCCTTTCTTCAAAATATGCGGCGGCTATGAATGAAATGACCGAAAAAAATATCCGCAAACCAAAAGAATCAATATAACGGAATATGAGAAAAATCGCAATGAAGGCAAGCAGAACAAAGCATAAAATATTTGCAAAGCCGTAAATAGCTGCTTTTTGATTTGCATTCATTTTTTCACCTCGCCGCGGTATATCCTGATTTATATTTGTATCAATTATATCACAGCATCGCTACCCTGTCAATAAAAAAGCCATAGTACTTCTGACTGCACATCAGAAATACTATGGCTTAAAGCTCCGTATAAGCGCAAGCCTTTGGGGCATTACGCTCCTTCTTTATTCGGTTCTGTGTTATGCAGGAAGCATAATCACATCATCGGGAACCACATCAATCTGCTCCGTTCCCGCTGCTTTGCTCGTTGTCACAGCGCCGCCGTATGGATTTTGCAGCGTACCCTGCTTATACTGCACCAGAAGTGCATCCATGACATCATAGAATGTGATATCATACTTCTTAAAGAAGCTGGTGTACGGCTCCTCGGTGTACTTTTCGAGGTAATCCGGAAGCGACTGGTCTGCCTCATAATTCGTGAAGACCTCGTCCGCATTCTCCAGCATCTGCGTGTAGTCGGATGCAATCACATCCGCATACGGGATAATCTCGCGGATCGAGAAGAATACGCCGACGACTACGAGCAGACTCAGAACCGACAGGACAATACCCGTAATCGCAAGACCGGTGCCGTCCAGATGCTTGACCAGTACGATGATGCCGAAGATAATCGCAAGCGGTGCGGTAATGACATTGATGCAGCAGCAGCAAAGTCCGATAATACTCAGAATACCGAAAATCAGCGCCGCGATTGCAAGACCCGTCTTGCGCTGCTTCTGCGGCGGCAGCGTCACATTGACGCCCTCATAGCCGTAATTCGGCTGCTGCGGATTGTTAAAATTCTGTTCCATATTGCTCCTTTCCGGCATATGCCGTCAGACATCCAGCTCCCAGTTCCAGTTGCGCAGCGGCAGCTCCGCCAGATCAAAGGGCGTCCGCTGATAGACACAGTAGTTCAGCCAGTTGGAAAACATCAGATTGGCGTGGCAGCGCCATGAAAACCGCGGCATCTCCGCAGGATCGTTATGCGGAAAATAATTGAACGGCATCTCGATCTCCAGCCCCTTTTCCTTATCGCGGAAATACTCTGACGCAAGCGTATTGCGGTCGTATTCCGAATGACCGGTGATGAAATACTGTCTGCCGTTGCGGTTTGCAACGATATGCACGCCGGAAAGCTCCGAGCTCGTCAGGATCACAAGCTCCTTCACCTTTTCAATGTCGGCTCTGCGGACTTCGGTATGCCTCGAATGCGGCACATCGAAAACATCGTCAAAGCCGCGCAGCAGCAGCGATTTCTTCACCTCTGCACGATGCGGAAAGATACCGAACATCTTTTTCGGGAGCGGATATTTCGGCACCCCGAAGTGATAATAGAGACCTGCCTGCGCACCCCAGCAGATATGCAGCGTGCTGAACACATGGGTTTTCGACCACTCCATGAGCTCGCAGATTTCGTTCCAGTAATCAACCTCCTCAAAGGGAAGCTGCTCGACCGGTGCGCCGGTAATAATCATGCCGTCGTAGAATTTCTCACGAATCTCAGGCAGCGTCGTATAGAATGCATCCATATGGCTCTGCGAGGTATTCTTGGAAACATGCGATTCCATGCGCAGCAGCGAAATATCGACCTGAAGCGGCGTATTGCTCAGCAGGCGCAGGAGCTGCAATTCGGTTTCCAGCTTTTTCGGCATGATATTGAGTACGAGAATCCGCAGCGGCCGGATATCCTGATGCGCCGCGCGGTCGCTGTCCATGACAAAGATATGCTCATTGAGGAGCGCCTGATAGGCAGGCAGCTCCGGTGATATACAAATCGGCAAAAGAAACTGCTCCTTTCTCCCCTGCAATCAAACGGGGAAATGACCGCCGGTCTCAGACGGCGGTCACCCGAAGCGTTTTCATTGCAGGAATTCAGACGGGATGAATCTGCTTTTCAGCATTCCCGTGTACGCCGTCCAGACCGAACATCTTATCGCGGCGCTTTTCAAAGAACTTGACTGCGACCTGACCGAACTGCGCATAAGAGAGAACATCCTCCTCCTGCGTGATCCATTCAGCGCATTCCTCACGGAGTTTATCGAGCTCCGGCTCGAGCAGGTCTGCCGGACGGCAGGTGATCGGCTCCTGATCCTTGAGGATCATCTTCTGGAATTCCGGATCAATCGGGAGCGGCGTCTTGCCGTACTCACCGCGAACCATAGCTCTGAATTCCTTGGTAACCATTTTATAGCGCTCGCCGCCGATGATATTGAACACAGCCTGCGTACCGACGATCTGAGAGGTCGGGGTAACGAGCGGCGGGAAGCCTGCATCCTTGCGGACGCGCGGGACTTCTTCGAGCACAGCCGTCAGCTGATCCTCCTTGCCTGCCTGCTTGAGCTGCGAGAGCAGGTTCGAGAGCATACCGCCCGGAACCTGATAAATCAGCGTCTTTGCATCGGCAGCCAGCATCTTCGGATCGAGCAGACCGGATTTGATATACTTTTCGCG